>Ga0214473_10005292_pt1 | contig 15480 bp, 21 predicted proteins | sample RVTome_7_FD_203509 | JGI IMG/M metagenome (GOLD analysis project Ga0214473, IMG submission 203509) | Soil microbial communities from uranium-contaminated site in the Upper Colorado River Basin, Wyoming, United States - RVT98D197 | ecosystem: Environmental > Terrestrial > Soil > Contaminated >... | reverse complement strand
AACACATACGCGCGCGAGCTCCTAGCTTCAAGAGTGAGCGTGAACCCGAGGGGAGAGTGAATCCTGACGCCTCTGACCTCTCCAAGGACGCTCTCCCTGGAGAACATCGGTACACCCCTCTGAGTCACCAGACCAGCGCACTGGAGCGGTTCGCCTGGGGCATGGTGTTCCTCAGCTATGACAACGTCATGATCTCTTGCCAGGAGTCTCGCGGCAGTCGAGCCTGCGGGACCCCCGCCCACGACCAGCACCTCTGTTCGCACAAGTGCCAAAGAGCTCTGGTCGGTATTTCAGCATTGTCCAAACCTCGACTTCAATAGGTGTCTTTCTGTCAGGCGATGTGTCTATAAGCATCGAATGCCCAATAGTCACCCGTGAACCCAGAAAAATCAGTTGATGCGCAACTGGAGTCCGCGAAGGATTTGACTGACATTTTCGAGCTTGTGAAGAGCGTGGTCAGGAGAAGCACTGGAAAGGAGAGGGCGGGGCTGATGCTAGGCCTTGCGAACCTGGGCGGGGGACCGCAGGGGTTCGTAGGTGCCTTCTACCCGGTCGCCACCAACATAATCGTGATGAACAACCTCCCCCTGAGACGGATAAAGGAGACAGATCCCGCGCTGTACAAACCTTACGTGTTCCACATACTGCTGCACGAGTATCTCCACACGCTTGGGATAATCGACGAGACGGCCACTAAGGCGAAGGCGTACGAGATAAGCGCCTCCACCTTCGGCAAGGAACACCCGGTCACTCAGTTCGCAGCCGATCTTTCAAGGTTCGTCCCGAAGCTCGTCTACCCGATCTACGGTTGGCAGCCTCAGGAAGATTACCAGCTGGAACTGGTCAAAGGGTTCGACAGGTCGAGCACGGCCAACTATATCAACTAGAGAGCAGCGGCCTGCGCGGTCACTTCTTCTTCTTCGGGACCTTCTCCCAGTCCTTGAGGAACTTCTGGATGCCCTCATCCGTCAGATTGTGCTTCAGCATCTTCTTCAAGATATCGTAGGGGACGGTGGCGACATGGGCGCCCGCCAGCGCAGCCTCGGTCACATGGACAGGATGTCGCATGCTCGCTGCGATGACCTGGGTCTTGAATCCGTAGTTCCTGTAGATCGTGACGATGTCTCTCACCAGGTCCATACCGTTGTGGCTTATATCATCCAGGCGGCCCACGAAGGGCGAAACGTAAGTCGCCCCGGCCTTCGCTGCCAGAAGTGCCTGGTTCGGCGAGAACACGAGCGTCACATTCGTCTTGACGCCCTCCTTCGACAAGACCTTGACCGCCTTGAGCCCCTCGGCGGTCATTGGTATCTTCACTACGACGTTCTTATGTATCTTCGACAACTGGCGGGCCTCTTTGATCATGCCCTTCGAATCCATCGACACTGCCTCGGCGCTGATAGGCCCGTCCACAATCTCGCAGATGTCCTTGACCCTCTTCTCGAACTCGCAGCCTTCTTTGGCAACGAGCGACGGATTGGTCGTGACGCCGTCCAGGATGCCCCAGCTGTTGGCCTCCATGATCTGCTCCAGGTTTGCGGTGTCTATGAATATCTTCATATCGAATCCACCTTCACTTCTTCCTCTTCAGAACATCGTGGGCGGCCTCCACGATGTTGTCGACCGTAAGTCCGTACTTGCCCATCAGCTCGTCACACGCTCCCGATTCCCCGAACACATCGGGTATGCCCACTCTCTTCATCGGAACGTGGAAATTCTCCACAAGGACCATTGCGACGGCGCTGCCCATGCCCATCATCACGGAATGTTCCTCTGCTGTGACAACGCCGCCGGTCTCCCGTGCGGCTCTAACGATGGTCTTCTCGTCCAAGGGCTTGATCGTGTGTAGATTGACGACCCTCGCGTCGACACCGTGCTTGACGAGCTCCTCCGCGGCCTCGAGGCATTTCGAGACCATGATGCCACATCCTATGAGGGTGATGTCCTTTCCGTCCCTCATAACGGGTGCCTTGTCGACCTCGAACGGGCTCGCAGGGTCTGTGATTGAGGGCACGTCCGACCTGCCTATCCTGACATACACTGGTCCGGGCATGCTGGCGACTGTCTTCACGGCCTTGTAGGTTTCGGCCGAATCGGCAGGGACGATCACCGTCATGTTGGGCAGAACGCGCATGAGTGCAATATCCTCCACTATCTGGTGGGAGGCGCCGTCGCCACCAACGGTGATGCCCGCGTGAGACGCCACGATCTTGATGTTCAAGTTCGGGTAGGCGATGGACTGTCTGATCTGGTCGTAGCACCTTCCCGTTCCAAACACTGCGAATGTGGATACGAAGACGGTCTTCCCAGAGGCCGCAAGCCCAGCCGCGGTGTCCATCATGTTCTGCTCAGCGATGCCGCAGTTGAAGAACCTCTCCGGGAAGACCGCCGCGAAGTCCGCAGTCCTCGTGGAACTCGAGAGGTCAGCGTCAAGCACGACTATGTCGCCCCTCTCCTTTCCGAGCTCCACCAGGGCCTTGCCGTACTGCTTTCTCTGGCTCTCCTCCTTCCACTTCATAACTTCTCACCCCCTAGCTCCTTGAGCGCCTGCTCGTATTCCTGCTTGTTCGGGGCCTTGCCGTGGAATTGCAGCGAGCCCTCCATGTAGCTGACTCCCTTGCCTTTGATGGTGTGACAGATGATTATCGTCGGTTTGCCCTTGACGCCCTTCGCCTCGTTCGTCGCGTGGATGATCTCCTTCATGTTGTGACCGCTTATCTCGATCACATGCCAGCCGAAGGCTTTCCACTTGTCCGAGAGCGGCTCGAGGGACATGATCGTCTCTGTTGGTCCGTCAAGCTGGAGTTTGTTCCTGTCGAGGTACACCGTGATATTGTCGAGCTTGTAGTGAGATGCGAGCATGGCGGCCTCCCATGTCTCGCCCACGTCCATCTCGCCGTCCCCGACCACAACATACATCCTGTAGAGCTTCCTGTCCAACTTCGCGGCTAGGGCCATCCCGTTTCCTGCGGCCAAGCCGTGCCCGAGAGAGCCCGTGGACATCTCGACCCCGGGGGTCTTATGCATGCACGGATGTCCTTGGAGCCTGCTTCCCATCTTTCTGAGCGAGCTCAGCTCGTCCACCGAGAAGTACCCGGCCTCCGCGAGGACCGCGTACAATGCGGGCGCGGCATGGCCCTTGCTGAGAACGAATCTGTCTCTATCGGACCAGTCAGGCCTCTTGGGGTCGTGCTTCATCACGTGGAAGTACAGCGCAGTGAGGATGTCCGCGCAAGATAGAGAGCCTCCAGGATGGCCAGAGCCGGCATGATAGATCATCTTGATCGTGTGGAGCCTAACCCTCTTGGCGATCGTTTCGAGCTCGTTGATGAACTCTCCGTCGTAAACTTCCAAGTCCGTCCCTCATCTCGTTTCTGGCAGGCGCATGCAGGATATTGACTGACCTGCCTTAAACTATTCGAGCCGCAAAGTGGTTCTCACATGTTAGGTCTCGAGCACATGGCACTTCCGGCCGTCGATCTTCAGCTTCCCCTGAGCGAACAGCTGGATCGCCCTGGGAAGAAGCCTATGCTCTTCCTTAAGCACACGTTCCTGGAGGGTCTCCGCAGTATCGTCCTCCAGGACCGGCAATGCTTTTTGAAGTATGATCTGGCCGCCGTCGACATCGACGGTTACGAAGTGTATCGAGCAGCCTGACACCTTGCAGCCACAGTCGAGCACCGCCTGATGCACATTCAGGCCGTGCATGCCCTCGCCACCGAAGGACGGGAGCAGGGCAGGATGAGTGTTCATCATCCGACCAAGGTACTTGTTGATCATGAAGGGGGTGAGCATCCGCAGATAGCCCGCGAGGACGACCAAGTCCACCTTATGCTGCTCAAGACACTCTACGATGTCTGCCTCGTGCTGCTCCCGCGTCACGCCCTTGTGTGGGAATGCGAATGCAACTATTCCGTGCTTGCGCGCGCGCTCCAGAGCGTATGCCTCAGGTATGTTGGATATCACTACAACAACATCGCCATCGATCTCGCCTCTCTCGCAAGAATCGATAACGGCCTGGAGGTTCGTCCCGCCGCCCGAAGCCAGAACCCCGATCCGTATCCTGCGCATATTGGACCAACTAACCGGAACGCTCACAATCTCCTGGATGAATCAGGAGAGAGTTCTGAGGAATTGGTGTGGTTTCGCATCTTAGCTCAGTCACCGCTCTCGATCCTCGGAGCCAGCAAATAGCTGACCTTGCCCTTGCCGCCGGCGATCTTGAACTCCACCTTGACAGGATAGTCGTTGCCTAGGTGCATGGTCACTTCGTTGCCTGAGGAGACGGCCTTCAACATGTTTGCAAAGTACTCGAGCGGGAACAGGCTTCTGACGCTGCTCGGCGCCTCGAGCATGGGCATGTCCTTCTTGGCCTTCTTCCAGTTGACCTGGTCCATGTCCCCCTCGCATGTCATCTCGAAGCTCTCAGGACCCGCGATGAGCGCAATGTGGTCAGAGACAGTCTCGCTGGCCCTGATTCCTTGGACGAGGTCGTCGACCTTGACCGAGAGCGTCGCGGGCAGGTTCAGGCTCGGGACCTTAGGATCGCTCATACCCGTAGTGTCGATGAGGCTCATCCTTCTCGTGATGTCCCCCACTGCTATGTTCAGCCTCCTCTTCTCCTCGTCGTGCTTGAGGTCGATTATGTCATCGGACCTCGCGAGTTTGAGGAACTGGCTGAGCTTGTCGATGTCAATGCCGATCTCCACATCGTCCGCCTTATATTCCTCGAAGGCGTCCTTGCCCAGCGTCAAGTCAACCATCGCGATGTGCGCCGGATCCACTGCCCTGAGGGTCAGCCCATCCGCGTTCATACTGAACTTCGCTTCATCGACGAGGGTCGAGACTACATTCACAACCTCTTTCAAGATGTCAGCTCTGGCTTTGGCCTGAAACATTGACCCCCCTTCCGTGTACCTACCTGTAACCAGTCGGTCTTTTAAAAACTTGCTGATGCATCCAGCATTAGTATTCGCGCCACGAGTGTCCGCACTTCACGCACCTGAAGATCCTGGTCTCGGGCTCATCTGCAGCCCTCGTTTGCCTGAGGACCCAGTAGGCTTTATTGTGCCCACATGAAGGGCATTCGGCATCAGCCGTCGGGAGTGTACCTGAGAGCTCTCCCATGAAGGCCACCTCCGTGTCCCTGCCCTTGTGCTTGATGATCTGCGATTTCGAATTCGGCTCGTACTCAGCTCCACATTTCCTGCACACGAGCTTCCCATCCAGAGGGAAAAGAAGGCTCTTGCACTTCTCACAAAACATGAATAGTCCGCTCCACTCTTCCCATTCCTGGGCGAGCGAAGCGGTGGACGCATAAAAAGTTTGGCCTTGGACTCGGGCCTAAATCGAGTCCCACTGATGGCTGTTGTGGTGTTCCTTTCTGCGCGGAGCGGCGACTGCCTCAGCTTCTTCTGGAACTCTCGCAGGCTGCTCGCGTTCACCGTCATCTCTGAAGGAGGAGAATTTTCTGTGGCCGCCCCACTCGTTGTCAATCATCTTCTCCGTCCTTCTAATCGACTTAGGATCGGAGGTCATAGTGAATCTAGGGACGTCCTTGCTCCGCCGGACCATGCCGCCCTTGTAGCCCCCGGTCTCGCGCCTTGGCTCGTGCTCGTACTGCGGGTAGTTGAACCTCGGCTTCGCCGAGTAGTTCGGGGCGCCGCGCCTCTTCTGCTTGTTCTGCCACGGATCCTTGTGGTGAGAGTGGTGGTGATGCGAGGCCATATGTGACTTCTGCCTCATGAAGCCCTGGCTCCTGGGTTCGCATATCGGTCCAGCTGCCGGGAGGAGATTCTGATCGTCCATCTCTCCGCCCTCGTCATCGTACCTCGCCTCGACCGCGTTCGCCCAATCGCCACGACCTCTGGACATGAAGCCACCACTAATGGAGGCATCACGGTGCCTCGGAAGGTGCAGCAGCGCGCCGATACCGGCAAACGCGCCGCGCGGCTGTCCCTGAGCCTCCGCCATCCGCTGAGCGTGGGCGTTGGGCTCGTGGACGAGCACGGTCGTGTTGGACATGACTGATCCAGATGTGAACTCGATTTCTCTCCTGTTCTGCTCAGCCAGCACTCCGCCAACATAGGCGAAGGCCACGGTGAGCACGTAGGTGTTTATGCCATATGGGCTTGCTCCAGCGAGCGCTTCGACAAATGACCCGACATAGTCGGACGAGAACTGGAGGTATGGCGAGATGAACGGTACGCTGTGAGTGAGGACGGATCCGACGGCCGCTGGTGCTATTGCGACTCCGAGCATGTGCGACGGCAGGAAACCGCTGTCGAAGCCCGTCATCACGGCATATAGGCATACGACCGGGAAGATCGATGCCAGGACTCCCTTCCACGGACCGCCTGCCCTTCGGCCACCAACATATCCAGCAATCATCTGCCCGAACATCGGGAGCCACCAGAGCATAAGAGACAGTATCAGCACGTACTTCGATGCGCTCCAAAAGCTGAACGCGACGTTGCTCGATTTGAACCTCTTGCCCTCTTGATCGTGTTCATAGGACGCCAGTCTGTATGGGACCCGCCTTCCTTCAGTGGGGTCGTCATTCTCTCGAGCATCCCTTCTGCCAGTGCCGAATACCATGCACATCCCTTCAGTCCGACATTCGTCAGACGAAATCACATATGCACCCCCGGCTATTTATTACTTGTGAGAATCTGGTCTTATCTCTCATTCTGGAAATATCTGTCAGACGAGAATGCCGAAGGCATTCTACATCATTCCTGGATGAGTCATCATCCGGGCGCATGATGCGACGGATTCGTTCGAGGCAGGTCGAGAAGAAGTACTAGCAGCTTGCAGAACATCTTGAGCGGTTCCGACTCAATTATCGCTTACGATAATAGAAGTGGCCAACTTATATATGCAAGGATTCTTCTTCACATCTAGACAGCTTACTGGAAGGTTGAATGACTATGGCGAAGGTTTTGATTGTCGAGGATGCACCGTTCATCAGGGAGATGATCCGGGATATACTCGAATCTCACGATCACGAGATAGCGGGAGAGGCCGCCAACGGACTGGAGGCCATTGAGAAGTACAAGGCGCTAAAGCCCGACGTCGTTCTCATGGACATCCTCATGCCCGGCATGGATGGCCTTTCAGCCATAATGAAGATCATGGAGCAAGACCCTAAGGCCAGGATAATAGTGGTGAGCGCGCTCGTGAAGGAGGCGCTCCGGAAAGAGGCTATGAGGGCAGGCGCGATCGACTTCGTCGCGAAGCCGTTCCAAGTCGAGAGATTGCTCGAAGCAGTGAGGGCCGCCACGACCGCATAGGGATGCACTGGTGGCATTCGAGAGACATGGGAAGCTGGATCAGGTGACGTGGGCCTGACAGCCTCAAGAGGTATCACTAGATGATAGACTACACATGGGCGGCGTCTCTTGGTGCCGGAGCGATTTGCCTCGGAGCCGGCCTGCTGGGTTGGATGAAATCACCTAAGTCCAATGCAGCGGCACTGTTTCTGCTCGCCATGGCCTCGATGTTCGTGGGGACGATCACGAAGCCTTTGTATCCTATGATCGACACGGCGAACGTGGGAGCCGCCGACACCATCGCCAAAGCTTTTGTGATCAGCACTCTCCTCATGGTGACGTTCCTCTGGGAACTAACAATCGTGTTTCCAGTCGAGAGGAAGGTCTCGTTCAATCCTATCAACGGCATAGCCTTGATGATGATCGCGGGTGTGGTGGCTGCATTCATTGTGGGCTCGATGGCTGTGATTGACAATGTCAGCTCGACTGGTTCAGAACTCTCTCAGGGATCCATGCGATTGATGGCAATCCAAAGCGGGGTCCTTGTCGTGCTTGCGACAGCATTCATAATGATTTCAAGGCCGAAGGCAAGCGCTAAGGGCAAGCGCTCATCTGCGATATTCCTGATAGGCATGTGGGTGTTTGTAGGGAGTGGACTCCTCTGGACCGCCAACACAATTGGCCAAGAGCCCATATCATCGGATGTTGCTAACTTAGCGACTGCCTCAATGATCACAGGAGTAGCGCTCGCAGGCCTCCTGTTCGCATTCTCGATAGCGCGCGGACAGATGGTGATGGCCGTTCCGGCACAAGAGAAACTCCTCTCGAGCTCCAAGGCCAAATACAGGCTCCTCCAAAGGCTCGTGTACCTGGTCGTGGAACCAAAGCCGGACTTCGCGTTCAGGATATTCACGGACGTTCTCAAGGGAAGATGCACCGACTGCGCCAATGACGACAGCTTCCCCTGCGAGAGCCTGGATTGCGCATCATGCAAGCTGCCGTGCCCCTGCAGGGAATGCAAGAAGTACAAGAGTCGTCCGCAGGGCCTGATAGTCACACGACAGTATCCTCACGAAGTACGCGCAAAGTATTTCCTGCAGACGACCCCGATCATATGGCTATCGTCCGTGGCTGGAAATGACAACATGGATCCCGCGAAGCTCAGCCTCCTGACCGACAACCTCGTCAACTTCATGGAGAAATCACAGAATGGCGTCGTCCTGGTCGACGGACTCGAGTACCTGGCGACTAGCAACGACTTCTCGCGGCTTCTCAAGGCAGTGGACAGATGGTCCGAGACGGCTATGACAAGCAACTCCGTCCTGATCATGTCGGTCGACGCTCGCTCTTTCGATCCGAAGGAACTCGCGATTATGGAGAGGAACAGAGAGGTCGTCCGGCCTGACGCGCCGAAGACTTGGATGATCATCCCAGAGAGAGTCTGATCTTGAGAAGAGATGGTCCCGACTCTCGTTTCTGAACTGTTTTTGTATTCAACTATTTCAAAAAGTGGAGGATGTTCTATTGTCCTGAATCAACTTCCTCTCTCGAACATTGGGGATTGTGAGCGTGTCCGAGAAATCATTCATATCATCATTTTGTAATGTGTCAAACCTGAGTGTAGAATACTGTCCGGCTTCTTTGAACGTCGCCAGATGAGATTATGCGGTTTTTGAGGTCACGACTGATCATCTTCTTGCCTTAATTACCATCACGAAGTCCACCACGATCAGCATAAGGCCAAGGAGGATCAATGCCAAGGCGATGGTTGAAGAGTTATGTATCCAGAAAAGTCCTTGGGAAAAGGAACTTGCATCTTTCTCAGATATTTCGTAATCATTGCTCTCAGAGTATATCCCGACAGTATTGGGTGCTCCTTGGCCAACCGTCGTAAGATAGTACGTAAGGGTGGTGGTCTGCTTCAAAAGCGCTCCCGTGATTGGCTCATGATATTCATTGGTGCTCTCGGTAAAGGACAGAAACGCTGTAAGACCTGTTGTCTGATTGGTGTAGATCGGGAAAGGGATCTCGAATGTGTATGAGTAATTATACAGGTACGTTTCAATCCTCTGGACCTTTATGACCCCTCCAAATTCGGCAGTGGTCGTGTTTCCAATCGACCCGACATAAATGGGATAGGATTGTTCTTTAAGGTGATGTGTGAACACAGAGCGTGCATAGCCCGTCCGAGCATGTAGTCCGTGTGCTTCGTAGATGTCCGATCTGTAAGTCCAATTCTTCTCGTCAAGGTACATAGTAGAATTTGTTGGCTGGTATGGCTCGAAGGGGTAGGGTGTACTAGGCATCCCAGGGGCCATTGAAGGAAGCATTGCAATACCGCCTGGTAATGATCCCGTGTTCACATCAATAAGTAGAGTGGGCTGTTCCGTGATCTCTTTCACATAACTGAATTCTACGTAGCCATTGCCAGAATCCACACCTTTGATGGTTGTTTCTGTCACGGTGGTATAGTTCGACAATGCTGCGCTCGTGCCAGTCCCGTTGTACATTGGGTTGTATGGGAATAGGTAATCACGATTGACATTTGTGGTCTGACCGTTCGATGTGAAATTGTGGTCAAAATCCTTGGAGAGAGTGAGCTCTCTGTCCATCTTGACTTGGAAATAGACGCTGAGTATCAAACCTAGAACGATCAAAACGACGCTCACAACGATAAGGGCCTTCTGTTTCTTGTTCATACCCTTCCTTGAAGGGCGTCGAGCAGAACTGGCCTCCTCGGATGGAGCTTTAGGTTCAGGCTTCTGTTCCGCGAGTGATCCTTCCTCTGTCGCCATATTCTCGGGAATAAACGGCGTTATATATCAACCTTCTTCAACATCATAAACACGAGATTCTTAGAGGTATCTGGTCTGAACAAAAAGTGTGGTCCCGACTCCCGGATTTGAACCGGGGGCCTGCTGATTTCAGCGACTGAGATCGGGCATGCCGATTTCCATACTACAGTCAGCCGCTCTAGCCAGTCTGAGCTAAGTCGGGATTGGTGTGCCAGAACGTTATGCGAGCGCACCCTATTATGAATATCGTATAAATCGTTTTTCGAGACGCCACTAGTGCAATCTGAACGCCTTTCGAGGACTTCCGAGAAGCAAAACCGAGGTTTTATATATTTCACATCATTATAAGGTGCCGTCCGACACCGGTAAGGCAAAAGAGGTACAGAAGGCGCCACAGGGAAATACGCGGACGGGGACGATTCATAATGGGGCCAGACACAGAGAAAATCACCATCCGCATACCGCAGAGGCACCTGCGGGCGATAGACTTCCTCGTGGAGATTGACGACTTCCCCTCACGGTCCGAGGCGATAAGGGCCTCGATCAGAGACCTGATCTATGCCAGGCTGGAGTTGGTAGTCGACCGGATGAAGAAGTTCGAGCACGCGGAACAGTCTCTGGCGGCCATACGAACATACGAGGAAAAATACCTTAAGAAGTAGTCAGAAACGGGATGGGATGCACTCTAACTACTCTATTCGGTAATTCACCAATCAGGATTACCTCCCCCCTTTTTTTTATTCGTTGATTAGCAACAGCGCTCATATCTGGGGAGTTAGGTTCAACCAATGTAGCCGAGGTCCTCTCTCTTGGGCTCGGATGGCGGCTCGACCTCCCTCAGCTTCGATGTGATGAGATCTATCTGCTCCGCCCTGGCCTCAAGCTCGGTGAAATCGATCTTGACCTCGAGGATCTTTGCGAGCACCTCGAGCACTGCCTGTGCGCCCTTGGGATCCACGAAATAGCCGGAAGTCTCGCCCATCAGGCAGACGCTCTTCATTCCGTACAGGTTTCCGAGGCCCAGCAACAGTCCGCTAGCGCCCACGATGCCACTCCCCGGTTCGCCCTTGGAGAACGTGACGCCGTACTTCTTCATCTCCTCGACGAGTTCCAGGTCGGTCGCAGCACCAAGCACCCTCGGCTTCTCTATCATCTTGCCGAGGCCATATCCGCCCAGAGTGAAAATCTTCTTTACCCCGAGGTCCTTGATTATCTTCAGAGTCCTGTCAGAGAGCTCGTACTGACCGTCAGGGGTGAGTCCCTGGTAGTCGCCGGTCATGATGACGACATCGTGTGCCGATGCTGGCCGCTGGACATAGTACAGTTCGTTGCTGACGAGCCTGATCGTACCCGAATCGTTCACGAGCACCTGTGGCGGGAAGTATTTCGAGAATAGTTCTGCGAATTTGACCGCCTTGAGCTGGTCGACCAGATGCTCCGCCGCTAGCTTGCCCACATTTCCCACGCCCGGCAGGCCCTCTACGAAAACCGGGTCCTTGAGGACCGGCTTCTCTTTGAAAACGACCACAATGTCTTCCATCTCAGTGCTCACCTGTCATCTCCTTCTTCAGGAGTCTCCTGTACTTCCCGTACTTGTCCTCGGGAGAGTACTTCGCGGGCATCGGCATGAAGGTTGCGCCTCCGCACTTAGGGCACTGCTCTCTGAGCGTGTATTCCCTGCAGGAGAGGCACTTCCTCAGAAGGGTCTTCACTTCTCTTCCTTCCTCTTGAAGCTGGCTGAGCCGCCGGACTTCTCGACTGCGGCCGTGATCTTCTGCACCGCATCCTTGAGCAGCTGCTCGGCGGTCTTGTAGTCCTCCGCCGTGACGGTCACCCTATACCTCGGGGATCCGACGTAGTGTATGCCCACTTCCCCGTCGCCAACCGCCAAACCTATCGCGAGCGCCTTCTTGATATGGTCTATGCCATCCGGTTTGGGGCAGCTGAGCTCCAGGATTCCGTCGATAGTGACAGAGGGCAACTGTATGTTCTCGTGTGCAACCTCCGTCGCCGTAGCGCCCCACTTCTTGTCGATCCCGACCTCCTTGATCGAGGCTGGATTGACATTGATCTCTTCGAACGCCACATAGAGCGAGCCAAATTCATCTATGAGCTTATCCCCGATCTCGGTGTAGGCCTCATCGAGGGTCTTTCCCATCTTCGTGCCAACGATCTCGAGAAGCTTCTCTGCCTTCTTCTCGTTCTTCCATTCCTGGATCTTCTCCCGCTTCTGGTGGTCGTTGACCTGCTTGAGCGTGAGGTCGATATGCCCTCGCTCCTTGTCCACACTCAGGGTCTTGCAGACGATCTTCTGCCCTTCTCGCACGTGGTCACGGATGTACTTGACCCAGCCGGTGGCGACATCCCTGACGTGGATGAAGCCCTCCTTGTTGCCGTACTCGTCCAATGAAACGAAAGCACCAAAATTCTTGACGTTCTGCACGCTGCAGACTACTAGGTCTCCAACTTCGGGATACTCTGCCTTGCGCGGCATTACTGGACCTCTCCGAGCAGTTGGCCCCTGACCTGGCCCTTGCCTCCAGTGGGCTTAATCAGGGTGGCTCCGCACACGTTGCACTTCACCTGAGTCGCAGGCTTGTTGAACGCGATCTGCTCGTTGCCGCAATCCTGGCACTTTACCGTGATGAACCTGCTCTTCGGCGATGGGATATGGCTGCTCATTCCTCAGGCCTCCTTCAGCTCAAAAGTCTTCGACCTGATACATGTCCTCTGGTGCGCTTTCTTGCAGGTCTTACACCTGTACCTGAGCGCGACCTTCACCGTCGGCTTCTGCCGGCCCTCGTATTTTGGCCTCGGAAAACCGCCGTAGCCTGCGGTCGCACGTCTGTATCTCCTCTGCCCCCACTTCAGCTCGCTCCTCGGCCGGGACTTGACTCTCTCGACCTCGTGCTCGGTGTGCTTCTTGCACTTCGGGCAGAACTCCTTGGTCACTCTGGGCATCTTCATTCTAATCAGCGGCCCTCAGGGCAGGACACGAGTAAGCGGGAACTAATATTAAAGTGTTGCCAGAGTGATTGCAAGCCATCTTGTGTGTCAGATGACTTGCTCGTGACCATTAATGCGTCCATGACGTCGCGGTAAATATTCGGCAACTTGCATGGAAAGGAATATATATACGTCAAATAATAATTGGCTAGGCACATAATATGACGGACAAAGGGCTCACCAAGAAAGATGAGATGCTTGTCGAGCTTCTCATGCGAACAGGCCTTTCCAAGAACATGGCCAAGACGCTTGTTTTCCTTAGAAAGAAGGAGGAGACCACGTCCGTCGAGATCGAGAGCGCCACGAGCCTGAGGCAGCCCGAGGTGTCCATAGCGATGCAGGAGCTGCGGAGGAGGAAGTGGGTCTCGAAGCGCGACATAAAGAAGGAGGGCAAGGGTCGCCCGGTCCACTCCAACAAGCTCTCGTTACCCTTCGATAAGATCATCGAGATTGTCGAGTCTGAGGAGCGGAAGAAGATGGAGTCGATAGAGAGTAATATCAAGCAGCTCAAAGAGCTCGCTAAGTGATCCTCGGCTTCATAATTCCCTGTCTCTCGAGAATTCTCGTGCCGCTTTTCGACGCGACTATGACCTTGTCCGCAAGGCCAATGAACAGGCCGTTGTCGACAACGCCCGGGATGAGATTGATGTCCATGTCGAGCTTCTTCGGGTCGTCTATGATGACGAACCTGCAGTCTGCAATGTAGTTGCCGTTGTCAGTGACGAATCTATCGCCATCCTTCAGCCTCAGTTGCGGCGTACATCCCAGCTTCTCGAGCTTGTGCATTGTAGCCTCATGTGAGAACTTTATTATCTCGACGGGGATCGGGGACTTCTGGCCCAGGCGCTCGACGATCTTCGATTCATCGACCACGATGATCTCGACATTGGTGGATGCAGCCACGATCTTCTCACGCACGAGCGCTCCACCAAGTCCTTTCGTGAGGTTGAGATCGGGGTCGACTTCGTCCGCGCCGTCTATCGTTATGTCGATGCTAGTGTGAGCCTTCAGCTCGCCGATAGGTATGCCTGCGGACCGGCCGATAGATTCGGATTCCTTTGAGGTCGGGATGCCAACGATCTTCATGCCGGCCTGCTGGACCATCTCGCCGATCAGCTTGATGGCTATGGTGGCAGTCGAGCCGCTGCCGAGACCTACCACCATGTCGTCCTCGATGTATTTCACTGCCTCTCGCGCCGCCATCTCTTTCAAGTTCAATATCTCACACCCTCTTTAGGCCAAAGTTTCTCACTACCAAGTCGCAGAGCTTCTCGACGACGTAGTCGTCCACGAACTTGCCTTTCTTTGCTGTTGCGCGGGTCGTATCGCCTCGAATCCCGGCAGGGAAGTACTTCTCAGGGTCCGGCAGGATCATGTACTCAGGCGGTTTCGACTTGCCCTTGGGCCGGCTCTTCGCGACAAGCTCGGGCCTGATGTTCAGTATCCTTGAGGTCTCAATTTCTCCTCCGTGGCCGTCGTCCTTTGGGAACTTCTTGCCCAGAAGCTCGTAGGCAAGGTCGTAATCCGAGAGCACCATGATCTTCAATCTAGGGTTCTTCTCCTGCGCCTTCATGGCTCCCAACTTCAGGGCTGCCATGTGAGCGGTCCCAGCGTGACCTGTGAGAAGCATCACCTTATCGATCCCGTTCCTCGCGAGCTCGGAGACGATGTCGCAGGCGACAGCCTGGACTGCCTCGAAGCTCAGCGATATCGTTCCTGGGAAGTTGCGGGTCGACCGGCAATCACCGTATCTGACGGGTGGACACACGATAGCATCGAACCGGACTGCCACCCTATTCGCGACCTCCTCTGCCTGGAAGGCGTCAGTGCAGAGAGGAAGATGAGAGCCGTGCTCCTCCACGGAACCGAACGGCACGATCACCAATGGCTTCTTCTTCACGATCTTCGCGAAGCTGTCGCTTGTGAGTTCCTCATAGAGGACCGGTTTACTTCCTGCTTTTTCCGACATGCTCCATTCCACCTTTCTTGACATTGTCCAGGTCCATGTACTCTGTGTCGCACACAGGACACCGCAGAGACGAGAGCTTGTCTATCCCGAATTTGCTCCTGAGCTCCCTGTCCACCTGCTCCACACGTTCCTTGGAGATTGTTCGATCGCACTTGGGACAGTAGTACACGTCCATGCGCATCGAGGTGCGCTAATATAAACGCAATCCAGTCCTCACCTAGAGGACATACTTATAGCGAAACAACACAATACGTCCAGCTGGAACCGACCATGAGGGTTTCTGCTCTTTTCTCTGGAGGGAAAGACTCCACCTACGCGCTCTACTTGCTGCAGCAGCAGGGCTGGGACATCGTGAGCCTCCTCACCGTGGTCCCCAAGGCATCTGATTCTTACATGTTCCACTATCCCAACATCCGTTGGACGAAGCTGCAGGCAGAGT
>Ga0214473_10005291_pt1 | contig 15483 bp, 14 predicted proteins | sample RVTome_7_FD_203509 | JGI IMG/M metagenome (GOLD analysis project Ga0214473, IMG submission 203509) | Soil microbial communities from uranium-contaminated site in the Upper Colorado River Basin, Wyoming, United States - RVT98D197 | ecosystem: Environmental > Terrestrial > Soil > Contaminated >... | reverse complement strand
GGGGCAATCTCGATGACGCCCTCGATCAACGGGTGCGGCAGCCGGTAGAACGGCCGCGGCCCGGCGCTATCGCGGGCGGCGACGCGCGCCACCCAGCCGCTGGTGCCCAGATAGAGACTCACATCGTCGGAGCGTTCGGCGCCGCTGCCGATGGTGGTCGCCGCGCCATCGCCGCAGCCGTTGATGACGGGAATGCCGGGGGCGATGTCGAGGGCGGCGGCAGCCGTCCTGGTGAGCATGCCGACGACGGATGTGGCCGGTAGGATCTCGGGAAGCCGGGCACGATCCACGTCATAGAGGTCGAGCAGCGGTTCGGACCATTGGCGCGTGCGCAGGTCCATGAGCCCGGTGGTTGCGGCACAGCTCGCATCGGTCGCCGCGCGTCCGGTCAGCCTGAGCGCGAGGAAATCCTTCGAGCCGGGGAAAAACCAGCGCGCCTGGGCATAGTGGTCGGGCTCATTGTCGCGCAGCCAGGCGAGCTTGAAGGCGGTCATCAGCGGTTCGGGCGCGTTGCCGGCAATGGTGGCAGCGTCCGCCACTTCCAGCTCGGCACGAAGCCGCTCGAGATAGGGTGCGCCGCAGGGACTGGTGTAGAGCAGCGCGTCGCCCAGTGGGGAGCCGTCCTCGGCCGCAGGGATCAGGTTTTCCATGGTGCCGGTGAGGGCGATCGCCCTGAAGTCGAGCGGCGGCAGATCCTGCACGGCGGCGATCGCCGCGTTCCACCACGCTTCCGGGGACTGGCGATGCGCAACAGCAGCCGGATAGGCGGCCTCGGCGCTGGCGAGGATGGCGCCATCGGGCGCAAAGGCCGTGGCCTTGAGGGCGGAGGTGCCGCAATCGAGGACCAGGATGCTCATGCGGCGCTCCGGCCGATGCGGCGCAGCAGCACCGCGACGATGATGATGACGCCGGTCAATATGCGCTGGATGAAGGGCTCGACCCCGACGATGGTCATGCCGTTGACCAGAACGCCGGTGATGGCGACGCCCAGTAGCGTCCCCGCGACAGTTGGCGTACCGGTCGGCGAGGCGGTGGTGCCGATGAACACGGCGGCGTAGGCGGGCAGCAACAGCGGCTCGCCCATGGTGTGCTGCACGCTGCCGAGCCGCGCCGCCAGCAGCAGACCGGCGAGCGCCGCGAGACCGCCGGCGGCGGCGAAGGTGATGATCACGTCGCGCACGATGGGCAGGCCGGCGAGCCGAGCGGCCTGGGCGTTGCCGCCGATGGCGCGCAGATGGCGGCCGAACTCGGTCTGGGTGAGCACGAAGTTTGCGACCCCGAGCACCGCGACGATCCAGAACGCCAATACCGGCACGCCGAACAGATCGCCGCGGCCCAGCGCCTTGAACCCGTCGGGCACGGCGCGGAACAGGCTCTCGCCGCCCGAAATCCCGAAGGCGAGGCCCGAGAGGATGGTGCCGAGCGCCAGCGTCGCGACGAACGAGGGGATGCCGAAGCGCGCCACCAGCACGCCGTTGGCGGCGCCTGCGACGATGCCTACGAGCAACGCGATCGGCACCGCCAGCCAGACGTCATAGCCCTGCCCGAACAGCACAAAGCAGATCACAGCCGCGAGCGAGGCGGAGAACCCGACGGAAAGGTCGAACTCGCCGATGGTCATCACCAGGGTCGCCGCCGTGGCGACGATGGCAAGGGTCGCCATCTGCTGGATCAGGTTGAAGACATTGGCCTGGCTGGCAAAGGCCTGCGGCGCCGCGATCGCAAAGCCGACGCAGAGCAGCACGAAGGCGACGAGCGTGCCGAAGCGGTTGAGGGTGATGGTGGTCACGTAAGGGCGGGCTCCCTGGCCTGCGCGGCGGCCGACAGCGCTTCGGGGGAGGCTTCGGCGCGGGTGAAGATTTTGACGATGGCGCCGTTGCGAAACACCGCGATGCGGTCGCCCAGTTGCAGCGCCTCGTCGCGATCGGACGTGGAGACCAGCACGGCGTCACCGTCGGCGGCGATCGCACTGATGATCTCCTTGATCGTTGCCTTGGCCATCACATCGATGCCCTCGGTCGGCTCGTCGAGCAGCATGACTTTGGAGTGCCGGTTGGCCCAGCGCGAGAAGATCAGCTTCTGCTGGTTGCCGCCTGAAAGCGTGCGCGCCATCTGGGCCGGCGAGTTGAAGGCCATGGAGACCCGCTCGGCGGCGACGAGGAATGCCGAGCGCTCCGCCCTGCGATCCGGGATAGGGAGCGCGGCGACGCCGCGATAGCTCGAGAGCAGCGGCAGGGTCTTGTTGAAGACCAGATCGAGGTTGGCGAAGAGCCCGCTGCGATGCCGGTCGGCCGGGATGTAGGAGACGCCCGCGCGCACGGCGTCGCGCGGGCTGCGCGGTGCATAGGCGGCGCCATCGAGCCGCATGGTGCCGGAGCGCACCGGCTCGGCGCCCCAGATGGCATTGAGCAGGTGGGAGCGACCAGAGCCGGCAAGCCCATAGAGCGCGACGACCTCCCCTGCCCCCACCTGTAGCGAAATGGGTTGCCGCAGCTCGGAGGTGCGAAGGCCTTTGATCTCGAGCGCGACGGGGGCCGTTCCTGCTGCAGCCTCGCGGTGCACGACCGGCGCGTCGCCCCCACCCATCGAGCGGATGAGATTGCCCACCGTCAGCTCCGCTCCCTTGTGTTCGGCCACCACCCTGCCATCGCGCAGCACGACGGCCCGGCCGCAGAACGTCGCGATTTCATCGAGCCGGTGGCTGACCAGCATGATGCTGGTGCCGCGATCGCGCGTGCGCGCCAGGACGTCGTAGAAAGTCTCGGCGTCCTCGGCGGGCAATGCAGCGGTGGGCTCGTCGAGGATCAGCATGCGGCCCTTGTCGGCGACGGCGCGCAGGAGCCGCACGAACTGGCGCTCGGTCGGCGAGAGCAGCGCCACCGGCACATCGAGCGGCAGGCCGGGAGCGATCTCCTGCGCGACGCTCGCGATCGCCGCGCGCATGGCCTTCCGGTCGATGCGACCGAGGTGCCTGGGATAGGGCCGGCCGAGAAAGCAGTTCTCCACCGCGTCGAAACTGGGCACCAGCGGCGCATCCTGGTGGATGACGCGGATGCCGGCGGCATAGGCATCGTGCGGCGAGTGGAAATGCAGCTTCTGGCCGTCGACGCGGATCTCGCCGCTGTCGGGCGTTTCAGCCCCGGCGATGATCTTGATCAGCGTCGATTTGCCAGCGCCGTTGTGGCCCACCAGCCCTAAAACTTCGCCCTCGAGGAGTGAGAGGCTCACATCCTCGAGGGCGTGGGTGGCGCCGAAGCGCTTGGTGATGCCGAAAAGTTCAAGCACGGGCTAGCAGGTGACGCCCAGGCTCTCGCGGGTGATCAGCTCGACCGGGGCATAGAGTTCGGGCTCGGCGATGGTGCCGCCGGCAAAGAGCTTGTTGAGCTCCTCGGCCGCGATATTGGCCATCTCGCCAAAGCCCTGGCGGACGGTGCCGATGAAATTGCCGCAGGCCTTGATCAGCTCCACCGCCTCGGGGTTGCCGTCGATGCCGGCGATGACGATGCCCTTGCGGCCAGCCGCCTCGATGGCGAGGTTGGCGCCGATCCCCGGCTCGTCCCAGGCGGCCCAGACCGCGTTGATCGCCCCGTCACCGGGGTTGGCGAGGAGGATCGCGTCCATCGCGGCGCGGCTGTCGTCGATCTGGCCGGGCACCTGCACATAGTGGTTGGCGACTTCCTTGACCTCCGGATTGGCCTTGAGCGCATCGTCGAGCGCCAGTTCGCGCTGCCGCACGCCAGGATGCGCCGAGTGGAAGAAGCGGACGATGTTGCCCTTGCCGCCGATCTGTTCGATGAGGAACTTGCTCATCGTTTCGCCAAGCACGAAATTGTCCGAGGTGACGTTGAGCACGGTCGAGGCATTCTTGGCGCCGTCGATGGTGACCACGGCGATGCCGGCGGCCTTGGCCTTGTCCACCTGATCCTGGATCTGCGCCGGATCGACCGAGACCAGGACGATGGCGTTGGCGCCGCTGGTCGTGGCGTCCTCGACGCGGCTGGCAAAGGCACCCATGTCGCCGGCCGTATCGACCACGTCGATAGCCCAGCCCTTTTCGGTCGCCTGGGCCTTGAACGCCTCGATCATTTCGGCGGTGGCGGTGGCCGAAAGATAGGGCGTGATCACCGACACCTTCTCGCCGGCCGAGAGGGCGGCGCCCGTCGACAGGGCCGCCAGCGTCGTCGCCAGACCCAGCGACACCAAGAGTTTGCGCATGATTGTTGTCCTCCAAGATTTTGGCCGAGCTTAGCGAGGGGGCGCGTCGGCTCCAAGCCCAAAGTTGCCGTCCCGCACGGGGCGCTGCGTTGATGGACGGTGCAAAAACAAGCTGTTACTCATATTCACTTCCACCTAACCGGGACTCTTGCCGGTGACACAGAAGTTCAGAAACGTCTTCGGCGAGGGCAAGCCTGTCATTGCCATGGTGCATCTGGGCGCCCTGCCCGGCTCGCCGCTCCATGATCATGAGAGAGGCATCGAGGGGCTCGTCGAGGGCGCCGCCAGGGACCTTGCCGCGCTGCAGAAGGCGGGGGTCGATGCGGTGATGTTCGGCAACGAGAACGACCGGCCCTATGAGTTCGCCGTCGACGCCGCCTCGACCGCCACCATGGCCTATGTGATCGGCCGGCTGCGTTCGGCGATCACCGTGCCCTTCGGCGTCAATGTGCTCTGGGATCCGCTCAGTTCGATGGCGCTCGCGGCGGCGACCGGCGCGGCCTTCGTACGCGAGATCTTCACTGGCACCTATGCCTCGGACATGGGACCATGGACGCCGGACGCCGGCAAGGCCATGCGCTATCGCGACCGGTTGGGCCGGCAGGACCTGGCGCTGCTTTATAACGTCTCGGCCGAATTCGCCTATTCGCTCGACCGGCGCAGCCTCGCCGACCGGGCGCGAAGCGCCGTGTTCTCCTCCATCCCCGACGCCGTCCTGGTGTCGGGCGCCATCACCGGCGAGGCCGCCGAGATGAGCGACCTCGTGGCGGTCAAAAGCGTGTTGCCGAATACGCCGGTGCTCGCCAATACGGGGGTGAAGCACGAGACCGTGACAGACGTCCTCGAAGTCGCCGACGGCTGCATCGTCGGCTCGTCGCTCAAGGTCGACGGCAATACCTGGAACCCGGTCGATGCGGACCGCGCGGCCGAGTTCATGCGCATCGCCCGCGCCGCGCGGGGAAGCTGATCATGGACGGAGAGGTCAAAGACCGGCTGCGAAAGCTGCTGACCGCGTTGATGCTCATCCCGGGCCTCTCAGGCTATGAGGGGCGGGTGCGGCGCTATTTGAGCAAGGCCTTGGCCGAACTTGGCATTTCGTCCCGCTCGGACCGGCTCGGCAACCTGATCGCGACGATCGAGGGTGACCCCGACGCGCCGAGCGTCATGCTCTTCACCCATATGGACCAACTCGGGCTGGTCGTCCGCAAGATCGAGGCCAACGGCCTGGTGCGGGTGGAGCGGCTGGGCGGCGTGCCGGAGAAGGCGCTACCGTCGCAGGCGGTGCTGTTCTGCGTCGGCGAGGGCAAGGATATTCTGGGGGTTATCGCGAATAAGAGCCACCACGCCACGACGCAGGACGAGAAATATCGGGTGCAGCCCTACCCCGAACTCTACATCGACGCCGGATTCTCCAGCGCTGACGAAGTGCTTGCGGCAGGCATCGATGTCGGCACGCCCATCGTCTATGCGCCCAAGGTGGTCGAACTCGCGGGAGACCGCGTCGCCGGCACCTCGATCGACGACCGGGCCGGCTGCGCGGTGATCGTCGAGGTGGCCCGCGCCCTGCGCGAGGTGCCCAAGCGCCCCACGGTGCACCTGGTCTTTTCGGTGCAGGAGGAGTTCAACCTGCGCGGCGCGGTGACCGCGGCGCACGCCGTCAGCCCCGATATCGCCATCCAGCTCGACCTGATCCTCGCCACCGACACGCCGGACATGACCGCGCGCGGCGATGTGAGGCTGGGCGGCGGCGCGGCGATGAGCCTTTATTCCTTCCACGGCCGCGGCACGCTCAACGGCACCATCCCGCATCCAGCGCTGGTGCAGCTCTTCGACGCAACCGCTCGCACCGAAGGGATGCCATTGCAGCGCAGCGCGCATATAGGGGCGCTGACCGATTCCTCCTATGTGCAACTGCTGAATCAAGGCGTTGCCTCGATCGATATGGGCTTCCCCTTGCGCTATTCGCATTCGTCGCTCGAGATGTGCGATCTCGGCGATCTGGAGGCACTGAGCCGGTTGCTGGTCGCCGCGCTGCAGCGCATCGACGGCAAGTTCAGCCTCGGCCGGGACGACTTCATCCAATGAGGCACTACCTCGGCATCGACATCGGGACCTTTGAATCCAAAGGGGTTTTGGTCGATGGCGAGGGGCGGATCGTCGCCCAGGCGGCCAGGCCGCACAAGCTGATCGTGCCGCAGCCGGGCTGGGCAGAGCACCGCCCGCGCGAGGACTGGTGGGACGATTTCACCGCCATCTCCAGGCAGCTGATCGCCGAGAGCGGGGTGGCGCCCGCCGACATCAAGGCGGTGGCGACCAGCGCCATCGGCCCCTGCATGCTGCCGGTCGATGCCGAGGGCGAGCCGCTGATGAATGCGGTGCTCTATGGCGTCGATGCCAGAGCGCACCAGGAAATTGCCGAACTGACCGGAAGGATCGGCGAGGACGTGCTGCTCGATCGCTGCGGCAATGCACTCACCAGCCAATCGGTCGGCCCCAAGATCCTCTGGCTCAAGCGCCACCGGCCGGACCTCTATGCCCGGACCAAGAAGGTCCTGACCTCGACCTCGTACCTGGTCCACAAGCTCACCGGCGCCTACGTCATCGACCACTATTCGGCGGCCAATTCGAGCCCGCTCTATCTGGTCGACAAGCAGGACTGGAGCACTGAACTCTCCGACGAGATCATCGAGATCGAGCGGCTGCCGGACTTGGGCTGGACCAGCGACATCGCCGGGCATGTGACCAGGGCCGCGGCGGAGGAAACCGGGCTTGCCCAAGGCACGCCGGTGACCACCGGGACGATCGACGCGGGCGCCGAGGCGCTGAGCGTGGGCGTGCTCGATCCGAGCGACATGCTGCTGATGTACGGCTCGACCATCTTCATCATCCAGATCACGGAGCAGCGCGTTCGCGACGCCCGGCTCTGGTACGCGCCCTGGCTGTTCCCCGGCCAGCACGCCTCGATGTCGGGACTTTCCACCAGCGGCACGCTGAGCCACTGGTTCCGCGAGCAATTCGCCAAAGAGCTCGATCCAAAGACCGCGGTCGTGACCTTGGCCGAAGAAGCGGCGGACTCGCCGGCGGGCGCCAAGGGTCTGGTGGTGCTGCCCTATTTCTCCGGCGAGCGGACGCCGATCCATGACCCGCACGCCAAGGGGACGATCTTCGGCCTCGATTTGACCCATACGCGCGGCGACATCTACCGGGCGCTGTTCGAGGGCATCGCCTGCGGCACCAACCACGTTTTCGAGACCTACGTGGATGCTGGCGCCGATCCGCGCGCCATCCTCGCCGCCGGCGGCGGCACCAAGAACAAGGTCTGGGCGCAGGCCACCTCCGACATTTCCGGTCGCACCCAGATCGTGCGCGAGAAGACCCTCGGCGCCTCCTACGGCGACGCCTTCCTCGCCGCACTCGCCGTCGGCGACGTCCGGCGCGAGGACATCAGGAAATGGAACCCGGCCGCCTACGAGATCGCGGCAAACCCCGCCAATGCCGAGGTCTACCGGCGGCAGTATGGCGTGTTCAGGGAGCTGTACCCAAGGACCAAGGACTTGATGCGGACGGTGGGCGGGGCCTGAGCTCGTCCACTTGCAGATTGTCCCATTGAGTGGTACAATGGTCCAACCTGGAGCGACGAAATGATCGTCAGTTTTCGGGACGAGTGGCTCCGGTCCTTCTTCGTGCGGGACGCTCAGTCGCGCAACATACCGCCCGATCTCGAAAGCCGCTTGTTCCGCAAACTCCAGATGATCGACGACGCCGCGAACGATTTGGACCTGCGCGTGCCTCCGAGTAACCACTTCGAGAAGCTGCGTGGCAGTCTCGATGGACTACATTCTATCCGCGTTAACAAGCAGTGGCGTTTGCTGTTTCACTGGGATGGCGGCCGCGGCGAAGCAGCGGGCATCTATCTCGACGACCACAGCTACACATGAGGTGAACCATGCTAGCGACAACACGAAAGCCGGTGACGGTGGGTGAAATGTTGGTGCAAGAGTTCATGGAACCCATGGGCCTGACGCAGACCGCGCTTGCCCAGGCCATGGGCGTTCCGCGCAAGCACGTCAATGAACTCTGCAATGACCGGCGCACGGTGACGGCACCTACCGCCCTCATCCTCGCGCGCGTCTTCGGCAACAGCCCTGAATTCTGGCTGAACGTGCAGCGCCGCACGGACCTGTGGGAAGCCGTTCACAATCCCAGCGAGCGCGCCCGGATCGAGCGCGCCAGGCCGCTCGATAGCGCCGCCTAGCCTTACTTCACCGCGCCCGCGGTCAGTCCCTTGATGATGTAGCGCTCGAGGAAGATTCCGACGACCACCAGCGGGGCGATGGCGGCGGTGGAGAGCGCGGCCATCGACCACCAGTTGATGCCTTGCGAGCCGGTCTGGCTGGCGACCATCACCGGCAGCGTCTTGGCGTTGGTGCTGGTGAGCAGCGCGGCGAAGAAATACTCGTTCCAGCACAGGATCAGCGAGAGGATGAAGGCCGCGACCATGCCGGGGAGCGCCATCGGAAGGATGATGCGGAAGAATGTGCCCCAGGAGCCCAGGCCGTCCACCTGCGCCGCTTCGTCAAGCTCGGTGGGAATGGTGTCGAACTGATCCTTCATGATCCAGATCACGATCGGCAGGACGGTGAGCGTGTAAAGCAGTGTCAGGCCGAGCGAGGTGTCGAGCAGCGCCAGCTCGCGGTAGAGCACGAGGAAGGGCAGCGCCAAAACCACCGGCGGCAGGATCAGCTGGGAGAGGAAGAAGAAGGAGATGTCCTTGTTGCGCATCCAGAGGAATTTGTACTGGAAGCGGGAGAGGCCATAGGCGGCCAGCGCGCCGATGAGCACCGCAAGGATCGAGGCGCCGACCGCAGTCGTCACCGAGTTCAAGAAGCGCTGCATGAACTCGTCGCGCACCGTCGAAACGTTGCCTAATGTGTCGGGCGACAGCCCGAGCGAGCGCCAGCCGAGCCAGTTTGGCTGAAAGTCGACGAAGGGGACAAGGTGCCCGAGCTGCACATCCTTGGCGACCTTCATCGAGGTCGTGATGGTCCAGTAGACCGGGAACAGCGAGATGAAAGCCCAGAAGACCAGCGCGGTATAGATGGCAATCCGCCCCAGCGCGTAGCGGGTGTGGCGGAAGCCGGCGCCGGTTTCTTCGGCGAACTCGGCGGGAAGGGTTGCTTCGGCGGCCATCAGGTCATCCTCTGCATGCGTTTGGAGACGAAATTGAGCAGCAGCGTGATGAAGACCACGATCAGCACCAGGTAGAACATGGCCAGCATCGTGCCGTAGCCCACGTTCGAGCGGTCGCGGTATTCGCGGTAGATGAAGCTCGACACCGTGTCGGTGGCGCCGCCGGGTCCGCCCGAGGTGACGTTGATGACGATATCGGCGAGCTTGAGCTTGAAGATGATGCGCAAGACGATGGCAGTGATCGAAACCGGCAGCATCAAGGGGAAGGTAATCTTCCAGAACGATTGCCAGGCCGAGGCACCATCGACCTTGGCGGCCTCTTGCACTTCCTTGGGCAAGGCCTGCAAGCCGGCGAGCAGCAGGATCATCATGAAGGGGATCGACACCCAGGCATCCATTGCCTCGATCGAGAGTTTCGCGATCCAGGGGTCGGAGAAGAAGGTCGGAGTGTCCCAGCCGAGCCAGCGCGCGAAGCGGGACGCCGGGCCAAAGCGGTATTCCATCATCGACTTGCCGACCATCCAGCTCACGGCGACGGGCGAGAGCATCAACGGAATGAGGAAGGTGACGCGCCAGAACTTGCGCGCCCGGATTTCGGCGTTGAGCAGCAGCGCCAGACCGAAGGCGATGGCGTATTCCACCAGCACCATCAGCACGTAGTAGACCATGTTGGCCAGCGCGTTCCAGTAGAACGGATCCCGGAACAGCTGCACAAGATTGTCGAACCCGTTGAAACGCTGGCCGGCGAAGGAGGCAAGGTTCCAGTCGGTGAAGGCGATCGAAAGTCCGAACAATGTCGGGAAGATCGCCATGGCAACGGTGAAAAGTGCAGCCGGGAGGATGAAGAGCGCCCGCCGGCCGGCCTCGCCGCGGATCAGCACCATGCCGTAGCCGAGCGCGACGGCCCAGAGGACGTAGGCATAGAGCGTCGGGCGCCAGTCTCGCAAGCCGAGCGGCAGCAATCCGGTGGCGTCGAGCGCCTGCAGCAGGATGACCATCCCCAGGCCGATCGAGGCCAGCCAGATCAATGCGATGCCGGCGCGGCGGCGGGCCGCGGCTCCTGGGTCGCCGATCTCGATGAAACGCTCACCGAGCAGCGGCTCTGCTTGTGGCATCTGTCTCTCCGTAGGCCCCGAAAAAAAGTTCGGCTGGCGACTTTCTGGCCACCAGCCGGAGTTTGTCAACGCATCTGCGCAGTCAGGCCGGGATTACAGGCCCAGCGAGGCCTTGTAGAGCGCGATCTGGTTGTCGCGACCGATCTGGTCGGTGATCTTCTCCCAGGCGGCGGCGATGGCGTCGGCAGTCTCCTGAGCGCCGGCGTACTGGCCGTTGATGCCCTTCACCAGTTCGTCCTCGGCGATCGAATAGTACTGGAAGATGCCGGGGATGCGCGGCTCGATGGCCGCGTTCGGGTGATTGTAGCTGTCGAGATTGGAGCCGAGATAGTCCTCGACGAAGTCGCGATCGTAACCGGCCGCTTCCCACTCCTCGTACTGGAAGTGCGAGTTGCGGTACGGCTGGAAGCCGGACGGGTAGGCAGCCGTCCACAGGGACAGGTCCTTGCCGCCCAGATGGGCGGCGGCGGACCAGGCGGCCTTGCGCTTCTTCTCGTCGGCGGAGACGCGGCTCGTGACGTAGACGCCCCAGCCGAGATAGGCCATGTTGGGAGCGAAATTCTCCTTCTCTTCCCACGCGCTGGTCTTCGAATTGTAGACGCGCTTGGCGCCCGGATTGATCGAGAAGCCGACGACATCGCCGACGACCGAGGTGTCGGAGGTGCGAGCGTTGGAGCCGACGTCGCCCCACCAGGTGAGGGCCGCCCCGGTGCCGCCGAGGAACTGCGAGAATGCGGTGGCATTGGGGTCGGCGTTGAGCTGATCGGGCGGATAGGCGTTGGCCTTGACAAGATCGAGCACGTCCTGGATGGCCTGCACCCATGCCGGGTTGTTGACACGCGGCTTCATGGTATCGGGATCGAAGAGCCAGGCCGGATCGTCCGGGTGCTTGGCATAGGCGGCAGCACGGTCTTCAAGGAAGTAGAAGCCGAAGCCACCCCACTGATACTTCAGCGGATCGAGGAAGCCGTAGGCCGGCGTGCCGGTGATGGGATCGTTCTTGCCGGCGAGAGCCGTGGCCAGCGCCGGGAAGTCTTCCCAGTGCGTCGGCACGTCGGCCATCCCGCTGATCGAGCCATCACCGAAGTAGTCCTTGCGGTAGGCGAAGGTGTGGCAGTCACCATCGATGGTGATGCGGTAGGTCTTGCCGTCCCAGGTGCCGACCGGCGCCTTGAGATAGTTCACGAGGTCGTCGGCTTCGATCTGCGTCGCCACCCAGTCGGGCATCTCGTCGAGCAGGCCCTTGCTGGCGGTGTCGCCCTCGAAGGGGGCACCCATCTCGATGATGTCGAAATCGACCGTGCCGGTCGCGATCGACTGCTGCAGGCGGGCGTTGTAGTCGGCCTGGGCGAGGTCGATCCAGTTGATCTTGGCGCCGGTGTAGGCCTCCCACGGCTTGAGGAAGCCGCGGAACAGGAAGTTGTGCAGGTTCTGGTTGTTGAGGCCCATGAAGGTGAGCTCGACACCGGCGAACTCGCCTTCCGCTACGCCGGCCTTGGTAGCTCCGAGGCAGAGCTCTCCGACCTTCTGCCAATCGGCATCGGTGGGCGACCCCATCCCCACGCCCGGGATCTTGAGGATCTCGGAGCGAACGTTGTCCTGTGCCATGGCGCGCCCCGCCATCGAGCTGCTCAGGGCGGTTCCGGCCGCGAGGGCGGCAGCGCCCTTCATGAAGTTGCGCCGGCCGATCGCCATGATCATTCGGTTGAAGTGTTCGACTTTCATCTCGCATGTCCTCCTTGTGACGCTTCTTATCAGCCGTGGGCGGAGTTTGAATGCGGATAGGACCTGGACGGCGCCGATACTGGAGACGAGGAACCGTTACGGGGACTGTTACCCACACCCACCCCTCCCGGGTGGTCGTTTGCCACGTGCCGAAGCTTCGCGATGGTAGAAAGTAAGCGTCTCCGAAGTCAACAAAATCCGTTGAGAAGAAAGCAAGTTAGCTGCGTTTTGAGTGCCGGCGGGGCGCCGTTTCCGACACGGCGCGATCATTCTATTTACCGGTGAATGGCGCCGCTGCCTGCAATCTATTCCGGCGGGACCACGCCCTTCTTGAAGACGAAGCACCCATAGAACCGGCGCTCGCCGGTCTGGATCACGCAGTAGGCTTTTTTGGCCAGATCGTAGAAGGCGAAGCGCTCGATCGACCCCATCGGCCAAGCCCGGCCTTCAGCCGCATCGATCTCGCGCTGCACCTCGGCCTGGACCGGAGGCACCTCGCCGGGCTTGCCGACGATCTCCATCCGAAGGGCGGGCTGCTCGACGAAGGAATCGAGCGGCAGCACGGAGAGGATCGCCCTGGCGGCCCGCCCCGCCGTCACCCCGTCGATGCGCAGAAGCTTGCCCAGCACCGTCTGCCGCGCCACCGAGTCGGCCGGAAAATTGGTGTCGGTGATGATCAGTTCATCGCCATGGCCCATGGACTTGAGCGCATACAGAACATCGGCGTTGAGGAGTGGATCGATCCCCTTGAGCATGTCTTTCCTCCCATTGTTGTCGACAATGCGTTTGCGGTCGGGGAGGATGTTCATAGAGCTCGAAGCGGCGCAAGCCGTTGACGACGCCGGGAAAGTTCGAGGGAGGAACTGCCATGCGCTACGAACTGATGCTGCCGCACCAGATCCGCGAGGCGATCGCCGGCAACTGGCCATTGGTCCTGCCGCTGGGCGTACTCGAATACCATGGCGAGCACCTGGCCGTGGGCATGGATACGCTGGCAGTCGTCCGGCTGCTCGACATCCTCGAGGGCGAGATGAACCTCGTAGTCCTGCCGCCGTTCTATTACGGCGCGGCGAGCTATGCCGTCGAGCCACCCGAGGGCAATGGCTCTCTGCACGTCGATGCCGGAAGGCTCTTCCCGTTCGCAGAGGAGATGTTCCGCGGGCTGCTGCGCATCGGCTTCCGCAACATCCACTTTTTCATTCACCACCAGACCGAGAACTTTGCTGCCGGCATGCCCACCGATCTCGCCTTCAAATTCGCGGCACGCCAGGCGGTCTTCGCTTTCCTGGAGAAGGCGCACGGTGAAGGCTGGTGGGGCAATGAGAAGATGGCCGACTATTATGCCCAGCAATCGACCGGCAACGATCCGTTCAACTGGATCAAGGGCCATCCGCTGATGACGCCAGAGATCATCGCGCAATTCCCCTTCGACCACGCCGCCCAGGGCGAGACCTCGCTGATGATGGCACTCTGCCCCGAGGGGGTGGAGATGGACCGGTTGTCGGACGACAAGTGGTACACGCGCAGCGCCAGGGACGCATCGCCGGAACTGGGCGCCAAGGGGCGCGATCTCATCCTCGAACACATGCGGCAGGTGCTGCGGTCCCCCAAGGCCGCCTGACGGCGTCCTTGCGCCCGGCGAGCCCTCTCGGCTATCTCTCTGCGGTGGCCCGCGTGCGAGGGCCGGCGCAGCAGGGGAAAACATGGCGCAAGTAACCATCCGTGGGGTCCGCAAGTCGTTTGGTACGGTCGACGTCATCCGCGGCGTCGATGTGGACATCGCAGACGGCGAGTTCGTCGTCCTCGTCGGCCCCTCCGGCTGCGGCAAATCCACGTTGCTGCGGATGATCGCGGGCCTCGAGAGTGTGTCGGGCGGCCAGGTCGCCATCGGCAACCGCATCGTCAACAACCTGCCGCCCAAGGACCGCGACATCGCCATGGTGTTCCAGAGCTATGCGCTCTACCCGCATATGAAGGTGGCGGACAACATGGCGTTTGCCCTCAAGCTCAAGAAGGTCGATCCGAAGATCGTGGAAGAGCGGGTCCGCACGGCCGCCGAAATCCTCGGGCTGACGCCCTACCTGCAGCGCTATCCGCGCCAGCTTTCGGGCGGCCAGCGGCAGCGCGTCGCCATGGGGCGCGCCATCGTCCGCGACCCGCAGGTGTTCCTGTTCGACGAACCGCTCTCCAACCTCGACGCCAAACTGCGCGTGCAGATGCGCGCCGAGATCAAGGAACTGCACCAGCGATTGAAGACCACCACGGTGTTCGTCACCCACGACCAGGTGGAAGCCATGACCATGGCCGACAAGATCGTGGTGATGCAGGACGGTCGGGTCGAACAGATCGGCGCTCCTCTCGAACTCTACGACCGGCCGCAGAACCTGTTCGTGGCCAGCTTCATCGGCTCGCCGGCGATGAACCTGATCAGGGGCACCGCCAAGCTCAATGGCGGACTTTCTGTGGCTGTGGCGGGCGCCGACCTGCCCGTAGGCGGCACGCACGAGGTCGCCGACGGCCAGCCGGTGGTCTACGGCATCCGCCCCGAGCACCTGGAGCTGGCCGAGGATGGATTTGCGGCAACGGTGGCGGTCGTAGAGCCGACCGGCTCGGAAACCCACGTGGTGCTGCGGCTGGGCGAGGGCGAGATCGTCGCCCTGTTCCGCGAGCGGCACAAGTTCGAGCCGGGCCAGGTCGTGCATCTGCGGCCACGCCTCGAACAGGTGCACCTGTTCGATGGCGCCAGCGGCCAGCGAATCTAGCCGATCCTTCATAAGCGGGTTGGGACGCAGCCGAATCCGGCTAGGCTCGGGCCGATGAGAAAGCCTGTCCCACTGAGCAAAGCGCAGGCGCGGCAGATCTGGCTGCACGCCCAGCGCCTCGACAGCGCGTCCCCGTTCGGCGATGGACCGCAGGCCACGCCCGCGGCGATCGAGCATCTGGGATATGTGCAGATCGACACCATCAACGTCATCGAGCGCTGCCACCACCACATCCTCTACACCCGCATCCCCGGCTACCGGCGGGCGCATCTCAAACAGGCGCAGAGCATCGACAAGGCGGTGTTCGAATACTGGACGCACGCCCTCGCTTACGTGCCGACCAGCGATTTCCGTTTCCACGTGCCGGAGATGAAACGGCACCAGAAGGAGCCGCACCGCTGGTTCGCCCGGAACGGGGAGGCCGAGTATCGCCGGGTCATGCGCCTCGTCCGCGACCGTGATGATCCATACCGACA
>Ga0214473_10005290_pt1 | contig 15483 bp, 14 predicted proteins | sample RVTome_7_FD_203509 | JGI IMG/M metagenome (GOLD analysis project Ga0214473, IMG submission 203509) | Soil microbial communities from uranium-contaminated site in the Upper Colorado River Basin, Wyoming, United States - RVT98D197 | ecosystem: Environmental > Terrestrial > Soil > Contaminated >... | reverse complement strand
CTCGAAGGGAGCTGGCCCCCCTGTTATGGTCCCGAGATCGCGGAGGTGGGACAGAAGCTCCCGGCTCGCGAGGGCTTCGCCAATGCTTTCCTTGGTGAAAATGCGACCCGACGGACCGAGCACGTGGACATCCTTTTCCAAGCACCGAGAAGCCAGGGGGATATCCCCAGTGATCACGATATCATTCTCGCTCACATGCTCGGCAATCCAATCATCTGCCGCGTTGAACTGCCCATCCACAACAACTACTTCGAGCCAGTCCTCCTGCGGGGTCCCCATCCGCGAGTTCGAAACCAAGGTGACCTTGAGCCCGTAGCGCTTTGCCACACGATAGACTTCCTGCTTCACCGGACAGCCATCAGCATCGATAAAGATGTCTAACAAACATGGACCTTTCTCTTTTAGTATATAGGTAGTATATAGGGACACCATATTTTAGTGAAGGGCTAAATAAAGTAGTCATCGCGAGGAGCGCAGCGACGTGGCAATCCCATGAGATTGCTTCACTTCGTTCGCAATGACAGAATGCTGAATGACAGCTTACTTATGCCGTTCCCTATAGTTTTTTTCTTCTAGTGTCCTGAGTCAGAAATTCGTTTTAAAATTTATTTTGCCGACAACCTTTGTCGTGGCCCGGGGGCTGGGGCAATGAGTGCCGGCAGCATCGGCCGGGTAAATTGCTTACCTCAAAGAGCGGGCTTGGACTCCGCAATGCGCGGCGGGGTGTTTTTTCCCGCCTGGCCCCATGGAAAGACCACCGCCTTATGATGCCTGGCGAAGTGCCCCGGCCCTCGGGCCGGCTCCGGTTGAGTTAAGCCAAAATGGCCTGCGGGAGAGCAGGATTTGTTCAACGAATTTCTGACTCAGGATACTAGGGCTCGCCGTTATCAATTAAAAATCAGTATGGTGCCCCCGGATTTCCCCTGGAGTGATTTGTTAGGCGCTTCCGGCTTCATGTGGTTCTTCAGGAAATTGGGCGCCGTGCCATATGGCCACAATCCAGATAGTTCTTCCCTTTACGCGGTAAAAAAACCGATATGGTGCAACAATGACTTCTCGAAAGGGCATATCAGGAAATTCCGGCAACGCTCTGCCGGATTGAGGAAACTTTGGTAGTCGCGATAAAACCTTCTCCGCTTTGTGTCGGAAGGCAACGACCGCTGTAGGGTTCTTACGATAAATGTAGGCGATGGCGGCAAGAAACTGAGTGCGAGCCGAAGGAGTGAAACGGACTTTCACCGTTGTATCTCTTTCAACAGGGTGTCTGCCTCCGCGAGAACTGTATATAGGTCATGGCCTTTGCCCTCTTCGATCTCTTTCTCACCGCGGGCAAGAAGCCGCAGAACTTCCAGTTCATGCTGGGAATGCTCATAGGCTTCCATGCTGACCATCACGGCAGCAGCACGACCTCGCTGCGTGATAATAAGTGGCTCCCGCGACGTGGCCACACGCTTTACGATTGACGTTGCATCCTGGCGGAGATCAGTAATCGGAATGATATTTGGTATTCTTGCCATTGGCGTTACCTCCTATACTATTATAGGAGATAGCACTAACGATAACAAATAGCAAGATATAGTTTCGCGCCTAACAACTAGCATGACGCGCAACCAATAGGCTCTTGCGCTCGGGTCGGACCAAGAAAAGCCAATTAAATCCAATCAGATATATCCCAATAATAGAAGGTAATGCCTGTTAGCTCGGGGTATATTACTTTTCCTTAAAACCTTATTTTCGGCAGTGAAATTGAGGTTCTAAGGCAAAAATAAACATATTTTTGCCATTGTTCCCCTGCAAAATCTAATAGTTACCTCGGTCCGACCCCATTTATCCAAGATTTCAGTCCGGATTCAATAAAAATTGGGGAAATTGTCAAGAAAGTTTACAATTTAAAAAAATTGGATATTGGCCCAATAAATCTTGGTGTTAGGTATAAATTGGGCCATGAATATGGAATTCTGGTCGGAAGTCCTTACACTTTTTCCCCTCCCCAATAAAGGGTTCTTTTAGCAATCGCTGTGAAAATAGGAAGTTATAGCAATTTAACCGTTTGGTATATAAATTGCGTCTAAATTGGCGGAGAAATAGAATTATATTCCCATTTAGTGCATGGGGGGTAAATATAATTTATTGGTTGTAATCATTGGCGCTCGTTTCGGAACAAAGAGAATCAAGGCGCCGGGAAACATATGCCACGGCTCTGTCTCTTCAAAAGATTATTCATTTCTTCCTGATCGGGAAATATTGGAATTGTTTTTCTTTCATCGGCTGATCAGGTGGTAAACTTTTTCAACTTATTCTCGTAAATCTTCCAGGTTATTGATATTTTTCTCAATAAATTTTTCGGAGTAAGGGCTTTTATCTGGCGAAAAACCCTTTTTATTCCATGAGTTGAAATGAACTTATCCCCTCCTGGGAGTTGTTGGCATTAATTTGCCCATAATAATAACCGTTTTCGTTGAACAAACCAGAAGAGAAGAATATTTCTTCAATTCAATGGGGAAAGGAGGTGGGAATGACGGGGAAAAGGAGGCAATAATATCGCTAACAGACACTTGTTGGCGAATTTAATCAAATGAAAAACAACTAACACAAACCAAAAAAAAAGGAGAAAAAAATGAAAGAGCTGATAAAGAAGTTTTTCAAAAAGGAAGAAGGAACGGAAGTTGTTGAGTGGGCCATCATTCTTTCGTTGATTGTTGTCCTCTCGATTACAATGATCACGCTTGTAGGAACAAATGTTCTGGCAGCGTGGACGGCATTGTCAGTAGCAATTTTCTAGTAAACATTTTCGGATAACCCCCCGTGATAGGGGTTTCTATCTCCCTATCACGGGAACAAATTGATTCCAAGACTTTTTTTAAGACTTTCCCTTTTCCCCCGAGCAGGTTTGAGAATCATAACTTCTCACTTCTGTTTTCGTTTTCAAAATGAACAATCTTTTGATATTCATATTATTAACACTATTGATGATTTCAGCCATAACGGATATCCTTTTCAAAAAGATCCCGAATTGGCTCACGCTCCCGACCCTTGTCGCGGGGGGAGTGATTCATTCCCTTATTAACGGGGCAGAGGGCTTTTTTTTCAGCCTCCAGGGAATCGGGGCAGGTTTCGGCCTGCTTTTCCTTTTTTATCTTTTGGGGGCTATGGGGGCTGGAGACGTCAAGTTGATGGCCGCCATAGGGAGTTTCGTAGGCCCCAAAGAAGTCTTCATGATCTTCATTCTTGCCACGGCCCTGGGCGGCATTTACGCACTGGGGCTTCTTTTGATAAAGGGCTACCTCTGGCAGACGATGAAAAGATACGGCAATATCATAAAAGTTTTTCTTTTCACCCGGCAGATTGTTTACATCCCGCCGCCCGAACGGGAAAAAAAGATGAAATTATGTTACGCGGTTGCAGTTGCCCTGGGCACCGCCGTGTTCAAATTATCCGGAAACCGGATTCCTTTTATATGATCGCATAAAAAATCGTCACTCCGGTGAAGACCGGATCGAGTCCGGGACAGGTTCCGGAGTCCAGGGTCTTTATAGGCTATTGAAAATCCTGGATTCCGGGTCGCGCTTCGCTTGCCCGGAATGACGAATTTCTCTGTTTTCCAGACTTTTTTCTATGTTTTTTTTTTAAACTGATAAAAATATTGCGGACCGTTTTTAAAAAGCCGAATTGCTTTTTGGAGGTAAAAAATGAGCAGGTACAGACCCTTTCTTCTTCTCGCGGCAGCGGTGGTGGTCGCCCTGATCTCCACCCTTTTGATTTATAATTATATGCAGAAAAAGGCGACCGGGAAATCCGTGGCCGCCGAAACCCAGGGGGTTGCGGTCGCGGTGGTGGACCTTAACTGGGGGACTGTAATCAGGAAGGAGATGGTAAAGACGGAGCCTTACCTGAAAAGCAGCCTCCCGGTAGGGTATTTTCCCGATTCCGCCTCCCTGGAGGGGCGCGTTCTGCTCTCTCCGGTCAAGGCCAGGGAGCCCATTCTGGAATCCCGGTTAGCGCCGACGACGATGAAAACCGGCGGCGTGGCCGCGGTCGTCTCGCCCAAGAAAAGGGCCGTGGGGGTCAGGGTGGACCGGGTGATCGGGGTCGCGGGATTCATCCACCCGGGAAACAGGGTGGATGTTTTGGTCACCATAACATCCCAGGAGGTCAAGCAGCCCGTCACCAAGATCGTCCTTGAAAACATCCTGGTTCTCGCTGCCGGTCCGGAAGTGGAACAGAAGGGGAAGGGTGAAAAGCCTGCCCAGGTGGATGTCATCACCCTCGAAGTTACGCCCGAAGATGCCGAAAAACTCGCCATGTCCGTGACCCAGGGAAAGATACAGCTTGCTCTGAGAAATTTCAGCGACAACGAGGACGTTCTCACCAAAGGGATAACGATCCCGGCCCTGCTCGCTTCCTACTCGGGCGGCAGTCCGATAAAATCGGGCAAGCCCGGATCGAGGAGACCGACCCAGGCCAAGAAGCCCGTTTCCGAAAAGCCGGAAGCATATACCGTCGAACTGATCAAGGGCGGCAAGGTCACCAAGGTTACCTTTTGAGAGAGGGGGGAATAAATTCCATGGAAAATTCCAAGTTTGATGAAATCAGACGGCAAAAAATATTTATCCTGTTCCTATCATTATTCCTAATCTTAGCGATGCCGTGCGCATCCATTGCCTCAGGAATTTCGCGGATCTCCCTCGAGTCCCTGACGCCCCAGAAAATCGTCCTCACAGTCGGGAAATCGATCATTCTCGGGGCCTCCGACCCCGTAAAGAGGGTCGCAGTCGGGACTCCCGATGGCGTCCCCGAAATCGCCGTGGCTTTAGTTTTGACCCCCCGCCAGATCTTTCTCACGGGCAAGAATCCCGGGGTGACCAACCTTACGATCTGGGGAACGAATGACAAAGTATCGGCCATTTACGATATCGAGGTTTCTCCCGACATCGCCCGGCTGAAGGAGATGATTCAAAAGATCCTTCCCGAAGAAAAGAATATCGCCGTCCACGCCACCCACGACAACATCACCCTTTCGGGCAACCTCTCCAGCGCCGGGAATCTTTCCCAGGTCCTCGCCATCGCCGAGCCTTTCTTTCCGAGAAAAGTGGTCAACCTTTTGAAAGTCGAGGAGCCCTCGAACATCCCCGAGTTCAAGCAGACCTTCCAGAAGATGTTTCCCGAGGAAAAGGATATCGTCATTTCAACGACCCCAGACAACAAGATCACCCTTTCCGGAAGCGTGTCGTCGAAGTCAAACCTTTCCAAAGCGCTGGCCCTCGGGGAAACCTATTTCCCCAAGCGGGTCGTCAACATGCTTCATGTGGAAAGCTCCCCCTCTCAGTTGAAAGAAACCCTTTACAAGATCCTGCCGGAGGAAAAGGACATCAAGATCGCCATGGCCCAGGACCATGTGACCCTTTTCGGTAGCGTCTCCAGCACCTCCAACCTGTCCCAGGTCCTGGCGATTGCTGAATCTTTCTACCCGAAAAAGGTCATCAACCTTCTGGAGGTCTCCGGGGTTCACCAGGTGATGCTGGAAGTCAGGGTCGCGGAAATGTCCCGGAGCCTGATCCGGAGGCTCGGATTCAATTTCAATTACATCAGCGGTTCGGGAAGCAATTTTGGGTTGTCCCTTCTCGGGAACTTAACATCTATCAGGAATCCGCTTCCTCCTACAGGATTGCCGTTGGGAATTGACCTCTCCAGCAGAGTCAACTCTCTCTTCCGTTTCTCGGGCCAGGGGGGAAGCACATGGACCGGTCTGGTTGACGCTCTCAAGGAAGACGGCCTGCTGAAAATTCTCGCCGAACCCACGCTGATCACCCTGAGCGGAAAGACGGCGAACTTCCTCGCCGGAGGGGAGTTCCCCGTCCCCGTCCCGCAAAGTGGATTGGGCAACGCAATAACCATTGAATACAAATCCTTCGGCGTGGGCTTGAATTTTTCCCCTACGGTTCTCAGCAGCAAAAAGATCAACATGCAGGTCGCCCCGGAAGTGTCCGAACTGGATTTCGGCAACGCCATCCAGATACAAGGATTTGTAGTTCCTGCGCTGACAACGAGGCGCGCATCCACGACGATTGAATTAGGGGACGGCCAGAGCTTTGCCATCGCCGGTCTTCTGAAAGACGATGTACGCTCGGTGGTTTCGAAGTTTCCCCTTTTGGGGGACATCCCCATCCTCGGGGCCCTTTTCCGCAGCACTTCCTTCCAGAAGAGCGAAACGGAGCTGATCATCATCGTGACGCCGCACTTGGTAAAGCCGCTCGACTTGGCCAAACAGACGCTGCCGACCGACCAATATGTCGAACCGAATGACTTTGAATTCTATTTGCTCGGGATGCTTGAAGGACAGGGAGAGCCCAAACCTTCTTCCCTGCCATCGGGACCGAAGAAAGGTGCGAGGTTGGAGGGAAATTTCGGACACATGGTGCCGAAGTAAACTGAAAGGGTTTCACCGCAGAGAGCGCAGAGAACGCAGAGATTCGAAAGGATAAAGGTTACAGGAAACAGGTTACAGGTTTCAGGAAACAGACCGCCGTTCCCTCCCCATCGATGGGGGAGGGTGAGGGTGGGGGTGATAAGTAGTTACGCTATGCCCTATGCTCTATGCGATATCCAATGAACCTGGAGGGAAAAATGGCTGGGAAAATTATTATTGGGTTGGTGATAATTTCTTTTTTATCTTTCACGGGCTGCGTCTCGCCGACCCGGCTGGAAACGGACTACGGGACTTCCCACAAGCTTTCAAAATTCAACCAGACATTAAACCCGGAAGCGGAAAAGAACCTACAGCCGGTTGAGGGCTTTGACGGGACTGCCGCGGAAGCGACGAAAGAAAGATACGACAAGGGTTTTGAAAAGGAAACCAAGCCCCCTACGTATACCTTGAGCATCGGGGGCGTGGCCGGGGGCGCCGGGAAAAAATGACATAAAGAGGTTTTCTGTCATTCTGGCGAACCCCGGATCGGGTCCGGGGCAGGCGCCGGAATCTAGTTTTTATAAATATCCTGGACTCCGGTTTCCACCGGAGTGATGACTCTTTGCGAGATCATCAAATTTTGCAAACTCCTAAGAATGCGCCGCAGGGAGGTGGGGGATGAATTCCAAAATTTGGAATAACAAGGGAACCTCCGTTGTGGAGATGGCGATTGTCCTACCGTTGCTTCTGATCTTGGTTTTCGGGGTGATTGAATTCGGAGTATGTTTGTATAATAAAGCGGTTATTACTAATGCCAGCAGGGAAGGAGCGCGGGCTGGAATCGTTCAGGCTTTGTCGAGGCCTACCGAAAGCGATATTCAAGGGGTGGTTACAAATTATGCCCAGCAATATGTGATAAATTTGGGAGGAGCAAGTGTTTTTGTCGACGGCAATACCGCCGCCCCCGATGCCCCCTGTACTGCCTTCGGGGAGGATCTTACTGTTACCGTAACCTATCATTATGATTTTCTGGTTCTTCCAAATTTTGTTTCAAGTCTTGTCGGGGGAGTTAATTTAAACGCCGTCACTATAATGAGATGTGAATGATCCAGGCTCCAAAAACGTGAGAAAGGGGGGAAGAAAATGAGGACAATTCAGTTTTATTTTCGGGGGATGAGAAACCAGAAGGGAACAGTTCTTATTTTTGTTGCCATTGCCATTCTTTGCCTGCTCGCATTTGTTGCTTTGGCGATCAATACTGGATATGTGATGGTAACAAGGAATGAGCTTCAAAATGTTTCCGATGCTTCTGCCTTGGCTGCCACCAGGCAACTGGGGGTTATTTATGAACCCATGACATATCAGCAGCAACAAAGCTTTGTATTAAGCGGCAATAATTTGAATGCGGTTAGAAATGCGGCGCTGAATGTTGCTAATAGCAATAGAGCTGGCCAGCAAAATATTACTCTCAATGATGCTGATATCATTATCGGCCAATGGAATGCCTTCACAAAATCTCTGACGCCAACTCCTAACCAACCGGATGCCGTTCGCGTCATTTCCCGCCGCGATACTTCCGGGCCCGAAGGCCCGATTTCGACCTTTTTTTCCGGAATTATCAACGATGATACCGCTAACGTTAACGCAATTTCTACTGCGGCATTGACTGGTGAAAGTACGGCATGGCCGGGAGGGCTACCTCTTCCTTTTGGAATTTCTGAAAGATGGTTTCAAGATCCTAATTTCTGTGGTCAACACATAAGACTTTATCCTACCTGCCCACATGAGCCTTGTGATGCTACAACGCAGGGATGCGGTGGGTGGACTACATATACTGATGGATTCTTTAGCAACCAACCTCCAAACGCCAATAAGCTTCAAGATATTTTAATTAACCTCCGAACTGGGTTGCAAAGTCCATACACCCAGGCTGGAGAAACAATGTACGAGTTTACAGGAGGCACTCTATCTTCAGCTTTTCCATACATGAAGCAACTTTTTGATGACATGAGAGTAAGAAACGATGGAATTTATGATTCGGACAACGATTCAAACACATGGACAACCAAGGTGACGATATATAATTCTAACACATGCGCAAATCCAAATCAAGATCAAGAGATCATAGGATTCGCTACTGTCGTGATTACACAAGTATTGGAAGCCCCTGAACATATAATAGACGGCAGGGTTCTTTGTGATAATGTTGAACCAGGACGTGGAGGGGGGGGTGAGTACGGAACGTTGGGCAGTATTCCCGGTTTGGTCCAATAAATAAGGGCACCTGATCAATGCCAGAAAAAATCATCACTGTAAAATTAGTTATAGAAAATACCGAAAAAAGGAAGGAGTTGGATCGCATTGTATCCTCGCTCCAAGGATTCCGCGTCCAGGATTCATCTGACCAGACACCCTGCGATATTTTATTCATCGAGACCGGGAAAAATCCAAATCAGGATCTTCAAAAGATCAATTCCGCAAAGACATCCGGGTCGGCGAGGGAAATTATCTTAACTTCGCCCCGGTTCGAGCCTGATTTCATGATCCAGGCCGTGAGAGCAGGGGTTAAGGAATTCCTCATCCAGCCGATAAACAAGGAAGAGGTCGAAAAAGCCCTCGTGAAATTCCGCGACAGCCAGGAGACGATCGCTCCTGAGTTCAAGAAAACGAAGAAGGGTAAAATAATCAACATCATTGGCAGCAAAGGGGGCATAGGGACAACCACCGTCGCCGTGAACCTGGCCACGAGCCTGATAGAATCCAGGGGATCCCTTCAGGTAGCCCTCGTCGACATGAATCTTATTTTCGGGGAAATCCCGATTTTTTTGAATTTGAATTCCGCATTCAACTGGGGGGAGCTGGCGCGAAATATTTCCAGGGTGGATTCGACCTACCTGATGAGCATCATGACCAAGCACCCCTCGGGGCTTTATGTTCTCCCCTCGCCCACTGGCTTGGATGGAATCAACTTAGCCTCTCCGGAGATCATGGAAAAGATACTGGCCCTGATGAGAAACGCGTTCGATTATGTCGTCATCGACAGCGGGCAGTCCCTGGACGATATTTCCCTGAAGATCCTGGAGATGTCCGATATCGTTTTCATCGCCGCCATTCTCAGCCTCCCCTGCCTTTCGAATGTAAAGAAACTTCTGTGGATTTTCAAGAGGATCGAATACCCCGGTTCCGAAAAAATCAAGATCGTCGTCAACCGATTTCACAAAAAGTCGCTGATCTCCTTGAAAGAAGCCGAAAAGGCTCTGAATCAGGAGATTTTTCATCTCATCGCCAACGATTATCAAACCACGATGTCGGCGATCAACCAGGGCAAGCCTCTTTCGGTGATCGCTCCCCGGGAGGAAATTTCAAATAACTTTAGAGACTTAGTCATGAAAATTGAAAAGGAAAGGTAACCCCCTATGGCAGAGATAGATTCCAGGCTGGAGCAATTGGACCGCATAAGCAAAATGGATCTTCCGTTGAAGGTTCCGAAAAAGAGGGATTTGATTTCGAAGGAATACCTGGAATTAAAGTCCCAGATCCACTATCGGCTTCTGGACATCATCGATCTGACCGTTATCGACTCCCTCGACCGGGCCACCCTGGCGCAGGAAATTCGTAGGTTGGTGGAGAGGATCCTCGCGGAGGACAGCCCTAGCCTTCCTCTCAACCTAAGCGAGAGGGAAAGACTGTCGGCGGAAATCCAAGACGAAGTATTAGGCCTTGGCCCGATCGAGCCTTTCATGAAAGACCCCACGGTTTCCGACATCCTGGTCAACACCCACAAGCAGATCTACCTGGAAAGATTTGGAAAACTGGAATTGACGGGGGTGGTCTTCAAAGACGAAGCTCATTTGCGCCGGATCATCGACAAGATCGTTTCCGCCGTTGGGAGGCGGATCGACGAGTCTTCGCCCATGGTGGACGCCCGGCTTCCGGACGGCTCCCGGGTCAACGCCATCATTCCCCCGCTTGCTCTCGACGGGCCCATTCTCTCCATCCGCCGGTTTTCCAAGGACCCCTTGGAGCTTGAGGACCTGATTACCCTGAAAACCCTGACTCCCGAAATCGGTGAACTCATAAAGGGAATTGTGAAAGCAAGACTGAACATTCTGATTTCAGGAGGAACCGGAACGGGGAAAACCACCCTGCTGAATGTCCTCTCCCGGTTTATTCCTGAAGCAGAAAGAATCGTCACGATCGAAGATTCGGCCGAGCTCCAGATGAAACAGCCCCACGTGGTCCGCCTGGAAACGCGGCCCGCGAACATCGAGGGGAAGGGCGAGATTACGCAGCGGGACTTAGTCAGGAACAGCCTCCGCATGAGGCCGGACCGCATCATCGTCGGCGAGGTCAGAGGCGGGGAGGTCCTGGACATGTTCCAGGCCATGAACACCGGCCACGACGGGTCCATGTCCACGATTCACGCCAATTCCCCCCGCGACGCCCTCATGAGGCTGGAGACGCTCGTGGCCCTGACTGGTCTTAGCATTCCCACTACTTTTATAAGAAGATATGTCAGCTCGGCCCTGGATATCATCATCCATCTCAACCGGATGATGGACGGGAGCCGAAAGGTCGTAAGCTTCCAGGAGATCACGGGCATGGAGGGAGACACGATTACCCTTCAGGAAATCTTCTCCTTCGAGCAGACGGGGATCGATGCAGAGGGCCATGTAAAGGGCAAATTCTCTGCGAAGGGGATCCGCCCCAAATTCATCGAAAAATTCAAGGCCCTGGGGATATCCGTGCCCCGAGACCTGTTTGACCCGGGAAAGGTATACGAGATTTAAAAAAATGGAAATAGTGGGCGATCGTCTAATGGGCAGATTTCTTGGTTATTCGTCATTCCGGCGAAAGCCGGAATCCAGAAAGACGCAGTGAATAAGCATCCCAGCGTATATATTCTGGCAAACAAGAGAAATGGCACGCTGTATGTAGGTGTAACTTCAGATTTAGTTAAGAGGATATGGGAGCACAAAAATAATATGGCCGAAGGGTTTACCGAAAAATACAATGTCCATCAACTGGTTTGGTACGAAATGCATGAGAGCATGGAATCCGCAATTATGCACGAGAAGAGATTAAAGGAATGGAAACGGGCTTGGAAACTGGAATTGATCGAAAGCAAGAATCCGGATTGGCTTGATTTGTGTGATACGATTGTTTAACTGGATTCCGGCTTTCGCCGGAATGACCGAAAACTGCATTTCTGATTTTTTTGCGGAACGTTTCGATTTTATATCTTAGTGCCCTTTGTGGTTAAATAATTTGGGAATTGAAAAAGAGGAATCAAGGCGATTATGGAAAATTTCTGGATCATAGCCGGGCTGTTTATTTTCCTCCTCCTCATCATTGAATTGCTTTACTATGCCTTAAGGGGGGTGGGCACGTCCGAGAAGAGTCAGGTCCATAAGAGGCTCAAGCTTCTCTCGGTCTCGCAGCAGGAGGAAAAGCGAATCAGCATCGTCAAAACAAGGATCTTCAGCCAGATTCCCTGGCTCAACCGGCTCCTGTCTCAGAGCCTGACTGCCGGACAGATTTCCAGGTTTTTAGAGCAGGCGGATTCGAAACTCACTCCGGGCCTGTTGATCACTCTTTCCCTCATGCTGGCTCTGATTGGATTATTGATCGGCTTTCGCCTAAGCCGAGGAAACATCGGGTTTATTCCCTACCTCATCGCCATAGTTTGGGCGATTATTTTGGGTTTTATCCCATATCTCTATGTCCTATTCAAAAAGAAACAGAGGATGAAAAAGTTCCAGGCCCAACTCCCGGAGGCGCTCGATTTGATCGCCAGGTCGCTCAAGGCCGGACACGCCTTTACCGGCGGGCTCAAGATGGTTGGCGATGAGATGAGCGACCCGATCGGGTCCGAATTTTTGAAGACCCTGAACGAGATCAACCTCGGCGTGGGCGTACAGGAGGCCCTGATAAATCTGGCCAAGCGGGTCGACTGTCCGGACCTGCGGTTTTTCATAACCTCGGTGATCATCCAGAGGGAAACAGGGGGAAACCTGGCGGAGATCCTGGAAAAATTGGGCTACCTCATCCGCGAACGGTTCAAATTTTTTGGGAAAGTGCAGACCCTCGCCGCTCCCGGAAAGTTGACCGCGATCATCTTGGTTTTCCTTCCGTTCGCACTGGCTTTCCTTATCTTTCAGGTCAATCCGAAATATATTCAGACTCTGATTACTGACCCGGTGGGAAAAAATTTAGTCTGGTTCTCCCTTTTATTGATGGCCATCGGGATTATAATTATTAGGAAACTAATTGCGATCAAGGTCTGAGGGGTTTTCGATGCGAATCGAATTATGGATCTTTTTAACAACGTTTGCGGCGATTTTTCTTTTCCTTTTGGGGGCCTTTTTTGTCATCCGGGCCCGGAGGGAGCATCAGGATTTCCTGAAAAGGATCGAAAAGGCGGGGGAGGGGGAAAACTTCACCGAAAACGGTTTGCAGACCCAGCAATCGCTCAGGGGACCGATCTTTCGATTCATGGAGAAAATCGGCGGCGTATTGAAGCCGAAGAAAGAAGACGAAATCTCAAACCTAAGGCAGTTGTTTTTAAAGGCGGGGCTTCGGAATCAAAACGCCCCTACCGTTTTTTTCGGCGCTAAAGCCCTGCTGGCTATCCTATTTGTCATCGTCGCTTTCCTGATCAAGGTGTCGGTTCCGAAACCCATGACCCCCCTAAACTTCACCATCCTTCTAATGGTTGCCGCCCTTTTGGGACTGTACCTGCCCAACATCTGGCTCAAACTTCGAACCATCGGCCGGCTGGAAAAAATTCAGCTGGGGCTTCCCGATGCCCTGGATTTGATGGTTGTCTGCGTGGAAGCCGGAACGGGTCTGGACGCGGCGGTCGCCCGGGTCGGCGAGGAGATGAAGATCAGCAATAAAACCCTGAGCGATGAATTTAGGCTCTTGAGCCTGGAGCTTCGGGCGGGGAAAACCCGGAGGGACGCCCTCAAAAACCTGGCCCTGCGGACCGGCTTGGAGGACGTGAGCAACCTCGTGACCCTTCTCATCCAGACCGAAAAATTCGGGACGAGCATCGCCCAGGCCCTCCGGGTCCACGCCGATTTCATGCGGACGAAGAGATTTCAGAAGGCCGAAGAGATTGCTGCCAAGATGCCCCTGAAACTGATCCCGTTCATTGTCTTATTTATTTTCCCGGCGTTTCTTCTGGTGGCGGCCGGGCCGGCCATTTTAGCAATCGTCAGGGTCTTTTCAAAAAACTGAGAGGGAACCATGAAAAGAAGAATAAAAATCTTCGCCGCCTGCCTGATTTTCCTGTTTGGCTTCTCGATCTTTTACGCCGGCTGTTCGTACCTCCGGGGTACGTCGGGAAATATTGGAGAGTCATTGAAATCCGCGTCAGGCGGGTCCGGGATTGCCGAGTTTTTCGCAGGCATCCGCCCGGCCAAAGGAAACCCGGAATCGCACTACCTCTTGGCCTGCTATTACCAGGATAGAGGCAAGAACCGCGAAGCCATCGAAGAGTTCAAAAAGGCCCTGGCCATCGATCCTCAGCACCTGAAAGCCATCAATGGCTTGGGGGTTTCTTTCGACCTCCTGGGAGAAAATACCCTGGCCAATGAATTCTATAAAATGGCCCTGGCCAAGAATCCCAACCTCGATTTTGTAAAGAACAACCTGGGGTATTCCCTGATCCTTCAGAAAAAAGTCGACGAAGCCATCCCCGCCCTCAAGGAAGCGGTCGCCCTCAACGACCGGGAAAGCCTTTTCCACAACAACCTGGGGCTGGCTTACGCGCGGAGCGGCCAGTTCGACATGGCCCTCAAGGAATTCTCTTCGGGAGGGAAAGAAGCGAAGGCGCACTTCAATGTCGCCGAGGTTTATTTCGAGAAGGGCCTTTACAAAGAGGCGCAATCCCACTATGCGCAAGCCCTGAAGCTGAATCCTTCATCGACTCTATCCCGGACCATGGCCAAAGCTGCCGAGTCGCTGGCCAGGTTCTTCCTGCCGCCCCCCCCTTCCAGCGACCCAAGCCGGTTCATGACCGTTACCCCCACGGCGGAAACAAAATCGGCGGAAAATGAAGCGGCCCCACCAGTCCTTCAGGTTCAACCGCCTCTGGAAGCGGCGGCGAAAACCCCAGAAATCCCGGCCGAACCCGTAAAGAATATAACCGTTGAAACAGTGGCTTCGAATCCTCCCGCGCCTGCGGAAACCTTCCCAAAGCCGGCCGAGACTCTTCCTGCCGAAAGTTATCCCCGTACGGTTCATGTTGCGAAAAGCCAGTCGGCAAATGGAAATGGAGCCGTGGCCGCTTATGAAATCCAGACGGGAGCCTTTACCTCATTGGAGAACGCGATCAAGAGGGGGGGGACATTCCAGGAGAAAGGCTATCCCGTCACGCTCCGTTCGGAAAAGGATGGAAAGGGAGTCGTCCTCCACCGGGTTTTTGTCGGTTCCTTCGATACCCGGAAAGAAGCGTTGAGCGCCAAGGAAAAAATCGTCAAGGCGGATCTGACGGTCCCGATCATCAGGGCTTCTAAAGAAGAGAATCAACCCGCAGCGAACGAGACGCCGGTCAAACTCATATCCACCAATTTGCAAACGCCAACCAAAAGAGTGGGCATCGAGATCTCGAACGGCAACGGGGTCAACCGGATGGCTAAGAAGGTCGGAGACTATTTAAAGACCAGAGGCCACGAGGTGAAGCGCCTGACCAACGCCAAGAATTTCAACCACGGAAAATCGAAGGTGTACTACCAGGAAGGGCATTCCCGGGAAGCCCGCCATATCGCCGATCAGCTTCCCAAAGTCGATGAAATCGTGGGCGTAAAGAAATTGGACCGGGCAGACATCCAGGTCAAAGTTCTGCTCGGAAAGGACCTGGCCCCCCAGGTCAAGCGCTTTGAGACCAAAGGGTGATCATGAGTCCTTCCTCCCGGCTCCTCCTTGTTTTTCCGCTCCTTTTCGGTCTCCTCCTCGCCGGTTGCGCATCGGACAAAAGCGCGAGCCAGCAGGTATTGAACCGGAATATCGAACACAAAAAAATGATGGACCAGCAGAAGGCGGCGGCCGAGGCGCAGATCGCCAAAAAGCTC
>Ga0214473_10005289_pt1 | contig 15485 bp, 14 predicted proteins | sample RVTome_7_FD_203509 | JGI IMG/M metagenome (GOLD analysis project Ga0214473, IMG submission 203509) | Soil microbial communities from uranium-contaminated site in the Upper Colorado River Basin, Wyoming, United States - RVT98D197 | ecosystem: Environmental > Terrestrial > Soil > Contaminated >... | reverse complement strand
GGGACAAGAAGCAAGGGCTCAATGCCTTTCTTAATCCCAAGATAGAGGAGAAGGCAACCCAAACCGATCATGACCGGATTTGACCAGTGGAGGCTGGTAAATCCTGCAATCAGTCCGTATAATCCGTTTCCAATGGCTTCAAACATATTTCATCCTCCTTAAAATTATTTCCCTTCTTCCTCTTTTTTGTAGGGAAAAGCCTTCTTCAACAGGCCCATCAAAAAACTGAGAAACCACATGGTTAAAATGGTGCCTCCCATTCCGACCACAACCATTGTAATTCCAAATGTCCAGTTATCCATTTGAGCTTACCTCCTAAAATTAAAAACTTTTCCTATATACCACCTTGAAAAAGGAATTTCAACAAAAAAGTGATTTTTTTAACAATGTTGAATGGTAGGAATATTTTCTTTTACTTTCAATTGGTTATACTTTTTTGGAATTCCTGTTTTGAAAACCTTTGGCCTGGTGCATGAAGGCTTCGAGGCGGGTTAGGGTATTGGTCTGCTCCTGCCCATCATAGGCCATATTGAGGATGGGAATATTGTTATTCTCCTCTCGGTACCTTTTAAGAAGGGCGCTGACAATCGTCCCGGGCATGCACGTAAAGGGCATGATATTGACGATGCCGCTTGCACCCCTTTTGGCAAAGTCGATTGATTTCCCGATGGAGAGGACGGCTTCTCCTTCAAAGGTGGAGTCAATATAAGGCCTGGCTTTTTTCAAGATCGATCTGGTCTTGGGTTCGCCAAAGTTTCTGAGGCTGTTTTTAAATACCTTTTCCAGATGGTGTTCATCCTTCTTCTGGTAGTGGTCGGTGAGATAGACTTTTAAAAGATTCGAAAATGACCTCCTCCTGAGACTTCTCTTCTTTGAAATGGTGTTGACATAGAGAATCCATTCGGTCATGGGAGCCATCCATGCCTCGCCTCCGAACTGCTCGATCTTCCGGATCACATCCTCGTTGCTGAACCGGTTGAGCCGGACATAGACCTCTCCCACGATTCCGATCAGGGGTTTCGTCCCGGGTCGATCCACCTCAACCCGTCCGAAACCTTCCAGGCTTTTGTGAAGGGCTTCCTTGAGATCCGTTCCCTTCTGGATCGCTTCACAAACCCTGTTTAATGATTCCTCATAAATCCGATCGGCCTTTCCTTTTTCCTTCTCGTAGGGACGGGTCTCCAGGAGCTTCTTCATCAGAAGGTCCACCGCAACGATTCCCTGCCATGCCAGGCGGGCGAATTGGGAGCCCATGATGCCCAGGTCATTGTATAGCGTCTCGTCCTGATTGGGTGCGTAGACGGGCACATGTTGAAAACCCAGGTCATCTAAAACGAGGCGATGGAAACGATGGTACTGCCCGAATCGGCAGGGCCCGTTTCCGGAAGGCATGAAAAAGGCCGCTCTCTCATGATCGAAGTTCGGGGCCTTGACCGTCTTCACCATATCTCCAGTGGTGAGGATGCATGGATAACATTCCTTTCCCGAAGTCAGTTTCCTTCCCCAGTAGAGGGTCTCCTCATCCGATTCGGGAAAGACTTCGGCTTCCACCCCGCATGCTTGGAAGGCAGCAGCCACAGCAAAGGCGCCATCATACATATAGGGGATGTAGATCTTTTTCGTCCGGTCGGTGATCAGCTTCTGCCGTTTCTGAGAAACGGTTGTTGTCAGCTTCACATTCTTCAGGCTATCCAGAAAGGCTTCACAACGCGTGATGGCGCCCGCATCCGCGCTGTGTTCATCGATCTCTAATTGAAGGTAGGGCTTCCCCTTCGAGAGATCCCTGTAGAAATGGTTGATGAAGGAGTCCGGACCGCAACCGAAATTGGTGATATAGACCGCGTAGAGTCTCGGATCTTCATTGATGATCTTCCCGGCAGAGAGTATCTTCTGTCCGTATCGCCAGTACATCTCCTGGATCTCTTCGGTCGGTTTGACTGAATCGAGAGGAAGGAAATCCATGGGGATGGCAAGGACTCCCAGCTCTCTCAATTTCTTTGGAATCTCAAGGTTGACTCCTGGATCGCAGGAGTTATAAGGTCTGCCCACAATGACCATGACCTTTTTGTCGGGTCCAACCTGATCCAGAATCTCCCTTCCCCGGTTGAGGAGCGATTGGTAGAAGAGAGCCTGAAACCTCTCTGCCTTCCCAAAGGCCCTCTTTACCTCCTTCGATCCCCGGTGGAGTGACTTTCCGAAATCGACCAGTTCCTTCTCCAGATGATCCCTTCCGAACCGGAAATGGAAGACGGGCTGAAGGACTTCCACATGATCCTTTTTAAAATCAATGGAGGAATGGACCACATAGGGAAAAGCCTGAGCATAGGGACAAGCCGCACTGATCGGAATTTCAGGATGGGGCGACTTGAGGTTGACAATGCTCGGCAAAAAGATCCTCTTCACCCCTTTCTCAAGAAGGTTGAGAACATGGCCATGGCTTACCTTGATGGGAAAACAGGTCTCCGCAACAACATTCTCCACCCCTTTCCGAATCAACTCCTTATTCGTCGCATCGGAGAGGACGGCGCGATAACCCAGCTCCGCGAAGAAGGCTTTCCAGAATGGCATCATCTCGTGGAGGAAGAGAATTCTTGGGATTCCAATCTCCGGAGCATCGGCCGGAAGATCTTCCTCCCTTTCATAAGAGGCGAAAAGCATCTTCTCCCTATCCTCGAAGAGGTCGGGGAGGTCTGATCCCTTTGTCCGCTTGATGACATCATACTTCTCGCAACGGCTCCCGTAAAAGAGGGGCTTCTCGCCTTCCACGCTCACCTTTCTGATGAGGCAGAGATTGGGACAACCTTTGCATTCGAAGGAGGACTGTTCATAGCGGCGCTGGCTGAGGTCGAACCCTTTAAAGCCCGAACGCTCCCAGGCCCTCTCCTCCATCGCCAGAATGGCGACACCAATGGCTCCGGTCACATCGTGATTTTCAGGGACGATGATCTCTTTTTCGAGAACGTTTTCAAAGGCGGCCACGACTCCTTTATTGAAGGCCGTTCCTCCCTGGAAGAAGATCCGGTCTCCGATGCGGCGGTCTCCGACCACCCGGTTCAGATAGTTTTGAACAATGGAGTAACTGAGCCCCGCAACGAGGTTATCCTTTGGGGCGCCCCTCTGCTGGTGATGGACGAGGTCCGATTCGATGAAGACCGTGCACCGCTCCCCCATCCTCACCGGTTCCCCGGCAGAGAGGGCAAGGTTTCCAAACTCCTCTTTGATCGAGATGTCCAGTTTTTCCGCCTGCTCTTCTAAAAAAGAGCCCGTCCCTGCGGCGCAGACCTTGTTCATCTCAAAATCGACGACCACACCCTTATCGATGCTGATATACTTTGAGTCCTGTCCCCCAATCTCAAAGATCGTATCCACAGCAGAATCGATGTGAACTGCGGCCGTGGCCTGGGCTGTAATCTCATTTCGAACCAGATCCGCACCCACAAAATCTGCGGTCAGATAACGACCGGAGCCGGTCGTTCCCACTCCCTTGATCTCCACCCGGTCGCCAATCTCCTCACCGATCTCCTGGAGACCGATGCGAACGGCTTCGATGGGTCGGCCTGCGGTCATTAAGTAGCGCTTCGAAAGAACTCTCTTATTCTTATCGATGACAACAAGATTGGTGCTGATCGAACCCACATCCAGACCTAAATAGGCTTCGATCTTCTCCTGACCTATTGGATCGGAAGAGGGCCGGCCCTGAACCATGATAGGTTCAGGGTTGCCATGCACCCCACGTGGTGCATGGGGGGAGGGTGAGGGTGAAACGAGGTGATGAGATGAGAGGCAGAGGGGAGCTAAGGGGATCTCCTTCTCCTGATGATGCTGGATATAATCTCTTAATAAGGCCAAATCTAATCTTTTGATCGTTTTGATCTCCTTGCTCTCCTGGGTCACCAGCACTGCGCCGATGGCTCCCATGGAGGCAAAATGTTTCGGAATGATCAACTCCCCATCCGAGAGTTCCAGGACATCCTGGAATGCCTTTCTCATTCCCACATTGGCCGCCACCCCTCCCTGAAAGGAGACAGGCCTGCCAAATTTCTTTCCTTTGCCGATGTTGCTCTTGAAATTTCTGGCCAGGGCATAACAGAGGCCGGCGACGATGTCGTAGTCCGGCGTGGCGATCTGCTGAAGGTGGATCATATCTGATTTGGCAAAGACACTGCATCGTCCTGCGATGCGGGGGGGATTTTCCGATTTGAGGGCGAGCTCACCGAATTTTTCGATGGTTAGACCCAACCGGCTCGCCTGTTGATCCAGAAAAGACCCTGTGCCGGCTGCACAGAGGGTGTTCATCGAGAAATCACCGATCTTGAAATGGCCATTCTCTTCTTCGATAAAGATCAGTTTCGAGTCCTCTCCCCCGATGTCAATGATCGTCCTGATCTCAGGATAAAAATGTTGAATCGCCTTGGCCTGCGCGATGATTTCGTTGACGAAATGACCGTCGAGGAGTTCGGAGAGAAGTTTTCCTCCTGTTCCTGTAAACGAGAGGCTGTGAAATTGCTCGGGTGGAATGCGGCTGAGGATCTCTTCTAAAACTCTCTGAACCGCTTTGAGAGGCTGTCCCTTGATCCGGGTGTAATGCTCCTCTAACACCTCTCCCCGATCATTCAGGATGACCGTATTCGCACTGACTGAGCCGACATCGATGCCTAGATAGATTTTCTTCATCCCTTATTCCCATTCCCCTCTGAAAGCAGAAATGTATCAATTCTAATTGATTCAAATTTGGGTTTTCAAGTTTAATTTCTCTTCTTCTAACGAAAATGAATATTGACATTAACCCCCTCCCCCTCTCCCTTGACGGGAGAGGGTTGCCTGCCTGCCGGTAGGCAGGGGGTGAGGGTGAAGATGAAGTATTCCCCCCTTCTCTTTTTGGTTTGATTTCAAATCAATCCTGTGATAATACTCAAATCGATATGGAAAAAGCCCGAGCGCGGGTCATTGTTGAAGGAATGGTTCAGGGGGTCTTCTTCCGGGCCCATACCCAGGAGATGGCTTCCCTTCTAAGTTTGAAGGGCTGGGTGAAGAATAGAAGGGATGGCCGGGTGGAAGTCCTCTTCGAAGGAGACAAGGCAAAGGTGGATGAGATGATTCAATGGTGCCATCGAGGACCCTCTGAGGCGAGGGTGACCAATGTCCGTGTCATCTGGGAGGAGTTTGCTGGAGAGTTTGGGGATTTCTCTATTACCTACTGACCTTTCTTCGGGACCTCCTTCTCCTCTTTGAGGATCTTCTTCTTAATATCCTTTCCCGTCTCATCCCTCTCCTTCTTGATCACCTCTTCCAGGTGCTCCATCCTCTTTCCCGTCTCGGTTAAACCTTCACCGACCTTCTTCACGACCTGGCCGCCGCCGAAGTAGATGAAGAGCAAGAAGATGAGGACGCCAACCGCCACTCCCAACAAAAATCGGATCATCTGTTTTTTTACCCCCTTCTTTTTACCCCGTTAGAAATAATGTCCCACTGGAATTTCTAACAGGGTTTACCCCAGGGTATCAAGAATTCTCCATTTTTTCAATCGATTTCTATCAATTTTTGTAATGCCTCAAAATGTGTGAAAAAATTGTTTTTTTAGAATCGGCTTCGTTCCGGCCCACAGGGTTGGGGGGATTGGAGAAGCTTTAGGGCGGAACCTCTAATATTAAACTAAGTCGCCTAAACCTGGGTTATACCGCTATCTTACTGAAAACGAAGGTTACCCAAAACATCTAATGAACCGCCTTCTAAAGCTTGGACTAGACGCCCAACTCTGTGGGCCGAGGCACAGTGCGCCAATTTTTTCATACCTTCTCAGTTTCGGGTGTTTTTTTCCACCCGCCTTGACCCCCCTATTTCTCCTGCATTATAATTTGGTGTGATTCAGACAGTAAGACTATAGACCTCAGACATTAGACTCAAGAAAGAAAAATGGCCAGAGAATATACTTGAATAAGGGCTTCGGCGTGAGCTCAGCCGAACGGCCTGGCAGCTACCAGAGGGAATGACGCTCTTGCATATACGAAAGAATTTCAAAAGAGTGGAATAGAGTTAATTTCCTATATTAGAAAAGTCTGATGTCTAACGTCTGAAGTCCAGTGTCTGAATTGCAGATAATCTGGACCAATTGGACAGATTCGCTGGTAATATAATATCGATGGATGATGGCGAGGACCCGATGAATAAGCGAAAACGAGCTTCCGATCAGATTCAAACTTCGAACGCAACGTCGTTTGTCGACATGGCACGAAACTTTGACTCAGACATCCGCACTGCCAATCTGCCGGTTTACCGCGCGTCTACAGTCCTGTTTGAAACGCTCGACCAGGCTCAAGCCGGGGTTGATGCGTCGGAACGTGGCGAGCTAGGAGCTTCCCATTATGGCACCATAGGAACACCCACGACCTTTGCGCTCAGGGATGCACTCGCCCAGATTGAAGGTGCAGGCCATCCCTGCCGTGCTGTCCTCATGCCATCGGGCCTGATGGCGATTACAACATTGCTGCTGGCCTATTTGAAACCAGGCGACCATATTCTTATGACAGACTCGGCGTATGGGCCGACACGCGTCTTTTGCAAAGGAACTCTCTCAAAGTTGGGGGTGCACACCACCTGGTATGACCCAACGATTACACCTGAGAAACTCGAAACTCTGATTCAGCCTTCCACGCGCATGATCTTTCTCGAAAGCCCGGGTAGCTATACCTTTGAGATTCAAGACGTACCGGGCATCTGCGCCATGGCCCGCAGGCACAAGGTGATGACGGCGATCGATAATGCTTGGGGGTCGCCTGTTTTTGCCAAACCCTTCGACTGGGGTGTAGACGCCTCGGTCTTACCTCTCACGAAATACTGGAGCGGGCACGCAGACGTGCTCATGGGAGCCGCCGTCGTGCGCGAGGAGCACTGGTTGCCGCTGTGGAGGACCGTGCGCGAACTCGGGGTTTGTGTCGGCGGCGACGACGCGGCATTGATTCTCCGGGGGATGCGCACCATCGATGTGCGCATGCAAAGGCACCAGCATAACGCGTTGGAGATCGCACGCTGGCTTGAGCGCCGGCCGGAGGTGGGTGCAGTGCTGCATCCCGCTTTGCCCGGCCATCCACAGCATGCGCTCTGGAAGCGCGACTTCAAGGGCTCAAGCGGTCTCTTTTCTTTCGAACTCAGAACCCACTCCGAAGGACGGAATCCCACATCCACACAGATCGCTGCCCTTTGCGAGGGACGCCGCTATTTTGGTATCGGCTATTCCTGGGGCGGTTTTGAAAGCCTGATCTTCCCCGCTCGGATCGGTTCGCTGCGTAGCGTAGCGCCGTGGCAGGGTGGCCCATTGATTCGTGTCCACATCGGACTGGAAGACCCTGCCGACCTTATCGCCGATCTGGAAGCGGGATTTTCTGCTATGGCTCGCGCAACCTGAGAAGGGTTAACTCACTCCCATAAGAGGCTAAAAACAATGAAATATCTCAACTGGCGAGTTCTTTTAGGTTGTTCCTTAATGGCCCTCTCTGCGGTTTTTTATCTCATCCATTACGCCATCTTTAGAGATGTCCACCATATCTTTCTCTACCTGATCGGGGATATCGCCTTTGTCTTTGTTCAGGTGTTGATGGTGACGTTCATCATCGACCAGTTGCTGAGTCAAAGAGAGAAACGTTCACTGCTCAACAAATTAAATATGGTGATCGGAGCCTTTTTCAGCGAGGTGGGAACCCAACTTTTGAAATCTTTTTCTGATTTCGCCTCCCATGAGGACCAAATCAAAAAAGATCTATTTGAGAACAACGACTGGTCCAACAAAACATTTTCCAATATTAATAAACATCTTAAGGGTTACGATTATCGTGTGGAGAGTCAAAAAGGCGATTTAGAGGGCTTAAAAAATTTCCTTTTAGAGAAAAGGGATTTCTTATTGGGCCTATTGGAAAACCCCAATTTGCTGGAACATGAATCCTTCACCGAACTTCTCTGGGCCGTCTTCCATCTCACAGAAGAGTTGGCCTTCAGACCCGGTCTTAAACAGTTGCCGGATACCGACTATAACCATCTCTCCGTAGATATCCGGAGGGCCTATCACCTGCTCATCGTTGAATGGTTGGCTTATATGAGACACTTGAGAGACAGTTACCCCTACCTCTTCTCGCTCGCCGCGAGAATGAATCCTTTCGATCCGAATCCCTCGGCTGTAGTGAAATGAATGATCAGCACAAGACTACCTCTAATATTGTCATTCCTGCAAAAGCAGGAATCCAGAAGGTTTTGAAATCACTGGACTCCCGCCTGCGCGGGAGTGACAAATTGATAATTATTAGAGGTTCTAACGGGGTTCACTTTTTCATGAAAAGTTTCAAATACTCTCCGTAGCCTTCTTTTTCCAGGTCCTCTTTGGGAATGAATCTCAAGGAGGCGGAGTTCATACAAAACCGGAGCCCTGTAGGGGGCGGTCCATCATCAAACACATGCCCAAGGTGAGAGCCGCCATGCTTGCTCTTTACCTCGGTGCGCTTCATAAAAAGGCTTCGGTCCTCTTTTCCGACAATATTCTCTGGCTCAAGAGGCTTGGTGAAGCTGGGCCATCCTGTTCCGGAATCAAATTTTTCGAGGGAGCTGAAGAGAGGTTCTCCTGAGACAATATCCACATAGATTCCCTCTTTTTTATTGTCCCAATATTCATTTTGAAAGGGCTGTTCCGTGCCATCCTTCTGAGTCACTTCGTACTGCAAAGGAGTCAGTCTTTTCTTCAGAGTGGCCTCGTCAGGTTTCTTGTAGACCTTTTTGCCCTTACCCTTGACCGTTTCCGGGTCTTTTCCCCACACCCTGGTCAAAAATTCGTCCCGGCCCGAGTTGACTCTGTAAGATTCGTATCTGAGAGGATCCTTTTTGTGGTAATCCTGATGATAATCCTCAGCTTCATAAAATTTTGTGAATTTTATGATTTCTGTAACAATCGGCTTGTTGAACTTTCCGGATCGATTGAGATCCTCTTTCGATTTCTCTGCCAATCGTTTTTGCTCTTCATCATGATAGAAGATAGCGCTGCGATACTGTGACCCCCGGTCAACAAATTGTCCTCCGGAATCCGTGGGATCGATGTGCTTCCAGATGTAACCGAGCAACTCTTCATACGTTACCCTTGTTGGATCGTAATAGACTTGAACCGCTTCCACATGACCTGTTGTGCCGGAGGATACCTGCTCATAGGAAGGATTCTCTTGATTTCCACCGGTGTAGCCTGAAACGACCTTTACAACACCGGGCAATTTTTCGAGGTCTGCTTCTGTGCACCAGAAACAGCCTCCGGCAAATGTTGCCACGCGTAATCCTTTATTTTCTTTAGGCATATCTCTCACCTCCGTCCGTCCCGAATCAGCCCTTTGGCATCCACCCATTATCAGCAAGAGCATCAAAGCCACGATGATTAGATTCTTCATCAAACTCACCACCTCCATATCAACTATTTTCTATAAATATAATCATTCCAATGAAAAAGTGACATGAAGAAAATGTATCTCGCTTCCAACAGGTGGGCCCCCATTACCTCCAAATTCCATATCTTACCGATCTTATAGAGTTTTCAAAGAGAGGGACGGATTACCATGATGATAGATATGGACGACACCGCCAAATCCGCCACCGCTTATTACGGAGATATCGTCTTTTAAAAACCCACTTCCCAATGATCTTCCATAACAATCACGTCACTTCTCCCTACTGATAGTAGGCTCAAACTAAAAGGATTAAAGTGATACCCCTCCACTTTGACGGGGAAGGGCCAGGGTAGGGGTAATTATTGTTGCCTTTTTCTATTTTATTTTCGCTGGCAATAGGAGTATAATGAGCTCTGGCATTTTAACAATACCCTGTGTACTTCCCATCAATAAAAAGGAATTGAATTATGAAAACCTTAAAAGAAATCGAGAAGATCATTAAGCAGCATCAGCGAGAATTAGAAGAAAAGTACAAGCTTAAAAGGATAGGTGTATTCGGCTCTTATGCGAGGGGTGAACAAAGTGAAGGAAGCGATATAGATATTTTGGTTGAGTTCAAAGAACCCGTCGGTTTCCTATTTATTCATTTGGCAGATTTTCTGGAAGAAATCTTAGAATCCGAAGTTGATTTAGTAACGCCGGATGCGATTAAACCGAACCGGAAGAGGTATATCATGGAGGATGTAAGCTATGTCTAAACGGGAGTGGAAGCTATTTATTGAAGATATCTTGGAATCCATTCGTCTAATTAAGAATTATGTCGAAAACATGGACTTCGACGATTTTAAAAAAGACAGAAAAACGATAGATGCCGTGGTTAGGAATTTCGAAATTATTGGTGAAGCCTCGAGATTTATACCCGATGAGATAAAAAGGAAATATGAAAATGTGGACTGGAAAGCGATCGTTGGGCTCAGAAATAGAATAGCCCATGAATATTTTGATATCAGCCTTAGCATTGTCTGGCATATTGTCGCTGAAGAACTTCAAATTTTAGAAGAACAAATGAAAGAGATTTTGGAACAGACTGAAAAATGATGGAGTAAAAGAAGGTTAACCAGGCTCAGACCTATACTCTCAGCAATTGTCGTGGGACAAATAATTTATGATTTCCATGTATAATGCCAACAAAATAAACCTGACCCTAATTTGGTAACGCACTCTGTTATTCTCGGCTGCCAGTCAGTCCTCTTCGAGAAACTGGCGGCAGACATTCGCGATGTTGAAGGCGGCCGAGCCGTTCTGAACCGGCATCAGCCGACGCAATTCGTCCATGTCGAAGTCCGAGTAGGTTTCCTTACCGAGCGCAAGGCCGACGAAGGCAGTCGACGAAAATTGAGTGATCAGGACATCGCAGTTCGCGATCATTTCTTCTGCACTCCCAGTCGTGAACACCATGGCTCCCGGCGCGTGCTGGTGGATTTCCCGGGTGGCGCGCTCGACATTTTCGTTCGGGTGAAACTTGAAGATAAGTTGCCTTCGGCCGGCGAGCTCGACAGCTCTTCGGATGAAGGCCTTGCGGTTCTCGCCCCGGAATGTCTCCCTCAGCGGCGACGTACAGGCCAGCACGTAGTGCCTGTAGGGAAAATCGTTTCTGCAATATCGCCCGCAGTTATCGAAATTGGGTATTCCCGTAACAACGATCTTCTCGGGGCTAACGCCTTTTCGGATGAAAAAGTCGCGATATCCCTCACTTGCGACGCAAAAAGCCCTGTAGGCATCGCTGAGACCCGTCATTGAAGTACCCGCCCACCAGAGAGGAAGGAATCGGAGGCGCTTGACGAGATGGAACATCATGGATTCCGGGTCCGTAATCCCTTCCTGAACCAGTACGATGCTGTTGTCTCGAATGTTCTTCTGAAGGTACACGTCCGAGCAGGTAACCACCAGGTCGTAGGGCCGATTCCTTCCCTGGTAGTCGATGGGGAGGCCATGATCCTGAAGATACCTCCGGCAGCGTCCCGCCAGTTTGTCCCCTGAGATCGTGAACTCAATCAACCCGAGTCTTCGAAGAATCTCGTCAAAGCCGTGGACGTAGTAGGGGGAGAAGGAGTGTTCATACTCGGGAAGATGCTCGGAGATCTGGTGCATCTGGGTTGTTTGATTCATCGAACCACAAATGAAAAAGATACTTTTTCTCATTCGCGCCCTCCATCGTCGCTTAGGAACCAGACCTGCTCTCGAGCGCCTGACCGTCCTGCGGTCGTTCTCCCGGAGAAGATGATAAGGCACAGGCATGGGGTGCCTGAGTGATGGCGCGAAGGGGGCACTTTGCGATCACTTGCTATCTTCCCATTTGGTGGTTATGACGCCCAAGACGAAGACCACGGCGGCGAAAGCTCCAATGATCGCCGAATACCGCAGCGCGGTCATGTGGTCCACAAATACCATGGATGCCCGGAGCCCCTCGTTCACGTAGTACAGTGGCAGTATCCTGGCGAATGTCTGCAGGAAACCCGGCATCATCTCGAGGGGAAAGAAGCTCCCCGAGAGGAACATCATTGGAAACATGATGAAGTTAGCCGCGGCGGTGGCGCTCTCCGCCTCCTTTGCGACGCGGGTGAGGATCATCCCGATTCCCACGAACGCGAAGACGGCAAGCACAATGAACACAGGAAGCCAGACATTGATCTGCAGGCTCACGTTGAACACGGCGTAGCTCACCAGCAGGATCGCAATCGTGGATATGACCGAAAGTATGAACTGGTAAAGGATGTTCGACAGTATCCAGTCGGTACGGGTGATGGGCGTGGTGGACAGCTTCCTGATGATGCCCTTCTGCCGGAGTTCCGCGTTCATGTTCACCGCGCCGGATAGGCTCGCCGTCATCAACGACATCGCGATGATGCCGGGGACGAAGAATTCGATGAATCGGTACTTCTTGCTGAGTATGGATGTCTCGGCCGTCCTGATGAACGGCGACTTCCCGGTCATCCTCTGGTTTATCTCGGCGAACACCGAGTTCAGGATTTGCATCTTCGTAGACACCGAAGCAGAACTGGGGTCGGATATGTACCTGATGGTAACGGAGGCATTGGCGTCGTTGGATTCGATACGCTGATTGAAGGAGCTTTCATAGCCTTTGGGAATAATGAGGACAAGGTCGATCTTGTTGTCCTTGGCGTATTGCGTGGCGTTGATGGCGGGGTCGACGTTGGTTATCTTGAACTTCCCGTTGAGCTTCAGGGTATTGACGAGATGCGCCGCGGAGTTGGTGCGGTCGAGGTCCTGCACGTAAAGGTCGAAGCTCATATTGTCCTGGTTCATGAAAATCGTGCCGAACACGAGTATCAGGATGATCGGAAACGCAATCGTGAAAAACATAGCGGACTTTTCGCGGTAGAAGCTCTTGATTCTCACGACGAGATTTGCGCCGACAACGCGCAGGTTCATTCCGTCCCCCTTCCCCCGGCGGGACCTTCGTGGAGCCCCTCTCCGGTGAGCTTCAGGAAAACCTCTTCGAGGTTGGGCTTGCGAAGGTCCATGCCCAGGAATGGCGCCCCGGCATCCTTGATGGCATTCAATATCTTCCGGACGTCGTCCGTGTGCTCCACCCTGACCTTGATGCTCCTGTAGTTGTCATGGACCGGCTCGAAGCCCATCTTCCGGACGATTTCAAAGACTTTTTCATCGACGGACTTTAGCGTGAGGCCAAGGTAGTTCGCGTTGCTTTCTATGAGATGGTCGGGAGAGCCTATCGCGATGATCTTCCCCTTCGAGATGATTGCGACTGTGTCCGCAAGAAGCTCCGCTTCCTCCATGTAGTGCGTGGTGAGAAATACCGTCTTCCCCTTCTTCTTCAGGCCCAGCAGGACTTCCCACACCTCGCGCCTTGCGCGGGGGTCGAGCCCTGTCGTCGGCTCGTCAAGGAACACGACTTCGGGGTCGTTCACGAGCGCAATCGCAATTCCGAGGCGCTGCTTCAAGCCCCCGGAGAGGTTCTTAAACTGCTCTTTGCTCTTGTCCTTGAGGTTCGCGAGCTCTATCAGCCCGTCGATATCGGTGTTCATGGAGCAGAAAAGCCGCGAGTAGTACTGCAAGGTCTCTCTGACCGTTATCCTGTCGAACGAGCTGAACCCCTGCGGGAGGACGCCGATGCGGGGGACGATGTCGTGCTTCTTCTTCGTGACGTCCATTCCAAGAAGGGTCACTTTTCCAGACGTGGGCGTGCGGATTGTATCGATGATCTCGACGGTCGTGGTCTTGCCGGCGCCGTTCGGGCCCAGCAGGGCGAAAACCTCGCCTTTCCTGACGTTAAACGATATGTCGTTGACCGCCAGTAAATCCCCGTAGCGCTTCGTCAGGTTCTCGACTTCGATTGCGTGTTCAGCTTCTTTCGTCATGGATCGAATATTGCCTCTATGGGGCAACGGTAGTAAACCCCGTTAGAAATTCCAGTCGTTGCGACCCAGAGGCTCTCGACGGGCGGGGCATTAAACCCCGCCGGAATTATTCTAAAACCTAAACCCGCTGCAGCAGCCGGCCCAGAGGGCCTCTGGCCCGGAGAGAGCAGCTGGGCATTATTTCTAACGGGGTAAAACACCCCCGCCCATCGCCTCATCGATGTTGCCGATTCAAGAGGGCGATGGAAAGCCACATCTTCCTCTGAGGAAGCGAACGTACCCATATGGACCGGTTGGCCCCTATGGGAAACCGCACCAGGGCCTTCCCGGATAAGCCCACCGGAAAGGTATACCCGCCGTCCCCTCCTACCTCCCCCCCTGCCGATGGATAGACGGTGATTTGCCGAGGATCCACGAGATGGAATGCACATCCCAGGGCCTTGACAACGGCTTCCTTGATAGACCAGAGCAGGGCCGATGCCTTTTCTAAATCTCCGCCCGCCAACCTCAAGGCATGTTGAAGCTCTTGTGGATGGAAGACCCGGTGAAAGGGGTATTCTCTTTGGAATTCATCGGTCCCTGCCACATCGATACCGATATCAGACTCATCTCTACAGAGAGCAGCCCAGACTTTTCCTCCACCCTCGCTGAAGGAGATGGCCGGACCCCGATATTTTCCCAACAGGAGATGGGGCCTGCCAAGCAGACCGCGGACCACCTGAATTGGGAAAGCAGCTCTGTTAGAAGATTGACAGGGTTTCCAAAGAGGACTTTTCATCGCCACAAGGTGATCCCACAGGGTGGAGACGAGGCGGTGCTTGTCCCCTGCCCCGTTTGTTCCGCATCCTTTGAGAGTTTCGGCGGCACATGGCCCACATGGTAAAGATGCATAAAAGACGGGTCCCCTTCGATGAACAAAACTCATGGTATGAACGGTCAATCCTTGGCAATCCTTTGCCACATCTACTCCCATCTATCCTGATCTGCGTTCTCTCCGAGCCCTGAAGGCTCAGTCCGAAACCCAGTGCATCCTCAATCCATAAACCTGCATGATGGTGCGGCCTTGATCGTCAATCCCTCTGGCGTCCCAGGCGAGGCCTTCGTCGTCCTGCGCCCGCATGCGGGCCTCCAGCGTTATCTGTTCCCCTACCCGGCATTTTCGCAAAAACCTCATCTCCCCGATCTCCATGGGAATCATTGATCGTCGCTCCGATGGGTCCGTTGCAGCAATGTGGAAGCCGACCAACTGCAAAAGGGCCTCGAAAAGGTAGGGAGAGTATTGGTACCGGGCGTTCCGCAGATTTGCGAAATCACTTGTCTCCCGGTAGTTGGTTCGGCCCCGCACCACCCCTGGACCTGCACCGTCAAGGAACTCCATCACGCGATACCTGCCTTCGAGGCCGCTCCGGTCTTTGTACCATTTAAGTACCTTTTTATGATCCATAGGCCTCGTCCGCAGTTCGTCCAGCCGGATAGGAAAATCCTGGAGCCCCTTCCCGAGATATCCTCCCCCGCCATCCTCGCCATCAAGGATCACTTGGCCCTTGCAGTGCGGGGTGAAGCGGTCGGTCAATCTCCCGGCGGGGGAGATCTCCTGTGTTGCGAGAGAGACCTCGCACAATATCTCCCGAAGGCCGTTGCCGGCCCGGCGGCAGGAGATCCTGGAAGGCCG
>Ga0214473_10005288_pt1 | contig 15486 bp, 12 predicted proteins | sample RVTome_7_FD_203509 | JGI IMG/M metagenome (GOLD analysis project Ga0214473, IMG submission 203509) | Soil microbial communities from uranium-contaminated site in the Upper Colorado River Basin, Wyoming, United States - RVT98D197 | ecosystem: Environmental > Terrestrial > Soil > Contaminated >... | reverse complement strand
GGATCTCTCCTTCTATGGCCTCCCGGCCCGGCCGTGGAGTGGAAACGAATATGTTGGCAGCCAGCGCCTGGGCCAGCCAGAGCTCCCCACCGTCCACCCCGAGGCGGATCCCCCTATCCGAGGATTCCTTGACCACGAGCTCGGTCCCCGGAAGCAGCCCCTCCGCGAGGATCTGGGCAAAGATGGAAGCGGGTTCGTCTTCGATATGGCGAATGGAGGCAGAGACGCCGACCGGCCAGTCGGTCAGGGGTGTGCCCGATTCCGCCCTGTCCGCCACGACGCGGCCCGGGATCGGGTCGCCGTGAGGGTCACGGTCCGGGTACCCCAGCCGAGCCTCCAGGGAGTCGACCTCCTCTCCCGTGAGCCGGTGCTCCCGTTTCTCGGCGAACCGGTGGACCTCCTTCAGGGAGACATCGGCCTCATCGACCAGGTATCGCTCCAGCAACCGGTGCGCCCGGACAATCTGAAGCCCCAGGACTTTCCCTTCAGAAGTGAGCTCGATCCCTCTCCCACCCGACCGCACCAGTCCACGATCGGCCATCCTCCGTATCAGGCGGTCTCTTGCCCGATCGGAGAGTTTAAGCCGTCTGCTCAGGGCTTCTTCGAGGGCGGATACGTCCCCCCCCTCCGAGGAGATGAGGAGCTTCAAGGCATCTTCCACAAGTTCCCGCGACCCCGCCCGATGCCGGCGGAACGACCTCACCATCAGGAAGACTCCGAAGGCAAGGAACGGATAGAACAGGTTCGAGAGTATCAAATTTTCCATTTTTAGGCTCCCCTAAATTTCTATCAATGAATTAGAATTTCCGCGCTAAAAGTCAAGGAGCGACGGGGTTGATATATTCCGGTATCCTTTTTATTATAAACCCAAACTATTGAAAAGCCGGAAGGTAGGAGTGGTGCGCGAGTCTTATGTCCTGTTCGACCGTATCGCCGCTCGATATGACCTCCTCAACCGTCTCCTGTCGTTCGGGATGGACATCCGATGGCGGCGGCAGGTCTCATCGATGATCCGGGAGGTCCCTCACGAACGGGTGCTCGACATCGCCTGTGGGACCGGCGACCTGATCCTTGCCGCCCTCTCCCGGCTGGATGATATCGAGTGCGGGGTTGGCGTCGACATGGCGGGAAAAATGCTCGAAATCGGAAAAAGAAAGATCGCAAACCGGAAGCACGATGGGAAAGCCAGCCTGGTCAAGGGCGACGGCTTGCAGTTACCCGTGACGGACGAGGCGTTCGACGTCGCGATGATCGCCTTCGGGATCCGAAACATGGCGGACCCGGGCCGCGCCTTGACGGAGATGTACCGTATCCTGAAGCCGGGGGGAAGGCTCGCCGTCCTGGAATTCTCCATTCCACGGAATCCCCTATTCCGGTCGGTCTATCTCATCTATTTCCGCCATATCCTTCCCCTGATCGGCCGGGCGGTCTCCGGCGACCCTTACGCCTACCGATACTTGAACCGGACCGTCGAGTCGTTCTTCCCTCGGGATGTGTTCCGCCGGATCGTGGAAGATGCCGGCTTCACGAATCTCCGGGTCAAACCCCTCAGCTTCGGCATCGCGACGATCTACTGCGGGGACAAGCCATGATCTACCACTTCGAAAACGCCGACCCCAGCGGGAAGGAGTTTCTCGCGGTTCTGGAGAGAAACGCGATCGATTTCGAACAGGGCGTCTTCGACCGGACAGTCGTGCGAATCCTCGGTGTCATCAAGCCTGAAGTCCGCGAGGAACTGGCGAAAATCTATGGCCGGAGGTCGAGGGCCGGGACGCGTCTGAGCCCGGCCAAGGCCCTCTACTCGGAGTTCACCCATCGAACCGAGCCGATCATCATCGCCGGGCCCTGCTCCGTCGAATCCGAGGAACAGATCGCGGAGACGGCGATTTTCCTCGAGTCCGTGGGGATCCGTTTCATGCGCGGGGGGGCATACAAGCCCCGGACATCCCCCGACTCCTTTCAGGGATTGGGAAGGAGCGGGCTGAAGCTCCTCTCCCATCATGCCCGAAAGCACGGGCTCAAGGTCGTGTCCGAGGTGATGGACAGATCCCAGATCGGAGATCTCCTCGAACACGCAGACATCATCCAGGTGGGCTCCCGAAACATGTTCAACTATACGCTCCTGACGGCGCTCGGATCGGTCGATAAACCGATACTCCTCAAAAGGGGAATGGCGGCAACGATCGACGAGTGGATCTCGGCGTCGGACTATTGCCGGAGAGGGGGAAACGACGCCATCATTCTCTGCGAGCGGGGGATCCGGACGTTCGAGCCCAAGACTCGAAACACGCTCGACATCTCGGCGATCTGCATCGCCAAGAAGCTGTCCGGGTATCCCGTCATCGCCGATCCCTCCCATGCCACCGGTGATGCGGACCTCGTGCTCCCCGTGGCGCTGGCCGCACTCTCCGCAGGGGCCGACGGGGTCATGATCGAGATCCACCCGAAACCCGAACAGGCCCTATCCGACCGTGAGCAGGCCCTCTCCTTCTCCCAGTTCGAACACGTCCTCCGAAAGATCGCCGACCATCGCCTGGGCCGGACACAAAGTCCGGAAATGGGATAGCCATGCCCACACTCCCCCTGTCCCGCTCGATGTCGATCGATCCGATCGCGGTCCTTGACTGGCTCGGGAGCCAGAAACAATCCCCGCGACTCTACTGGGCCAGCCGGAACGGGAACTTCGAATTCGGAGGGTATGGCGCAGCCCTGGCTGTTGCGGCCCGGGATGCCTCCGAAAGCGGCACGAAATGGCTCGAGCTCGAATCGCATTTGCATGGTCGGGAGGAAGGCCAGGGACCGTGGTTCATCGGCGGCTGCTCTTTCGACCCCCTATCGACCGACGACCCCCTCTGGGCCGGCTTCCCCCCGCTCTGGTTCGGCATTCCCCGCGTATCGATCGTCCGGCAGCTCGATCGCTACACACTGACGGTATCGGAGCCGGAAAGGGACGGCACCCATCGAGCCGATCTCCTGAAAGCGTTGCAGGCCGATCTCGACGGCGTCTCCTTGAAAACCTCTCCCTTCGAGGAAGTGCCCTTTCCGGAGATCCTCTCCCGGTTCGATCTCCCGGACCTCCCGGGTTGGATCGATAACGTGAAACGCTCCCTTGATGAAATCGACAGGCGAAACGTGGAAAAGATCGTTCTGGCCAGGCGGACCGATCTCCTCTTTTCTAGCCCGACCGACCCGTTCACCTTTCTCTCCCATCTCATGCGGAAAAACCGGAACTGTTTCGCGTTCCTCCTCGAGCCCAGGCGGGGAAAAGCCTTCCTGGGCGTGACTCCCGAGCGGCTTTTCAGGACCACCGGCCGCGAGATCACGAGCGAGGCGATCTCAGGGACGACCGCCAACGACGGGATCGACCCGGAGGGACCCCCAGCCGACGGCTTTTCTCTCTACAGCGAAAAGAACCTCCTCGAGCACCGGTATGTCCTCGAGGATATCACGAAGCGGGTGCGCTCCCTCTGCACGACGATCCATGCGCCCGCCCATCGATCCGCCTACGAGCTCAGCAATGTCTCCCATATCTATTGCCGGATCTCGGGGCAGTTGAAAGAGGGGATTTCCCTGAGCGAGATCATCTCGGCACTCCATCCGACCCCTGCCGTCGGCGGGACGCCTCGCGAGAAGGCCCTCCCCCTCGTCCGCGAGCTGGATCCCTTCGCGAGAGGCTGGTATGCGGCTCCGGTCGGGATCGTCGGACCTCACCAGGCGGACATGGCGGTGGCGATCCGATCGGCCATCGTGGAGGGGGCCCGGGTCTCCCTCTTCGCCGGGGCCGGGATCGTCTCCGGCTCGTCCCCCGACACGGAATGGCAGGAGCTTGAGCAGAAGATCGCCCATGCCATCGAGGGGCTGAGCGGGGTGCTCCTTTGAATGCGCCCAACCTCAATTATCTCTGGTCGAACCTGATCGTTGAAGAACTCGTCCGGGCCGGTGTGACGCGGTTCTCCATCTCCCCGGGCTCGCGAAGCTCGTCGCTGGTCATCTCCGCCGCCGATCACCCGCGCGCCTCGACGGTCGTCCATCCCGACGAAAGGGGCGCCGCCTTCTACGCCCTCGGATACGGAAAGGGGACAGGGAATCCGGCCGCCATCATCTGCACCTCGGGGACGGCTGTGGCGAATTGTCTCCCCGCCATCGTCGAGGCCTCCCTCTCTTCGACGCCCCTCATCGTCCTGACCGCCGATCGACCGGTCGAGCTCCGGGAGACAGGCGCCAATCAGACGATCGACCAGGTGAAGATATACGGGAACTATTGCCGGTGGAGCTTCGATCTCCCCTCCCCTTCAGCGGAGATTTCCCCCCGGTTCCTCCTCACGACCGTCGATCAGGCGGTCTATCGCTCCGTGCGGATACCGGCCGGGCCCGTGCACCTCAACTGCCAGTTCGCCGAGCCCCTTCAGCCGGATCCGGACGAGAGCGTCCCGGCCGGCTATCTCGAAGGGCTCGACCGCTGGAATAGGGGAAAGACCCCCCTGACGACCTATGCTCCGGCTTGCCCGGAGCCTTCGGAGGAGGGGATCGAGTTCTGCCGGAAGGCGATCGCCCGCGCCCGAAAGGGTTTGATCGTGGCCGGAACCTTGAGCCGCCGGCAAGAAGGGAGAGGGGCAATAGCGGATCTCGCCTCCGCCCTCCGGATGCCGCTCCTGGCCGACGTCACGTCCGGCCTGCGGTTCGGCAAGGGGAACAAAAAGGGAACGATCGCCCACTACGACCTCTTCCTGCGCGCGCCCGAATTCTGCCGGAAATACTCCCCCGACCTCATCATCCATCTGGGCGGCCCTCCGTCATCGAATCCGCTCAATGCCTATCTGGCCGGCGGCCGCGCCGACTATATCCATGTGAATGACACGCCGTTCCGCCAGGACCCCCACCAGCGGGTCACTTACCGGATCGAGGCGGAGCCTGCCCTCTTCTGCCGGCGCCTCTCCGATAGGGGGACGGTATCGGAATCCGGGCTCCTCTCCGTTTTCGAGGAGGCGGACCGCATCTCGGCTCTCGCGCTCGAGGACCTGACAGTCGGGGATGGAGACCTCGACGAGCTCTCGATCGCCCGCGCCCTTCTCAGGAACCTTCCCGATCACTCGGGGCTCTTCCTCGCCAACAGCATGCCGGCGCGGGACGCCGACGGCTGCGGGATCACGACCGACCGTGACATCGCCGTGGGATGCAACCGGGGGGCCAGCGGGATCGATGGGACCATCGCCTCGGCGGCCGGATTCGCCGACGGTCTCGGCCGTCGGGTAGCGCTCCTGATCGGCGACATGGCCTTCCTCCACGACCTGAACGCCCTCCTCCTCGTCAGGGATTCCGGGTACCCCGTTGTGATCATCCTCATCAACAATGACGGGTGCGGGATCTTCTCCTTCATGCCGATCGCGAAGCATCCGGCACACTTCGAGAGATTTTTCGGCGCGCCGCACGGGCTCCGCTTCCGGGAGGCGGCTCGGGCATTCGGCCTCGGCTATCACCACCCGAATGATATGGCGGGGATCGAGCGGGCTTTCCGATCCGCCTTCAGGGGAAACAAGAGCTCGATCATCGAAATCCAAACGGATCGCCGGAAGAACGCGAAACGCCACCGCGAGATCTGGGAGGCGGTGGCGAAGGCCATCCGGAAGGAGCTCACATGAAGGGCAAGGGGAGGAAAAAGATGTCGAAGGTCAAGTGGGTTACCGCCAGGGTCTTCAAGGATATCAAGTACGAGAAAACCGGTGGTGGGATCGCCAAGGTCACCATCAACCGGCCCGAGGTGAGAAACGCCTTCCGGCCCCTGACCGTCATGGAAATGGGCGAGGCGTTCAACGACATCCGCGAGGACCCCGATATCGGGGTCGCGATCCTGACGGGCGAGGGAAGAGAGGCCTTCTGTTCGGGCGGCGATCAGCGGGTCCGGGGAGCGGCCGGCTACCGGGATGAGAGCGGCATCCACCGCTTGAATGTCCTTGACCTCCAGCGGCAGATCCGGACCCTCCCCAAGCCGGTCATCGCCATGGTCGCGGGCTACGCGATCGGCGGCGGGCATGTCCTCCATCTCATCTGCGACCTGACGATCGCCGCCGACAACGCCCGGTTCGGTCAGACCGGCCCGATCGTCGGATCGTTCGACGGCGGGTACGGGGCGAGCTACCTCGCCCGTATCGTCGGTCAGAAGCGGGCACGGGAGATCTGGTTCCTGTGCCGGCAATACGACGCGAAAGAGGCCCTCGAGATGGGGCTCGTCAACCGCGTCGTCCCTTACGAGGAACTGGAGGCCGAGACGGTCCGGTGGTGCCGGGAGATCCTCGAGAAGAGCCCCATGGCCATCCGATGCCTGAAGGCGGCGCTGAACGCGGACTGCGACGGCCAGGCGGGCCTCCAGGAGCTGGCCGGGAACGCCACCCTCCTCTTCTACCAGACCCCCGAGGGACAGGAAGGCCGGGACGCCTACCTCCAGAAACGAAAGCCCGACTTCAAGAAGTTCAAACGGCACCCCTGATCCCCATGGATAACGCTCAGGCGAGGATGACGAGCTGGCGGGTCTGGTGGCTGGCGGCCAGGCCCAAGACCCTCTGGGCGGCCGCCGTGCCGGTAGTGATCGGCGGGGCCCTGGCCTATGATACCGAGCACTTCCACGCCATCGCCTTCCTGGCCGCCCTCCTGGGGGCACTCTTCATCCAGATCGGAACGAATTTCGCCAACGACCTCTTCGACTACGTGAACGCCGCCGACAGCGGCGGGCGCCTCGGACCGCCACGGGCCGTCCAGTCGGGCTGGGTCACCCCCGGACAGATGAAACGGGCAACCTTTATTGCGTTCGCCCTGGCGGCCGCGGCCGGCGTATACCTGGTCCTGCGAGGCGGCTTCCCCATCGTCGTCATCGGGCTCGTCTCGATCCTCCTCGGGGTTTTCTACACCGGCGGCCCGCGCCCCCTCGGATACCTGGGCCTCGGCGACCTCTTCGTCCTGATCTTTTTCGGACCGGTGGCTGTGGCCGGGACCTTCTACGTGACGACCCTCGGTATCGACTCGACCGCGATCCTGGCCGGCCTCTCTCCCGGCATGCTCTCGACCGCTATCCTGACCGTCAACAACCTCCGGGACATCGAATCGGATGCAAAGAGCGGAAAAAGGACCCTTGCCGTTCGATACGGAGACCGCTTCGCCCGAAACGAATACCTCCTGATGATGGCAGGGGGGATCCTCCTCCCCATCGTAGTCTGCGCTCTGGACAAGAACCACTCATGGGCCCTCCTCTCCCTCTTGACGCTCCTCTATGCCTACCCATCGATCCGGAAGGTCATGGGAGGGCTATCCGGCCCGGCGCTGAACGACATCCTCGCCTCGACCGGCCGAACCCTTGCCCTCTTCGGCGCCCTCTTCTCCGTCGGGTGGATCTTATGAAGCTCATCGGATGGCGGACGATACCGTATTCGATCCCCTATCACTCCGGCGCTTCGTCACTCTTTAGAGGAGTCTCCCGCCGCGATGGCCTGATCCTCATGACCCTGGCGAAAAACGGTCTGACCGGCCTCGGAGAGATCGCCCCTCTCCCGGGTCATAGCACGGAGACTCTGGCTCAGGCTCGCGAGCAAGCACGGGTCCTGAGCCGGGAGCTCATCGATCGGGAGATCCCCGGCAGCCCATCGGAACTGGAAACCGTCATCGCGCAGATCGCCGGTTCAGGGACCTTTCCGTCCGTCGTCTTCGGATTCGAGACGGCCATCGCGGACCTCGCATCCCGGGCTACTGGCCTCACCCTGGCGAACTGGCTCACCCCGACTGCCCACCCAGCCGTTCCCGTCAATGCCCTCCTCGCCGGAAGCCCTGACGCGATCGAGCAGGAAATCGGCCGGATTCGCCTGCTCGGATACCGTGCCTACAAGATCAAAGTCGGGAGGGGCAGAATGGAAGCGGACGTGGAAGTGGTTGCGCGTGTCCGCGGCCTGCTGGGAGACACGGCGGTCATCCGGATCGACGTCAACCGGGAATGGTCATTCGATCAGGCCATCGAAGCCCTCTCCCGGCTCAGGGATTACGGGATCAGCTATGTCGAGGAACCTCTCGCCGGTTCCCAGCTCCACCGGATCCCCGAGCTTTACGAGTCGTGCGGGATCCCGATCGCCCTCGATGAAACGGTCAGCGACATGGAGAAATTCGAGAGCTTGATAAAGGAGGAGGCCATCCGAGCGATCATCATCAAGCCCTCGGTCGTTGGAGGTTTGACCCGCTCGCTCATCCTCTCACGGAGGATGTCCGACATGGGGAAAGAGTCCGTCGTCTCCTCCCTCTTCGAATCCGGGGTCGGCCTCGCGGCCTGCCTCCATCTCGCCGCCGCCCTCGGTGGACAGGCCCCCCCGCCCTGCGGACTCGATACACTGCGTTACCTGGAAAACACCCTGATCACGGGGGACCTCCCCGTTCGCGACGGCTGCATGGCGATCCCGGACGGCCCCGGTCTGGGAGTCAACCTCAGTGCTGCGTTTCAAGAGTGAAGTGACATACGGGCAGGGAAAACCTCGATGAACTCAAGAGGCACTACCCAAAGACAGAGAGCGGGACATTGATGCCACCCATGCCCGGAACAGTGGTCTGCCCGGTGTATCTCCATGCCGATCGGAATCCCGGCCGGATCGCTCTCTGGGAATCGAAGTCCGCGCTCACGTATCGCCAGCTCGAGACGGAAATCGCGAAGCGGGCACTGTGGCTCCGGCAAGTGGGAGTCAGGCCTCAGGATCGTGTCGCCATCATCGCTGAAAACTCCCTCGACCTCGCGGTCCTGATCCATACCCTTTATCGAGCAGGGGCCACCGCCATGCCGATGAACCTGAGGCGGGCGCCCGACTGGTGGGCCCTCTGCATCCGGGAGGCGGGGTGCGCCCGGGTCTTCGCCGATCGGGGACGAAGAGAGGCGGTCGAGGGGATGGGAATTCCCGTGACGCCGATCGATGAAATGGAGGGGGTGGGAGATGGGGGTTCCGGTTCACCGGCGGGCCGGTTTCAGGTCCCTCATGACATCCCCATCGACCGGGAAACGACGATCATCTTCAGCTCAGGGAGCACGGGGGATCCCCGGGGGGTCATCCTCACCTTCGGAAATCACCACTTCAACGCGATCGGGTCGAACGAGAACCTTCCGCTGGAGCGAGGCGACTCCTGGCTCGCCGTTCTCCCCTTCTACCATGTCGGTGGAATGGCCATCCTCTTCCGAACGGCCCTCGCGGGTTGTTCGACCTGTATCGTGGCATCTTTCGATCCCCTCACCATCAACGGGCTGATTGACGAGGGGAAGATCTCGCACATCTCGCTCGTCCCCACGATGCTCGAGTCGCTGATCCAGGCGAGGAAGAGCCGTCCGTTCCCCGGGAGTCTCAAGGCGATCCTCCTGGGGGGAGCGCCGGCCCCTGAAGCTCTCCTCCGGTCGATCGAGTCCCTCCGTCTTCCGGTCCTGACCACCTACGGGATGACCGAGACAGCCTCGCAGATCACAGCCCTCTCCACGGGCGATCCGCCCGAAAAAATCCGTTCGGCGGGAAGGCCCCTGCGCCACGCAGAGGTCCGGATCGTCGATTCCCGGGGCCGGCCGGTCGAAGCGGGGAAGGATGGCGAGATCGCCGTGAGGGGAGAGATCGTTTTCAGGGATTATATCGGAGAGTCCCGTGAAAAGACCTTCGATCCGAACGGATGGTTCCGGACGGGCGATCTCGGCCTACTCGACCGGGACGGCTATCTCCACGTGAAGGGCCGCCTGGACGACCTCATCATCTCGGGCGGGGAAAACATCTATCCCGGTGAAATCGAGCGGGTGGCCGAGGGCTTTCCGGGAGTCATCGAGTGCGCGGCCATGGGGGTCGAGAGCGAGGAGTGGGGACAGAGGCCGGTCCTCTTCGTACAGGTCAGGGAGGAGGACTTCGAAGGAGAGAGTATGTTCCGGGAGTTCCTCAAGGCGCGTCTCTCGAGAATCGCCATCCCCGACCGGATCATCGTGATCGAAAAGTTACCGAGGAACTCGATCGGCAAGATCGCTCGGGAGAGACTCAAAGCACTCTACCGGGAACGAACCGGCGCTTGAACCCGCATCACCATGCACTGAATCCTACGGTGAGCGTTTCGGACGGCGTTCTGCTCCAGTACAGAACAGCTCCAGGGCTCGAAGCAACTTCTCCGGAAGCGGGGCCTTCTTCCCGTCCTCCTTGGTCATGGAGACATGGACCGATCGCGACCTTCCGACCATCTCACCATCCCTCAGAAATAGATAATCGAGCGTAAAGGAAGTGTGGCCGATGTTCGAGACGGTGAGCTCCACATCGAGCCTGTCGCCGACTTTGAGAGGTCTCAGATAATCGGACTCGGCATGGACGATCGGCAGGAGGTAAGGCTCCTTTTCGAGGGCCTCGGCGAACGAAAAACCGATCGACTCGAGGAACCGCTCGTAGGTCACATGGGCGAACACGAACTGGCTGGCGAAGAAGATGATCCCCGCTGCATCCGTGTCGTTCATGCTGACGATGACCTGATGGCGAAATGCTGCCATGGCTCCGTTCCGATCTCAGCGCTGGAGTGATGACGATAAATATAAGCCCCTTGTCACGATCGGTCAAAAGAAGCAAATGATCTGTCAGCTTGAGCAAAGTGAGGAGTCCAGGTGGAATATGCGGTCGGGATGATGTCCCTGCCTGACGAGATCAACGGGCTACGCGGAACGCGAAGAATGCGCGGGGAGCTCGAAGTAGAATGTCGTTCCTTCGCCGTTCCCGGTCTCATAACCGATCCTGCCGCCCATCCGCTCGATGATCATCTTGCTGACGGCCAGCCCGAGGCCGGTCCCCCCCTTTCCACGGGTCATCGAGGAGTCTGCCTGGGCGAACTTCTGGAAGATCCGGCCCCGGAATTCCTCCGGGATTCCGGGTCCGCGATCCTTTACCGAAATCCGAATATTTCCGTTACTAGGACGGACTGACACCTCGATCTCGCTCCCGGGGGGTGAGAATTTCAGGGCATTGGAGAGGAGATTCTCGACGACCTGCGATAACCGGCCGCTGTCCGCAACGACTTCGAGATCCCCCGGGCCATCGCCCACCTCGAGCCGGATCCTTGCACCGCCATCCGCCTTCTTTCTGTCCCCGACCGCCTGATCCAGGAAGAGGGCCATGTTCAGCGGTCTTTTATCCAAGACCAACCGGCCCGATTCGATCATCTGGACCGTCAAGACGTCCTCTATCAAGGCGATCAGGCGTCTGCTGTTCCGCTGGACCAGATCGATCAGGCTCATGGCCCGCGGAGAAAGATCGCCTGCCTGCCCCCGCTTCAACAGATCGACCGCCCCATGGACCGCGGTCAGAGGTGTCCTCAACTCATGGCTCACCATGGAGATGAATTCGTCCTTCATCCGATCGACCTTTTTTCGTTCATCGATGTCTTCCCAAACGCCCTCATAATAGACCACCTGGCCATCCCGGTTTTGGATCGCCCGAGCAGCATCCCGCACCCAGAAAGAGGTTCCATCCGCCCGGCGGGCCCTCGCCTCGAAGTCCCGCACGATCCCATGCTCTGCCATCAAGGCCTGCCAGGCCAGGCGGTCCTCCGGATTTTCATAGAGGTCAGAGGCACAGATCTTCATGAGGGCCTCGCGACTCGGATAACCCGCCATCTTCACCATCGCCTCGTTGGCATCGGCGATCCGGCCGGAGGGAGTCGAGCGATAGAGACCGACGGGAACCCCATTGAAGAGGCTCCTGTATCTCTCCTCCGCTCCCCTGAGCTCCTCGTGCTTTTTTGCGCGTTCGATGGCGAGCGCCGTCTGATTGGCGAAGAGGGAGAGGAGGTGGACGTCGTCCTCGCCTAAGTGGCGAGGGGATCGGTTGCCGATCATCAGGGAACCGATCGATCGATCTCCGACCAGTATCGGCACGAGAAGGAAGGAGGCGACACCCATTTCCTTCATGAAGGGCGCCTCGAAACGAGTTTCGCGTGACATGTCCGGAACAATGACCGGCTCGCGGGTCTGAATAGCATGTCCGAATACGGTACTCGCGCTCAGCGGGAGGCACTGGATCCCTCGGAGTGCGTCTTCCGTAAACCCGATCCCCGCACGAATGGAGCATGTGCCGCCACCCTCGTCACTCAGGGCAAAGGCCGCGTACTCCGCGTCGAGGGCGAACGAGGCCTCCCGCACGACGACCTGCATCGCCTCCTGAGGATCGGACAGGTTCAGGAGTTGTCTGGATAGCCGATGAAGAGAGGCCTGCTCGTGAATCCGGGTCCGAAGCCTCCGCCTCATGGCCCGAACGGCGCGAGCCAGACGGCCGAGCTCGTTATCCGCCTTCACCTGAAACGGAAAAGCGAGATCCCCCTCCTCCATCCTCTGCACGACCCTTCCCAGCTCTCGGATCGGCCGAAGCACCCGGGTCCTGACGTAGGCGTGGCCGAGGAGCAGGACCATCGCCCACAGGATCAGGAACGAGAGCTGGGCCCACCGAACCCGCGCGACCCGGGCCTCGGCCCTCTCCTGGTAAACCCGGACCGCATGGTCGACCTTTACGAGAATCTCGCCGCGAATGCGCTCCAGTTCGGCCTCTTTCGACGATCTGGCGAGGCTCCCCGGTTCCCCGTATGGCATGGCCTGAACCACACGATCGAGCGGGTCCCAGGCGGTCTTCACCTCCTCCAGGGCTTCCTGAAAAGCGGGGTCGGAGGCGGGGGGGAGGGTGATGGCCTTTCCGGCGTATACAAGTCCTCCTCCCTCCAACAGGGCACGGAGAGTCCTGTTGAACTCGTGGGCCGTCGCCTGTCTCCTGTTGGCGTGGTGCGGATCGCTCACGTCGATCATTCCTGACAACGACTCCCTGGCCAGTTGCTCGATGAACATCCGCTGTCTCCCTGCCAGGTTGATGATCACCGCATCGTTCCTCTGGGCCTGGATGAGCCAGAGACTGATCCCCACGGACGATCCGCCGATCAGGATCAAGAACCCGAAAAGGAGGGCCATCATGGCGCGAATGCCCATTTTCCCGCGAGTCATCGGTGATGTCCTTGGTCTCCATCCCGAAGGGTAATCGAGTTGGTCATGAAAATGCGCAAAATTCATACCCTAATGACAAACTCCTTAGCTTTCTGATAAAACGATATTAGCAATTTGGTCAGTAATGTATTTCGGGGATTCAGGGAAAGTGTCGATCGATCCCTTGGAAGGGTGAGGGAAAATCAGATCGCCGGGTGAGACCTTCAGGGGCAGGTCGGGATGACCTTAAAATCGTTCAGGACAGCCGGGGGAAAAGGGAAGGACTCTTCTTTATCTTCTGGTCGGAGGGATAGCCCCCCCATTTCCTGAGATCGCTCAGCCGGGCCTCCTGCAGCGTGCCCGGGGCATTCAGGTGCTCCCACATGGTCTTCGATTTCTCCGGCATGACGGGGCTCACGAGGATGGCGATGTGCCGGAGCGATTCGACCAGGTGATAGAGGACGGAACAGAGCTTCTCGCGCGAGCTCTTCGTATTCGACTTGGCGAGATCCCACGGGGCATTCTCCTCTACATACCCATCCGATGCGCGGATCAGCTTCCAGACCTCGGCGATCCCGCCACTCAGGTCGTAAGCGTCCATCGCTCCCCGGTAACTTTTCAACACATCCGTAGCCACTCGGGCAAGCGCCGCCCCCTCGTGCATCGATGACGGCGCCTCCACGGTCCCCCCCGCATACTTCTCGACCATCGTGAGGACGCGGCTGAAGAGGTTCCCCAATCCGTTCGCGAGGTCGGCATTGTACCTCTCCTCGAAACGCTCGGCGGAGAAATCCCCGTCTTTTCCGAAGGGGATCTCGCGGACCAGGAAATAGCGGATGGGATCGGGACCGTACTTCGCGACCAGCTCGAGCGGCCCCAGCGCCGTCCCCTTTGTCTTGCTCAACTTCATCCCTTCCACGTTCACGAAGCCATGACCGAAGACCGCGACCGGCAACTCGATCCCCGCGCTCATCAGGAGGGCCGGCCAGATGATGCAGTGGAACCGCGTGATATCTTTTCCGATCACGTGGAGATCGGCCGGCCAGTATTTTCCGAACCGCTTCGGATTCGTCGAATAACCGATTCCGGACAGGTAATTGATCAGGGCATCCACCCAGACATAGACGACATGCTGGGGGTCAAAGGGGAGAGGAATTCCCCACGACGTGGTCGACCTCGATATGCTCACATCCTCGAGGCCCTGGTCGAGGATTCCCAGGATCTCGTTCCTCCGGGTCTCCGGCAGGACGAACTCGGGGCGTTCCTCGAGGAGCCTCAGCAGGGGATCCCGGTATTTCGAAAGAGCGAAAAAATAGTTCTCTTCCTCGATCCACTTCGGTTCGATCTCGTGCGTGGGACATCTTCCCTCAACGAGCTCCTTATCCTTGTAGAATCTCTCGCAGGAGAGGCAATACCAGCCGCTGTAGGAATCTTTATAGATATCGCCCCGCTCCCGGATCCTCATCAGGACATCCTGGACCGTGGCGATATGCCGGGCTTCCGTGGTCCGGATGAAATCGTTGTACTGGACATTGAGGGCCGCCCAGGTCTTCTCGAACTCCTCGGCCATCCTGTCGCAATAGTCGAGGGGGCTCATGTCGAGCTCCCGGGCTCTGCGTTCCACGTTGTGGCTGTGTTCGTCGTTCCCCATCAGGAAGCGGGTCCTGAAGCCGCACAGGGTCTTGTACCGGGCGATCACGTCGGCGGAGATCTTCTCGTAAGCCGTCCCGAGGTGGGGATTGCTGTTGACATAATCGATCGCGGTGGTGATGTAGAATTTTCGCTCTTCCATGGGAATTTCCGCCTCACTTCCCCGACTCGGACCGCTTCATCTCACGGTGGAACTCCTTCAAGGCCATGGTCCGACTCCCCCCGTCCGGACCCTGCAGCGACACCAGATCTTTGAAGATGTTGATCCCGGTGACCCTCTCTTTTCCCTGCTTGACGGCGATCTCCTTCCCCACCGGAGGGAACCGATCTCGGCATTCCCTGTAAAAATCGCGCTCGTAGACGAGACAGCACATGAGCCTCCCGCAACAACCCGAGATGTTGCTCGGGTTGAGGGAAAGGTTCTGCTCTTTGGCCGCTTTCAGCGTGACCGGCTCGAACTCCGACAGGAACGAGGCACAGCAGAGCGGCATCCCGCACCGGCCGAATCCCCCGAACCGCTTTGCCTTATCCCGGACACCGATCTGTCTCATCTTGATCCGCTTGTGAAAGATGGCAGCCAGGTCGCCGATCAGTTCCCGGAAATCGACCCTTTTTTCGGCCGTGAAATAGAAGTTCAGCTTGTTCAAATCGTAATCGCACTCGACATCCACCAGGTTCATGGGGATATTCTTCTCGCCGATCTTTTGCAGGCAGGCTTTCTTGGCATCCTCTTCGAGCCTTCGCATCTCGCGAAGCCTGCCCTTCTCGTCCTCGCCGGCCACTTTCAAAACCTTCATCGTTCCCTTTTCTTTCGCTGGGACGCATTGTTCGCACATCCCGCCTCCCAGGAT
>Ga0214473_10005287_pt1 | contig 15486 bp, 16 predicted proteins | sample RVTome_7_FD_203509 | JGI IMG/M metagenome (GOLD analysis project Ga0214473, IMG submission 203509) | Soil microbial communities from uranium-contaminated site in the Upper Colorado River Basin, Wyoming, United States - RVT98D197 | ecosystem: Environmental > Terrestrial > Soil > Contaminated >... | reverse complement strand
TGCACTCCGCCGGTACTGGTCGCCTCAAGCTTTGTTCGAATCCCTTGATCTTCCGACTCCCTTACCTGTTTTTCATTCTTGAGCGCATCTGCGGCCTTTTTAAGCTCAGCATCCATCTCTTGTTGCGTCGCAGAAATCCGTTCGTGAATCAACTGAATATTCTTTTCCAAGGCAGAAAGGCGGGTTTCAGTAGTTGGGTTGTCACCGGGACCTTGAGTTACATATGCCCGCGCCTTCGCGCCCGCGAGGCCCAAAGCACTACCAACTGCGGAGAGAACTACTGTTCGGCGGAGTAGTGGAAATCTGCCAAGCCACGCCTTGACCACGCTAGTCAGCGACGGGAGGCCAAAGGATTCACGCGTCTCCGAGATTCCCCAGACCACGGTGGCTATCCCCAAAAGCTGAAGAGCTAATCCTGTGATCCGTATCACCGGTTCCGGCGTCCCCGGCCTAAGAGCGATCAACAAGGCAACGACGATCACGCCGGTTGACAGCCAGAAATGTTTGGCCTCCAAAAGCCATGACCGAGTGGCAGCAAGTTTCAACTTGATGGCTCGCATGCTTCCTGACTATATGACGCCCACGTTCTTCTTTCCAGCCTTCTACTGAATTGTCCCGCCCATACCATTTTTCATCGTGGGTCTCAGCGTATTTACGCGCCAGTTCATTCACGCGGTTTTCAATATCGTTGCGGGTTATGTCGTCGTGCTTTTTCACCGTGCGTCGTGGATAAATTGCTCTCGAATTTATTTGTGGGAGAAATCAATCCAATTTCAGGATTAACGGCCAAGCGTTAACCCGCGCCAGGCGAGCGTTCGTTGCGAGGGCGGCGCCGGGTTCGACGCGTTGTTATCCGGCCTCACCAGTTTATGGTTTCCCCGTCAGCGGCCCGACCACGAGCACACCTGTGTCGGGGTCTTTGCCGCGTTCTTCAAACGCAGCACGAAGCGCAGCGTCGCTCCGGAGCGCATCAAAGTACTTCTTGGCGGCCACTACGAGCGCAGCGTAGAAGTCCTCGGCGTTGAGAACGGTAACGCCGTTGTCAGTTGTGAGATGAACATGACTGTTATGGTGCGTCACCTTGTATGGCCCCGGCGAGAATCCGTGGACGGCTGCGTTTCTGAATGACCAGAGCGTATCTGATTGGTCGTCGAGCGGCGCTGGAAAGTAGTTTTTCACGAACGACTTGAATTGCGGACCGTTCTTGTCTTTGGGCTTTAAGAAACCGCCCAGCGCTTCGGTTGCTGTCAGCGTACAGATGAACGAAAGAAACGCACCACCGCTATCATTCAACAATGATGGAATCCCGCCCAGATAGATTCGACTGAAATTCGCATGAACCGTCTTGATCAAGTCGTCGGTGCTCATTCCCTGCTCCATGTGGGTAGATCGCAGTCCGCATTACGCTTTGGGTCACCCGACGAGGGTGAGCCTCACCCTCGTCGGGTGAATTCAGTTGTTCGATATCTCGTCCGGGACCATGTATTGGTCCCGAATTCCGTGCTTCTGGATCGAGCCAGTGTCCGGCTCGTTTGTGTGATAGAAACGCTGGTCAGTCGGACTGTAGTAGAAACGGCTGTGGACACTTCCATCAGAATTGACCAGCTCCAGGAAATCACCTCGGATTCGCCACGATGACTCGTTGTTGTTACCTCCTTCAAGTATTGCACCGTCCTTACCAAAGCGCATGATCTTGGTTTGCGACAAACCCGGAACATTTGGGTTAAAGAAAAGACGAAAACGAGTCGCGAGAAGGATGTCTGTCAGTCGTTCCTGTGGCGTCTTGTCTCGGGTCCGAATGAGTTGAAGTTCCTGGTCCAACAGCCTCTTTTGTGAGGTCAGCACTTCACCGATCCGTCGTTCCGAATGTGCACGTCCGAAGATTAGAGAGACCATTCCTACAATCACGCTGACAAGTGCCACCACGAGAGAAAGAATCGTCGGAAGACTGGAACTCTCTCTCCGCTCTAAGTGACCAGTGACACCCTTTCCTCTCACTTCAATCTTGAGTTGGGCCGCTTCGCCCTTGTCAACAAGGAGCAAGAATCGGAAGCTTTCACCTTGGTTCAGGCTTGGGACCCTTATCTCTCTAGTATTGGATGTATTTGTTTGCACGACTGTGTGGGCAATGTTTGTCAGACTCGGTTCCACCTTCAGGTCTTGGATATTGGAGGAAGAAGGAAGCTCAAGGTACACCTGAACATCATCTGCTTCCTTGCTACCCACGTTCTCGACTCGGGCACTGTAGATGCTAATCTGTGTGGCTTGTTTTGTGAAATAAGCCGGGGAGGACACTTCGTAGACTAGGTCAGGCGACTTGCTGGTGTAGTGAAAGAGCAAAATACCCACGATAAAAGAGAGTAACGCAGTGAAAAGAGCGGAGATTACTACTTGACCCCAAGCGATATTGCCCTTGTTGTCAAGCATGATTGTTGCCCTCTTGTTTGTACATGAATGATTATACTGACCAGTATATTACCGATTCGGGAAACCAACGACTGTCCGATTCACGCGGCATCATCCCACCGTCAAATGGCGGCTGTCAACCGTGACTAATCATTTGACTTTAGATACGCCGCGATTCTATATGATCTCGTTATGCACCAACGATGGAGGAAAGTGCTGCCGTGGAAACTTTGGCTGTGCTTGATCGAGCGCGAGATTAGGCGAGATTTTCCGGACCGGATAAAGCTGGCCAGGGCAGCAGGTGATAAGGCAACGGCGGCTTCACTTGAACACGATTACCAATTTAATTTGAGAGATATTGCCGAATCGAGACTTAACCGAACTCAGCAGAAAATTATTCGAAAAGCCCGGCGGCTTATGATTCCTGTTCCAGAAAAAGACATCGATAAGATACTTGACCACCTTGAGGACGATAACTGGTATTACGGGGCGACCGAAGTCCTATTGAAGGATGAGGCAATGCTCAAGTTACGCCGGGAAGTCAGGGCAGAGCAAAAAGAACGGTTTGAGTCTTACGCACGATGGATCATGTTGATAATCGGATTAATCGGAACCACCACGGGTCTAATTTCGGTACTGCAAAGAAAATAACGCCGGTAGTAGAGGTGACGCTAAGATTCTACGGCAACATGACGCCGAGCGACAGCAGCGCCGCCTTGAGAGTTTGATACGCAGGCTGGAGGCTGCCGACTGTCTGAATGGCGGTCGCGATGGTTAATGCGAGACTACCTAGTCTCGTCCCGTTGGGCTTTGGCTTTTCGATTTCGGACTTTACTTCGTCCACCAATTCGATAATCTCCGCCGGCGGATTTGCCGGAAGTGATTGAACCCCAGCCAGGGCGGATTTCACAAGATCAAGGGCGCGAAATAGGGCTTCTCGGTCCTCCGGGCCGATGTTTATTGCGACATTTGCTGTTGCTGACGAGCCGGTCTGCACCGCTCCGACCGCAGAGTAAAAATTAAAAATGGGTTGAGGCGATCCCCGTTCTGTTTCTCTAGCTTCGTTGCTCCGAACTAGCGACAAGATAAAAAAATCAATTTCTGTGTAAACCTTCGTCATCGCCTTGTTCAATGCAGCCTCTAGGGATTCTCTTGAGTTAATCGTGGTACCTGCGACCGCTTGATCACTGTGCTGTAACGCGACAACGGTAATCGCTGATTCATAGCCTGCCACAAGGCTTTTTAACTCCTGGGCCAATCCTTCGGACGGGACGATGCCAGTTTGGGATAAAACCTTTAAAAGAGTTTGCCAAACAATCACCGTGCGGACCTTAATGTCGTGCGCACAAAGGTCACAAATTTTCTTGATTGCAGAACCCGACCGCGCCGATCCTCGGTTTGATGCCTCGTTTTGAACTTCAGTAATTTCGAGACGTAACTGCTCCCGGCGATCGTCAAACTGGTCGCGAACCATCCGATCAACCAAGTCGGTTACCTTTGGATCGAGCATAAGCGGCATATTACATCAGAAGGCAAGGCGGAACCATCGCTATTCGCCCCACCTGTTTTAAAAAATTTTTAAAGAAAATCCGGTCCGAATAACCGGCAACCTGCGGAATCTGCGGAATGCGCGGAATGTTGACAGTAGAAAAAGGGCAATGAAAAGGGGATGTTATTTCTAACATCCCCAATTCACGACGATTCCATTTTAGGGGGTTACTTTATAGCATAATTTATGCTTTTGTGCTGGTAACAACTTTTTGGGGGCAGGTGATGAAAATACAACGGGTGCGTGCGCGCGAAGTTTTGGATTCAAGGGGACAGCCCACGGTGGAAGTCGAAGTGACGCTGAAAAACGGCGTCATCGGCCGGGCCACGGTTCCCTCCGGTGCTTCCACCGGCGTCCATGAGGCTGTGGAGCTGCGCGACGGCGGCAAACGATTTTTGGGCAAAGGCGTGGTGCGCGCCGTCGCCCATGTCAACGAAAAGATCGCGCCACGGCTGCGCGGCAAAGAAGCGAAAGAGCAGGGAGCGATCGACCGGATCATGCTCGCTCTCGACGGCTCGCCGAACAAGGGCAAACTCGGCGCCAACGCGATCCTGGGAGTCTCCTTGGCGGTCGCCCACGCCCAGGCGCGTACTCAAGGCATTTCCCTGTATCGCTATCTCGGCGGCGCCGCGGCCAAAACCCTGCCGGTGCCGATGTTGAACGTGCTCAACGGCGGCGTTCATGCCGACAACAACGTCGACGTGCAAGAGTTCATGATCGTCCCCTATGGCATGAAGAGTTTTGCTGAAGCGCTGCGGGCCGCCGCGGAAATTTTTCTGACGCTCAAGAAGGTTTTGCATGATCGCGCGCTGTCCACCAGTGTCGGCGACGAGGGCGGCTTTGCGCCGCGGGTCAAGAGCAACGCCGAAGCGATCGAGATCTTGCTGGAGGCGATCCTTCAGGCGGGCTACAAACCGGGATTGCAGGTGGCTCTGGCGCTGGATGTAGCCTCCAGCGCGTTCTTTGAGGACGGCAAGTACGTTTTCAAGAAATCGGATGGATTAGCGCGCGGGCGGGAGGAAATGGTCCGGCTCTATGAGGATTGGGTGAGGCAATATCCGATCATTTCCATCGAGGATGGGTTCGCCGAGGACGACTGGGACGGTTGGCGCATGATGACCCAAGCGTTGGGCAAATCCATTCAGTTGGTCGGCGATGACATTTTCGTCACCAATATGGCTCGGCTCCAGCAGGGCATCGATTCCGGCGCCGCCAATTCCATTCTCATAAAGGTCAACCAGATCGGCTCGCTCACAGAAACCCTCGAAACCATGGCGCTCGCGAAGAGCGCCGGCTATACGACGGTGATATCCCATCGCTCCGGGGAAACCGAAGACGTGACGATCGCCGATCTCGCGGTGGCGACCAACGCGGCTCAGATCAAGACCGGCGCTCCCTGCCGCGGCGAGCGCACGGCGAAATACAACCAGCTGTTGCGAATCGAAGAGGAGTTGGGCAAGCGCGCGGTTTATGCCGGGAAAAGTGCCTTTCGCCTCCGGCGCTAAAGTTGAATTGTCGCCGCCACAAGCGAGAAACGCTCGAGAGAAAAAGCGCCAGGGCCAACGCCATCGCGGCGCGCTTGGCTCTGACCTATCCGGACGTCGAGTGCCCGCTGATCCATCGTAATCATTTCGAGCTTCTCGTGGCGGTTATCCTTTCCGCCCAATGCACCGACGCGGCGGTGAACAAAGTCACGCCGGAGCTGTTTCGGCGATACCCCAATCCCGGGGCGTTTAGTGGCGCTTCAACCAACGACATCGAGACTGTTATCCGCACGCTCGGTTTATTCCGTGCGAAGGCAAAGTCGCTGCAACGATGCGCCCGACAGCTCGTCGAGGAATTTGACGGTTGCGTTCCGTCCACCATGGGGAAATTGACGAAACTCGCCGGTGTAGGGAGAAAAACCGCTAATGTGATTCTCGGCCACGCCTTCGCCACTCCCGGCATCGCCGTGGATACGCACTGCAAACGGCTATCCAATCGCCTCGGGCTTACCCGCAATCAGGACCCTACGAAAATCGAAGGCGACCTGGGTCGCTTGCTGCCGCCCGAGGAGTGGACCGGCTTTTCCTACCGCCTGATCATCCACGGTAGACGCGTCTGCCATGCGCGCAAACCGAACTGCGGCGGCTGCGCGCTGCGGCAGTGGTGTCCGTCGCGGGACGCGGCGTGATTGTGTCTTCGTGGCCTCTCGACCTGCGTGACCGCATCGCCGGCGTCGTGGCAGAAATCACAGCGGCCTCCGTGATCTCGGCCTCCCGGAGGCTGGCGGCGACGGTGCCGGGCCTCTCGGCTTGTTAAAATTCGAAGGCGACCTCCAATTTAGAATCGGGCGACACCAGATGCACGCAGACAACCTCGTTTGCCTGTAAGGCATAGGGCCTCGTCGTCGTCTCGTACACTTCAGGGGGCAACATGGTAAGGCTCATGCCATCCTCCGATAGTCTGGCGCAGGCGTTTCCGTTGGCGATATTGACAAATTCTTTGGTTGCATCGAGGGCGAGTTCGTCCGCCGTATTGATATTGTCATCCAGCATGGTTGACGCCATCTGAAGCAACAGTTTCGCTGGCACCGACAAGAGGTACTTGAATTCGACGTTGCTACCCGCGATCTTTTGCGAAATCACCCAGCGAAACAAGCGCACCTTATCTTTGCCCATTTCACAGCGCTCGATTTTGATGTTTTGCTTTGCAAATTGGGTAAACATCAGAATCATCAGGTCAGTAAAGGTTTTGACCAGATTTTTGTGGAGGAGTTTGCCAAAAGCGTCGGAAACCTCCGAGGAGATTTTTTCCTCTTCTTTCTTGTATTCCTTCAACTCCTTTTCCAGCATCTCGAGAGTGAGATAACCTTTCGAAACCAGCACTTCCCCGAGCCGGACCCTGTGACTCATTTCCTGCTCCCGAAGGAGCTCGTCCACTTGCGTTTGCGTGAGCGAACCCCTCGCCACCGCTTGTTCGCCGAATCGAAGGCCTGTTTTCCTTTGCTGATTAAGGATTTGTTTGATCTCATCGGCCGTGAGCAGGCCTCTTTCAAGAGCGAGCGTTCCGATAGCGGCTTGGACGGTCTTTTGCTGTTCCAACGCAGTGACAAGTTGCTCCGAGGTGATTCTGCCCTTTTCCAGCAGATACTGTCCGAAGAATCTTGAGTTCATGGGGTCACCCCACTCTCTTCACAGACGTTTCTTAATTGAGTCAGCATCCCCTCCCTTTGCAGAGGTTTTTGCAAGAAGCTTTTCGCGCCCTTTTTCAAACAATCCTGTACGGCATCAACGGTTCCCAGCGAGCTCACCATTACCACGCAAGCGCTGGCGTCGGTGCGGAGCAGCCGCTCGAGCGTATCGACGCCGGTAACCTCCGGCATAACGATATCCAACAACACCAGGTGCGGTTTGTGCTGCTTATATTTCTCCAAAGCTTCCGGTCCGCTGCTCGCCGTGGCGACCACCTCAAAGTCGCTCCCCTTTAGTTGAGCTGAGATCATTGCCAGCATGGTCTTCGAATCGTCTACCGCCAAAACCTTCACTTTTTTCGTTTCCGTCACGATGGTATTCTCCTTTCCGGTCGATTCATTCTTGGATTGATTTCAGTGATTCAAGGTAAACTCTCTTCCAGTGACATCGTCAATTACTTTTATTGCTAGTTGCGTCGTTCGTCCGTTGGGTGCCATTGACTGCGCTCAAGATAAGTTTGGGAATGTGCGAGAGGGCGGCTACCTGGCTCACGGCGCCCCGCTCGATCGCCTCTTTCGGCATGCCAAAAACGACGCATGACGCCTCGTCCTGCGCGATGGTCACGGCTCCCACATGTTGCATTGCCAGCAACCCCTCGGCTCCGTCACTCCCCATTCCGGTCATGATGACGCCGATGGCGTTCGAGCCCGCCGCCTTCGCGACCGACCGAAAGAGCACATCTACACTGGGCCGGTGCCTGGAGACGAGCGGCCCGTCGATCACCTCGACCCTATATTGGGTGCCATCGCGGTGGACGAGCGTATGGCGGTTCCCTGGTGCGATAAGGGCGCGACCGGCAACGACCCGGTCGCCATCGGCCGCCTCTTTCACTTCGATCCGGCATAGCTCGTTTAAGCGCCGAGCGAATGCAGTCGTGAAACCTTCAGGCATATGCTGCACGATGACTAACCCGGGCGCGTGAACAGGCATCGCTTCGAGCACCAGCCGCAAGGCCTCGGTGCCTCCCGTGGAGGCGCCGAGGGCCACCACGTTGTGGCTCACGCGGCCTGGCGCCGGTTTGTTTCCCCCTGGGAGGACGGCATCGGCGTTGCGCCGTGGAGGCGAAGGCAGGAAAGCCGCGCGCCGTTCTCCGGGATGGGTGCTGGCGGCGGCCCGCACGGCATCGATGAGTGTCACGGCTGATTCATGGAGGAACTCCCGAACCCCCAAACGGGGCTTTGTCACCACGTCCACGGCGCCCTCTTCCAGGGCTTGAAGGCCAAGGGACGTCTCTTGCCCCGTGTGGGCGGAACAAATGATCACCGGGATCGGGTCTTCCGTCATGATCTTGTGAAGGAAGGTGCGGCCGTCCATCCGTGGCATTTCCAGATCGAGGACAATGACATCGGGCCGTTGATGGCGCATCTTCTGCATCGCGATTAGCGGATCCGCCGCGGTCGCTACCCGCATGCCGGGTTCCTGTGACAAGACTGCGCTCATGACTTCACGCACCACGGCGGAATCGTCCACGACCAAGACATGGATAGGATGGCGATTGCTAGCAATCATGGCATCGCCCCCACTCCGCGAGACGGGCTATTTATCTCAGGGCTCGGTGCGTGTTGGTTCCCTGCATGAGCGTAAACCGTCGGCATGACCGGGCGTACCCGATCGGTAATGCCGTTCAAACTCTCCGCGTGGCCGACAAAAAAATATCCTGAGGGGGCCAAGTGATTCAGCAGCCGGTGAATGACGCGCATTCTTGACGGATTGTCGAAATAGATGAGCACGTTGCGGCACAGGATCAGATCAAAGCTGCCGCTCACAGGATACACGTCGTCATTTAGATTGAGGCGCTCAAAACGCACCATGGAGCGAATCTCGTGCGTCATTCTCATCTTTCCCGTTTGTGTGCCTATCCCTCTGAGCATGAAACGTTTCAAGTATTTCGGCGGGATCTCTTCCGCTTTCGCGATGGGCCAGATCGCCGCGCGCGCGCGGTCGAGCACGCGGGTCGAAAGGTCGGTGGCCAGGATCTCGATCCCCCATCCGGCGGAGAGTGGAAAGTGCTCCCGCAGCGTCATCGCCAAGGAATAGGGCTCTTCTCCGGTCGAACAGCCGGCGCTCCATGCGGAGATGCGGCGCAATCTCATTCCCGCGGCGGCCTCAGCGGTCCAGTCCGCAATGATTTGCGTTTCGAGGAACTCAAACTGGCGCGGCTCGCGAAAGAAGTGGGTCTCGTTGGTCGAGATGCGGTCGAGCAGCTGTGTGAGTTCCTCTCCATCCCGATCCTCGACCACATGGTGGTAGTAGGCCGCGAAGGAGTCCAGGCCCAGTTCGCGTATGCGTTTTGTAAGGCGCGAATCGACCAGGGCTCTTTTCGGCTCGGCGAGATAAATCCCCGCCTTCTCGTAAATCAGCTTTTGAAACAGGCCGAACTCCTTGTCGGTAACCGGCCGCACGGCCCGGTCCGCCGAAGCCGCCGGGCATGTATATTCTTGATTTAATGTCACAGTTGCGTAGCTTTTTCTTATCTGAACGTTTCGAGCCAATCCGACCAATCGGTCCTTTTCCTAATGTCTCTACAATTCGGTCCAGCGAGTGAAGTCATGCTCTCCGGGGAGTAAAGTGCCCTTCGTTCCTTTCCCGTTTATCTTCCCCCGGCTGACTGCTTTTGCCGGGGCCGCCATACTTTGGAATGGCCGCCGCTCTGAAACCGACGCCTTTGGCCGGGAGACAAAACTGCCCGCCAGCGGCAAAGAATCGTTTTCATCGACGTGGAAAAAGCTCATCAACTGCTGAAGGCTTCTGGCTTGACTGGCCATCTCCTCTGCCGTGCTCGATAACTCTTCAGCCGCCGAAGCATTTTCCTGCGTGACCTGATCCACCTGACTCATCGCTTTGTTCACCTGCGCCACTCCGGCAGCTTGTTCCCTTGATGCCGTGGCCACCTCCCGCACCAACTCCGCCGTCTTCCTTATCGCCGGCACTAACTCCACCAATAACTCCCCAGACCTCTCCGCGACTTTGACACTGGAGGAGGTGAGACTGCTGATCTCCTGAGCAGCGCTCTGGCTTCGCTCAGCGAGTTTTCTCACTTCTGTGGCGACCACCGCAAAGCCCTTGCCATGTTCTCCCGCTCTGGCCGCTTCGATGGCGGCGTTGAGTGCCAGAAGATTTGTCTGGTAGGCGATCTCCTCGATAATCGCCGTTTTCGCGGCGATTGTCTTCATTGCTTGCGCGGACTCCGTTACACTCTGGGCGCACTGTGCCATTTCGTATGCGCCCTGCGCTGCTATCTGTTCCGTCTGGTTGGAGTTATCCGCGGTTTGGGTAATCGACGCGTTCATCTGTTCGAGGCTGGAGGTGGTTTCTTCCACCGAGGCGGCCTGCTCGCTGGTGCCCGCAGAAAGGTTGTTCGCGGACGCAGAAACCTGCGCCGAAGCTGCAGAGACGGCGTTGGCCGCCGACTGTACCTGCACGACCACACGCTGTAGACCGTCGATCATCTGGTCGAACGCCGATTCCACCTGGCCGATCTCATCCTCGCGCCGCTGAACCAGGACGCGGCTGAGATCGCCTTCAGCGATCCGCCGGGCTTTTGAAACCAAACTGTCGATCGGTCCGGAGACCCAATGTTGAATGACCAGGTAAACCCCGGCGCCACATAGGGAAAGGGCAATCAAGCCTATGATCAAAAACCTGCGCATGATTCCTGAACGAACCGCCCCGACCATTTCGCCACGGGAACCTAATGAGACATAGAGCATTCCCTTCTGGTGCACCATAGGAATCAGCGTGTGGTAGTTTCCCTCAAAGAAAAGCGTGACCGGCTTCTGCGGCCGCTGTTCAAGAGCTTCCCGAACTTCGGGGTGAACTTTGCGCAGTTTTTCTTGCTCCGGGTTGCTGTGGAGCACGAGCTTACCCACTGAATCATAGATAGCGACGTGGGAAAGCTCGCGGTTCTCCTCTAACAAGTGAGCCACATCGCCTTTTAAGACGATGAAGACGGTAGGGTCGTAACCGACTTGGGATAACAAGTCCTTGATGCGATCTTTCAGGGGCTTGGCGAGAACGTCGGAGCGTACCTCGATCCAGGTGAGGTATTCCGTTGTAAAAAACGTAATGTTGACCCAGGTGGCAGCGCCAAGCACGACAAGCAGCAGGGCGACGATGCCCAGCGCTACTTTGATCTTAAGACTCTTTCTTAGCAGTGTCATTTTTGCTCGCTCCTTTTATTCGATCACGAGGATCTCTCAACGGGAAATCCCTGGGCCAGCCAAGCTGTCATTTCTCCTTTGAACCAAAAGCTCTCGCGCGTTGACGATAGTAACCTTAAGGGCTGTTCGAGGTGCGCTGGAAGTCTCTGGGAGTCTAAATTCGATACCCCCCATGGATGCAATCAGAGATATCCAACCGGCCAGCAGAACTAGCAGGCCCACCGCAAGATATTTCTTCTTTACCCGAATCACTTTCTGCAGGCGGTTTGAGACACCCGAGAAGCTCATGCCGTGATCACTGCCGTTTCCAGGAATCGAATTCATTCCGTCCATGATTTCTTCCTATTGTTCTGCCTTTGCTGGACTCGACCTAAATGTCGTCGCCGTTCTGAGAAGCCCTGAACGATTGCTTTTCCGGTACGGCTGGCGGCGGTTCGATCACGCTATGACCCGTCCTGGCATTGCTCTTTGTGTTTGAATGACGCGGCTGCGGGAACTGGCCAGCCTTCGAGTGAGATGAAGAAATGGCCCGGCTCTTCCCGTTCCACCGCATCTCTCTCGGCCCGGCCGCCACCGTTGAGACGATCAACCCGTTCGAGACCGGGGCCCCAGCAACGACAGGGGTCGCTGCGCGAGGTTGATAGCTTGCCGGCTCTTCTTTGATGTCGACGCGAAACACCCTCATCAATCGTTGCAAGTTCTCCGCCTGACTGGCCATCTCCGCCGCGGTGCTGGCGAGTTCTTCTGCCGCCGCGGCATTTCTCTGGGTGACTTGATCCACCTGAGTCATCGCCTGGTTTACCTGAGATACGCCGGCAGCCTGTTCTCGCGAGGCCGTGGCTACTTCCTGGACCAATTCGGCGGTCTTTCTGATCGAGGGCACGAGTTCTTTGAGCAGTTGCCCGGAACTTTCCGCCACTCTTACGCTGGAAGAACTGAGACTACTGATTTCCTGAGCGGCGTTCTGACTGCGCTCAGCGAGTTTTCTCACTTCTGTGGCAACCACAGCAAAGCCCTTGCCATGTTCTCCCGCTCTGGCCGCTTCGATGGCGGCGTTGAGTGCCAGAAGATTTGTCTGGTAGGCGATTTCCTCGATAATAGAAATCTTCTGGGCGATGGTTTTCATCGCCTCGACGGATTCGCGCACCGCTTTGGAGCTTTGCTCCATTTCCTTGGCGCCCTTCAAAGCCATCTGTTCCATCTGGCGGGAGTTGTCCGCGTTCTGGGTAATCGACGCGTTCATCTGTTCGAGGCTGGAGGTGGTTTCTTCCACTGAGGCGGCCTGCTCGCTGGTGCCATGGGACAATAACTGGGCGGAGGAAGAAACCTGCGCAGAGGCGCAGGACACTGCCTCTGCCCTGCCATTCACCTGGCCAACGATTTCCGCGAGTCGACCGACAAAAGCGTTAAACGAGCGGGCGAGTTCGCCTATCTCATCACTGCGGTCTTGCGATTTAGTCCAATAGAGAAGTCCACTCTCTCCTCGGTGAAGATCCGCAAGCGTGTTCGTGAGCGTGGCCAACGGTCGGATGATGCTACCGGCAAGGTATACCGCGAGTAACGAGCCAATCATCAGGATCGCGGAACCCAACGCGAACGCGAAAAGGATTTCAGGTTGGTTCAACGGCATGCCGGCTGAGGGTAAAGAGCCATAGACTAGAGTTCCAAAGACGATGTAACCGAGGGCAAGAAATACGAAAAGAAGCAAAAACTTCGTCCTCACTCGAAGATGCCTTATCATTCTCAACATCGTCCTTGCCTCCACGAATAACCTCGAAGCTACGCAGTCCTGGTCCGGTTTGTGATGCCGGTTCCCCGCCGCTTCTCGTTTTTCAACGGTGCAGCTGCGGGAACCGGCCGGCCCTCGATTGAGTTCGATAGGGAGACCGGTCGGCTCCGGTCCTCCTCATCTCTCTCAGCGTAACATTTCACCCTCCTGCTTTTTGAGCGGACTGAAATCTTCTTCGAAGTTAAATATCCGAGCCTCAACTCTATGTTCACAACCAGATCCACTTACTTTTTTCTCTCACCACACCATCACTGCGCTGGAAGAGCGGCGTCTTTGTTCAACGGTGCCTCGGGATGAGGGTTGTTAGATCCACCCGTAACGGCGGTATCCTCGGCGCAGAGCACCTTGTCGATATCGAGGATTAGGACGAACTTTTGTCCTGCCTTGCCCATGCCGCGCAAAAAATGGAGCCGGATATGCGTGCCGAACGCGGGAGCAGGCAAGATTTCTTGTGCCGGCAGGTCGATGACTTGGCTGACGGAATCAGCCACGATACCGATCACGATTTTCTCTCCTTCCGGGTTGGTTTCGACGATAATGACGCAACTGCGGTCGGTGATCGGGCTAGGAGGCAGACCGAACTTGAGCGCTAGATCTACGACCGGAACGACGTTGCCCCTGAGATTGATGACGCCGCGAATCGAGCGGGGCGTCTGTGGAACCTTGGTGAGGGTGCCGTAGGCGATGATTTCCTTGACCTGTAGAATGCCTATGGCGTACTCCTCGCCGGCCAGCTGAAATGTTAGATACTGAGTCTGTTCCAATTCGTTTTCCATCTCGCTCATGTGTCCCCCATCTGAAGACATTGCGGAATGTTGTTATCACCGGTTTTAATTGTGTCGGTTCGGTAGCCCTCTACGGGCCGCGCTGAGGCATCTCCCCGCGAGCGAATCACGTCGCGCAACAAACCTTGCACGTCGACAATCAGCGCTACGCGGCCATTGCCGAGAATGGCCGAGCCCGCGATGCCGCGCACATCCTTAAATTTTTCGCCCAGCGGCTTGATGACCGTCTGGCGCGCTCCAAATAGGCTATCGACGGCTAGCCCCGCTTTCACACGATCCACTTCGACGACCACGATGTTTTCCCGGTTTGGACGCGGGCCCGGTATGTCAAACCAATCGCGCAAGCAAACATAGGGCAAGGGCTCCCCACGCAGGTTGATCACACCGAAACAGTTACCTTGATGCTGCTCCTCGGTGGGCAGTTGAAGGCACTCGATGACTGTGTGCATGGGTACCACGTAGGTCTCATCGCCGACCCCAACGCCAAACCCATCGATGATTGCCAAGGTCAGTGGTAAACGAATGGTGATGGTCGTGCCTCTGCCGGGTTGGCTGTTGATGGCCACGGAGCCCCGTAGTGCTTCGATATTGCGCCGAACCACGTCCATGCCGACACCCCGCCCGGAAATGTCTGTGATCGTCTGCGCGGTGGAAAAACCCGGCTCAAAGATAAGCTGATAGAGATTTTGGTCCGCCAGTTTCTCGGGTTCGGCGATCATTTCCAGGGACCGCGCTCGCTCTACGATCCGCTCACGGCTCAGGCCGGCCCCGTCGTCCTTTACCTGGATGACGATGTTGGCGCCATCGTGGGAAGCGCTAAGAGTGATGAGACCACAGCGCTCTTTCCCTTGGGATTGGCGTATCTCCGGAGTCTCAATTCCGTGGTCCAAGGCATTCCTGATCATATGGGTGAGCGGATCCTTGAGGTGCTCGACCACGCTCAGATCGATCTCGACGTCTTCCCCGCCCATCGCCAGTCGGGCGATTTTTCCGTTCGCCTGTGCCACGTCGCGCACGGTCCGGATGTACTGACGGAAAATGGGGCCTATCGGCAACATACGGACCTTCATGATTTGTTCCTGGAGGTCCAGAGAGAGACATTCCACTTGCCCCTGGGCCTCGAGCGCTTCTTTTCCTCCCTCGGACCGAGTCTCCAGCACTTCTCGGAGTCGCCCATGAGCGACGGCGATTTCACCAGCAAGATTGAGCATGCGGTCGAGTTTTTGGATGTCCACACGGACCGTGCCAGCACGTTCCATCCACGCCTGGAAGTCCTCCCGGCGGCGTCCGAAAGATTTGGATGGGTGGACGGTCCCGGCCGAAACGGCGACTGACTCCTCCATGCCGCCGGACGGATTGCCGGTAGCGAGTTGGTGTAAGAGGGCCGAGTGCTCCGGCCGCAATTCCTCGGCGCCGGTTATAGCTTCCGGCACCATCTGACGGAGAGCGTCTACCGATCGTAGCAGCAGCGTGATGCGTTCTCGGGTGACCGAAACAGCGCGACTACGGAAGTGCTGCAGCAGCTCCTCAAAAGCATGGGCGAATTTAGCCACCGGGGAGAATC
>Ga0214473_10005286_pt1 | contig 15486 bp, 16 predicted proteins | sample RVTome_7_FD_203509 | JGI IMG/M metagenome (GOLD analysis project Ga0214473, IMG submission 203509) | Soil microbial communities from uranium-contaminated site in the Upper Colorado River Basin, Wyoming, United States - RVT98D197 | ecosystem: Environmental > Terrestrial > Soil > Contaminated >... | reverse complement strand
TACCGTTCATCGGCTTCGAGTATACGAACTCGCCCGTGCAGCAGCGCGCGGGCCAGGGACACAAGTGTGTCATCTTCGCCGGGACCACGGTGCTACCCGCCCCGCTGGGCTGGCCTACTGTCAAGGGACCGGAAGACTTGTGGGCCGCGCTGGCCGGTTATCAGGCGATTACGGTGCCCCACCATCCCGCCAAGGGGCACACCGCTGGCAAGGCGGCCGGCATGAGTACCGCTTGGGAACATGTCAATGCCGAGCTGCAGCCCTTGGTGGAGATCTACTCCACTCACGGAGGCTCAGAAGTGATGGGGGCAGAGGAGCCGGTCAACGACTTCCAGGCCGATCGGAGCGTAGAGGCAGCGCTCATGCGCTGGCTCGACACACACAATCCCGGCTACAAACTGGGCATAGGCGCGTCCACAGACACCCACCTCTCTAAGCCGGGGTCAGTGGAGGAACTTGAGCAGTTCGTGGAGGCGGGGCTGGAAGGGCCATATACCGGCGGACTCATCGCCGTACTGGCCGCGGAGAAGACGCGCCCGGCCATCTTCGAGGCGCTCACCTCCAAGCGCACGTACGGTACCTCCGGGCCGCGTATCGTTCTAGGGTTCAAGGCCCGCTTCGCCAAGCAGGAAGCTACGATGGGCGGAACCCTGCAGGGTCCGAAGGGGGCCATCCCCGTTGAACTGACCGTGACCGCCCAGGGCGACACTGCTGCGATCGACCGCATACAACTCATCAAGAACGGCACGATCCTCAGCGAGGTGCAGGGCTCAACGCTCCGCGTGACGGACATAGCCGACGACTGGAGCTACTACCGCGTAAAGGTGTTCCAGGAGCCGACGGCACGATGGGACGGGGTCATGACTCCCGAGCGGGCCTGGTCTTCCCCCATCTGGGTGGAGATGGCGGGGGAGCCCCGTTTCAGCGATATCGGCGGCAACCTCTACGAGCCTGCGATAAACGCCATAGCCGCGGCCGACGTTATCGGTGGCTTCGACGATGGCACCTTCGGCCCGAACAAGCTGGTCACCCGACAGCAGTTCGCCAAGATGATCGTCCTCACCCTCGGCCTGCAGGTTACCGAGGCCGACTTCCCCAACCCCGCTGTGCCGTTCGTCGACCTCGGCCCCGACGACCTCTCCAAGCCCTATCCCCACGAATACGTGGCCGTCTGTGCCATTAACGGCATCACTCGAGGCACCGATGCCACCCACTTCGCACCCACGCGCAACATCAGTCGGGCGCAGGTCATCACCATGATCGTCCGGGCGGCCGACCAATACGCCCCCGGACTACTGGCTGCTCCGCCCGCGGCCTACCAGGGGACGCTGGACGCGTCGGATCCTACGCACGGCGCGAGTATCGCCCGTGCGGAATACGGGGGCCTTCTGGAAGGCATTCCAACTGAAGGCTGGAGCACCGAAACCGAGGCCAGTCGCTCGGAAGTGGCTCAGATGCTCTACAACCTTTCGGCGATGGCGGATTGGGACTTCTGACGCAAGGCGGGCGTCCGCTAGGGCGGACCTGGTGGCGAACGTTTACAGGTTCCCAGTTGCCGGCACTCAATTGGGTGAGGGGCGCGAAGTTCGCGTTCGGGCCGGCACGTAGTCGGCAACGTCAACGGTCGGGCGCCGAGGCGGCATTCGTGGCATCCTGATGGGGCACAACTGGGCATCAGCCTGCAGTGTCGCCTACGATACGAAGGGCAAGACGGGAAACAGACCTGCGCGGGAGGACACGCTGTGAAAAAGACCAGGCTCTCTCTTCTGGATGGTGGCACGATGGCCCTTCCCGACTACAAACTCTTCTGGGGCCGGGGTTCGGGCGATGAAATCCGCTTTGCCGTCTACAGCGTACTGGTTGATCACGAAGAAGGGTTGTTCCTTTTCGACACCGGCTTCGATTGGGAATTCATGGAGAAGTGGACCCCTCAAGACAACCCGCGTCAAGCCCCCGACCAGACGGTGCAGGCCCAACTGGGCAAGCTCGGAATCCGCCCCGAAGACGTTAGGTACATCATCAACTCGCACCTCCACATAGATCACGTCGGCGGCAACAAGCATTTCCCCGACGCGACGATCGTGGTCCACGAGAAGGAGTATGAAGCGGCCAAGAGCCCGCAACCGTTCGAATACCAGAGCTACTCTGATCTCAGTTTCGATCCAGAATTGCACCGGCTGAACTTCATCGGGGCCCGCGATATCCTCAAGCGGGCGGGTACGGCGGAAGAAGAGCCGGCCGCCAAGAGGTCGCCCGAGTACCAGCTGATCAAAGGGGATGTGGAGTTTGCTAAAGGCGTATGGCTCTACGAAACGCCGGGTCACTCGGCCGGGCAAATGAGCATGGTGGTAGAACTGCAGGGACGCAGCCCCATGTTCTTCCCAGCGGACTCTTCCCACCTGCCGCGGCACCTGGAGGAGATGATTGTCCCGGGATTCCATGTCGATCCGGTCGCGGCTTACAAATCGCTCGAGAGATTGAAGGTGATTCGCGCGCAGCACGATGCCGAGATCTTCTTCGGCCATCCTCCGGGCGACTCGCTGGTCTATCGCGGCGCTCCGGAATGGTACGAGTGAGGGAAATGGTGTGATCAACTCCTCAGGGATCCCTGAGCCGGCAGCCGTTTCGATCGACGATATGCTGGACAGCTGCGCCAAAGTCCGCCCGGGACAGGAGGTGTTGATACTTGGGTATGTGGACGGGCTTCATGGCGGAGACAATCTGGTGGACCAGGAGGCGATCGACTGGATTCAAGCCGCCGTTCGGGCGAGGGGAGCTAATGCCTCGGTCCTGTGGGCGGATGAACGCTCCACGGTTCACAAGTGGCGGTTTCCACCCCTCGTTAAGGCCGCCATGGCCGCCAGCGATATTGTGATCAACAACACTCTGGATCTCTCTTTCGAGGAATTGATTGATTTCAAGCGATTCACCTGGGACGAGAAGAAGCTCGTCGTGCGCAACTTTGCCACAACATCTTCGCTCCTCTGCTCGATGTGGGCGCAGACCCCGCAGGAGCTGGTGAGCGAAATCCGGTATCAGGCGGCACTGCTCATCGAAGTCGGAGCGGACTGGCGACTAACCGACGCCAACGGGACCGATTTGGAGGGCAAGATACTCCCGGCGTTTCACCCCGATCACCCTTGGTTCACAACCTACGCCGTGAGACGGGAGGAGGCCGGTTACTATCGACCTTGGCCGGAATGGGTACACCCACCCATTCGGCTGGCCGACACCCGCGGGGTCTTCGTCTTTGACCGCATGCTGAGCTGGTGGTCACGGTACATCGGTATCTCGCCTTATTTCAACAAACCGGTCCGTCTGAACGTCGAGAACAATCGGATCGTGAGAATCGAGGGTGGCGAAGAGGCGGAGGCTTTGCGAGATTTCCTGGCTTCTTTGCAGGATCGGATATGCACATACGCCTACAATTTCAACGCCCTGCATTTTGGAGTCCACCCGCGGGCTTCTGTCGATGCTTACGAATGCCCGAACATCCTCTATCGTCGTCTCATTGACCATTCACATACTTCCAACATTCATGTTCACATTGGCGTGCCAGAGGCATCGAAGGAATATCCATATTGGGTCCACATCACAGGCGATGTCCGGACGGCCACGTTCAAGGTCGGGGACGTCCTCATTCACGATCAAGGGCATTTGACGGCACTTGATCACTCGGCCGTTAAGGCTGTTGCCGCCAAATACCCGGGGCGGCCGGGCTTGTAGGTGTTTGAGCACCGCCCGTCGGTGCCCTCCAAACTTGGTTCGTTCTGAAACGAGCTTTACGCCATCGTTTGCACTTTCTGCTGTACGGTGATGCCGGGACCGGCGGCGTTCCCAACGATGACGATCTCGTAGGGCCACTTCTTGCCTTTCACCCATTGTCCTGAGCACTGGGGAGTCTTGTACACGTTGGGAACTGGGTGGAGGGTCCCCATCGCCACGGGGGACGTGAAGTCGATGTGGCCGGAGAGGGTGTCCATCTTCGTCGTCCGGACGGCTTCGATGAACGCCTCCTTGTCGCCGACTTTGGTGGTGCGCTTCAACGAGTCGACGACGACTTCCATGATCGCGTAGTGCATCAAAGGCTGCGTCCACTGATTGCCGGTCCTCTTCTCGAAGTCATCGGCGAGTTGCTGGCCGGTCTCTCCGGTCAACGACGACTTAAACGGGTAGGTGGGATGCCACCACAGCTCGGAGGTCACGTTGATGCCGATGTCACCGATGGCTTCCATAGACGATGGGAACAAGAGGGCCTTGCCCACGGTGCATATCTTGTATTTGAGCCCCTGCTGGATGCTCTGCTTGAAGAAATTGGTGAAGTCGGGAGGGATCATGACGCCGGTTACGATCTCCACACCCTTCTTCTTGAACTCGGAGATGATGGACGTATAGTCTTCGGTACCGTTCTGATAGGCGCCGGCGTCGACGACCGTCCATCCCTGCAACTCCCCGAACTTCTGTATCCATGCCGGCCGCCACGCGTTCCCGTCGGCGTCGTTGGGCCACATGCCTCCGACAACCTTGTTGGTCGGTATCTGGGTCCAGATATCCAAGAAATTGGCCTGGATATCCTCGAGGCCCCAAAACATGTGGTAGGTCCACTTGAAGCCGACCTTGGGGTCACCGTTGCGACCGAAGAACCAGGGCTGCCACGGCGTGTTGTTCGATACGCAAGGCACTCCCGAGACTTCGCACGCTTCGGCCACCGGCACCGAGAGCTCGGGCGGCCCGTTGTTGGCCATGATGTCCACTTTGTCGTTGTTGATCAGGTCTCCCGCGATCTGAGCCGCCCGATTCGAGTCGGACTGGTTGTCCCGCGAAAGGATCTCTATCGGGTGCTGCTTCCCATCGCCGCACACCACGCCCTCGCCGATGAATTCCTTCCACCGCTCGACGGCGTAGTCGTTCGCTACGCCGAAGGGGGCGTAGGGACCGGTCTTTGACGAGTTGAAGCCGATCTTGAGCAGGGCGCCCTTCTCGGGCCCCGTGCTCACCGAGGTGGTCGTGGGGGCAGCGGTGGTCGTCGTGGCTCCCGCCGTGGCGGTAGTGGCTGCGGCGGCTGCGGCAGTGGAGGTGGTGGTCTGCTCTCCACCACAGCCGACCACCAGGGCCCCCAGGCCTCCTCCCGTGCCGATCGCGGCCCCCGCGAGGCCTGCGACTTTGAGGAACTCGCGGCGGCTGACACGGGAACCCTCGGGCATGCGCGTCTCGCCAGGTGGCGTGGTCGTCTCTTGTCCCTTGTCAAACATCGATCCCCCCTTCTTTTGTCGAACGCGGCTGACATTCTGAGTACTAACATATCAATCTCTGCCGTAGGAAGATACTGCCACAATGCAGTCAAGAACCGGACTTCGTGATGGCATGTAATCGCCGTCGCCAGCCAGCGTCGTAGGTCGCGGTGGTCATCGCGCCGCGGCTCGGCCCACCGGTTTCACATGTACAGGGTATCCTTTGGATACAAGGAGGTGAGCGCGACTATGAGGATCCTCGTGGTGGACGATGATGAGAATCTGCGTCGCCTGATTGCGGCCTACCTGGAGAGCGAGGGCTACGAAGTCAAGGAGGCGGCCGACGGCCACTCCGCTTTGACCAGCGTCGAGGCGGAGGAGCCGCAACTGGTCGTGCTCGACCTCATGTTGCCGGGGATAAACGGCCTGGACGTGGCCCGCAGGATCCGGGCCAAGCGGACGACCCCGATCTTGATGCTTACCGCCCGGGGAAGCGAAGACGACGTGCTGCAAGGTTTTGCGGCAGGGGCCGATGACTATCTGGTCAAGCCGTTCAGCCCCAAGGTCCTGGTGGCTCGAGTGAAGGCGGTCCTTCGCCGGTCGGGAGCCGAGATCGAGGACGAGGCGGGGGGCTTGCTCAGCCTCGGCGGCATCTCCCTCGACTCCAAGGCGCGCGAGGTACGCGTCGAAGGCCGTGAGATCGAACTTACCAGCACAGAATTCGAACTCTTGCGCGTGCTTGCCGAACATCCGGGTTGGGTCTACAGCCGCGAGGATCTGCTGGAATCGGTATGGGGCTACAGTTATCTGGGAGACTCCCGGCTGGTGGATGTGCACATCGCCAATCTACGCAAGAAGATCGGGGATGACCCGGCGGACCCGCAGTTCATCCGGACGGTTCGCGGGGTCGGCTACAAGTTCCAGCCGCTGAGTACAGACCGTCCGACCAAGTTGGCGAAGTAATCCGTGAATACTCGGTGGCGATTGTTCCTCTCGTACGTCGCGGTCATCGTGGCACTGGTGGCGGTGCTGTCCATCGCGGTTCGCAGCATAGCCATCCCGGCGGTCAGCGGTCACATGTCGGGAATGGCGGGCATGATGGGTGGCGGCGGGGGCCCAGGAGTCATGAGCGAGGATCTGCAGAGGGCCGTCCGCGCCGGCCTGGATGAAGCGATTCTTTGGGGGGCCCTTGCCGCTGTCATAGCCGCCGTAATCGCGAGCTACCTGGTTTCCGGTTGGATCACCCGGCCTTTGGGACACATGGCCGAGGTTGCTGGCCGGATTGCGGCCGGCGACTTCCGCCAGCGGGTCTCTCACGGGGCAGGGGACGAGATCGGCCGCTTCGCGACGGCCTTCAACGATATGGCCGGACAACTCCAGAATACCGAGGAAATCCGCCAAGAGCTGTTGGGAACCATCTCACACGAGATACGAACCCCTCTCGCCAGCATCGAGGGTTATATGCAGGGACTGATGGACGGGGTCGTTCCGGCGGAACCTGAGACCTATGAATTGGTGAGGCGCGAAGCGGCGAGACTGGGCCGCCTGGTCACCGACGTCGAGCGGCTTTCTCGGCTCGAAGCGGGGGCCGAGGCCATTACGCCTCGGGAGCTTGCCGTGGCCGAAGCCGTTGAGGCCGTGGTTGCACCCCTGAGACCTCAGTTCGTCTGTTCCGACCTCTCGCTCGTGGTCGACTGTCCCCAGCCTTGTCCAAGGATGTGGGCGGATCCCGACAAGTTTGCGCAAATCCTCGGGAATCTCCTTTCGAACTCGCTGCGCTATGCCCCGCCCGGCGGCGCAGTGAAGATCGGTGTCCAAGCCCGGGACGCGATGGTCGCCTTCTTCGTGGAGGACAACGGTGTAGGCATCCCGGTCGTCGACTTGCCTCACGTCTTCGAAAGGTTCTACCGGGTTGACAAGTCAAGATCCAGTTCCGGCGGAGGGAGCGGGATCGGCCTGGCGGTGGCCAAGGCTCTCACCGAGCAGATGGGCGGCTCCATCACAGCAGTGAGCGGTCCGGGGAGGTGCACCCGCTTCACCTTCCTTTTGCCCCGGGTCGAATAGCGCACTTCGCGACCCGTAGCGGAGTGTTGGCCCCCGCGGAAGCTTCACCTGATCTTTACCCTACCTTCACCCCCGCTCAACACGGTCCAGCCAAACTCGTCCCATCCTCGCAAGAAGTGCAGATGGCCGCTTCGGACGCAGGCATGAACGGGAAGGAGACCAGCGATGATGTATTGGGGCAACGGGTGGAGCTCTGTAGGAGGCCTGGCCATGACGGTTGGGATGATCGCGGTAGCTCTGCTCGTGGTGTTAGGGGTTTTTCTGCTTATCAGGCCGGTGTTCGGAAGTCCTGAATACTCGAGGCGCGAGCCTGACAGGGACTCCGTCGGGCGGGGCCCCAACAGGCAGGGCACCGGCGGGCTGGAGGTGCTTGACGGTCGTTACGCCCGAGGCGAGATTACCCGGGAAGAGTATCTGGAGCGAAGGAGCGATTTGGCTCCGGCAATCATTGGATCGGAGAAATAGGATGTTCAAGACAGCAAAGAGAAAGATAATTAGTCTGGTCCTGGTAGGAGTCGTAGCCTTGGGTGGCGCAGTGTACGCTGCTACTGCCCTGACTGTGGGCCGTGCATCGGCGTCCACGGCAGCAACGCAGGCTACTACCGCGGCGACGGGATCACAATTACGCTCGACCATTCTCGACATGCTCCGGGATCGTATGGGTCTGACCGGACCGGAGGCCGAGAAGTTTGCCGACCAGATGCTCGCCCGCATGCAGAACGTAGATACGGGCGTTGATCTCCAGGATATGGTCGATTGGTGCACGCGGTTCAGCAACGCCGACAACGCCAACACCAGCGGCCGGGGCATGATGAACGGAACCGGTCCCGCGAACGGGGGCCGGGGCATGATGAACGGGACGACGGCTCCCGGCCCCGCGCCCTCCGATCCCAACGATGCCACTCCGAGCGCTCCAGGCTCTCAGGATAGTGGCTCTGGCCTCACTCCTGGAGGGATGATGGGCACCTCGGGCCGCGGGATGATGGGCACCTCGGGCCGCGGGATGATGGGCACCTCGGGCCTCAGGTAGACCTCGCGGTTACGGGTATGGGCAAGACAGGGTCTTCAACAACCCCAGGCAACCTCGAACCCGCGTTCGACTCCCTGTCTTGCCCCCACCGGGCACCCGATGTGTTCCAAAACGAGCCTGAGCGCTAGAGCGAAACCGGGCTGCAGCCACCGAGTTCGGACTCACGATTTGGGGACGCCGGACCGACATCCTCGCACTGTTCGGAGCTTCAGGTACACCCCGCCGCCTCCACCAGCGTGGCTGCCTCGAAATGAGTCGCACACTCCATTTCCGCGGGCGTATGCGCTGTCGGTTCCGGCACCGGCTCGGACGGTTGCTCACCGCCGGCATGCTCCGGGTGGTAGTCGCAGGCAGGGCCGCGGCAGCCGTGGGGGTGACGATCGGCATCACGGCAGGTGATGATCTTGGTCTCGGTAGGGGGTAGGGCGAGGGGCATGCCGAGACGTTCCTGCAGGAAACTCTCCGTCTCCGCAAGGCAGCTCCGGACGAACGCCTTGCAGCAGCCAGGCTCGGCCTCCTCGGCCGTCACAGAGGCCAGGCGGCTGACCAACTCCATCGTGGCCTGTGTCTCCGGACCCTTGCCGCACTGCGCGCCGACCAAGACACTGTAGCAGGCCCCCAGAGCCGGGACGACTCCGCACACCCCGCTCAGCCCGCAGTAGGCGCTTACGGCCTGGCGCTCCGTGCGTTGCAGGGCCTCGGTGACGTGGCGCTCGGTCACACCCAGGTCACCTCGATTCTTGAGGGCGCTCATGAGGGATCCGGCGGCGATCAGGGCGTGCTCGCACCCCAGCATGGGGAGCTGGGGAAGGGCAAGCAGCTCCTCGGCCAATTCTCGCGGCGATGTTGCCTGGGAGGCTTGAAGCAGCCGGGGCAAGAGCTCCCGCACATCGGCTCCGTGGCAGCTTTCGCAGAGGTAGTGGCCGCCGGGGCAATGTACGTGCCCGACCTCCGAGCGGCCGCACACAGAGCAGGTAAACGGCCTTCCCTCCTCCAGATAGGCGAGTTCGCGACCGCATACGGCGCACTGCTCGGGGTATTGATCAAGTTTGTCCATCATCCTGCCATCCCTCAGCCTTGGGTACCCTCGAACACCTTTGCCGCCGCGTGGTAGATCGCGGCACTCGTTTTAAGTGACTGCAGGGTCTCGCCCCTAGCGGCCAGATGGTCGACAGAGGCCAGGTCGCGGGCGACATCGGGGAGGGCGCCGTCCGGCAGCGCCTCGGTGGCGAGCGCCGCCAGCAGCCGGCGCTCAGCCGCCCGGCTCATGCCGAGGTAGGGGAGATTGTCGTAGCAAAGAAGTCGCTCATCCAAACTCTCGAAAGGATGGCGCTTCTTCGCCATCGACGCGAGTCGGACTCCTTGTTCCTCGGCCTGGACAATCGCTGATCCCCAGCTGAACCGGGTAACCGGCTGGGGATCCAGGGGGCGCATTTGCATAATCTGGAAGAAATGATAAACAGGTCGCAGCCCCGAAACCAGACCGTTGCCCGTACCCCCGGCTACCCCGATGCCGAGCGCGGGGAGGCCGGCAAAGGGAGCGGAGCGGGCGTACACCCTGAACATCTTGAGAATCAGGTACTTGACCATGGCCGAGGTGTCGCACCAATAGACGGGGGTACCCAACACCAAGGCGCCGCAGGTGAGCAACTTGTCGCTCAAGTACTCGAAGGCCGGATCCGAGTATTGGCATCTCAGGTCGGTCATGCAGGTGCATGGCTGGCAGTCTCGGCAGGGGGCGACCACGTGGTCGGCCAGTTGCACCAATTCGACCCTTGCCCCCATTGAGGCAGCCGCTTCCAGCGTGGCGCTCACCATCTGAAACGTCGTACCGTCGCGGTTTGGGCTGCCCACTAACCCAAGGACGATGCCGTCAACCTCCACCTGCAACCTCCCTCGTCCGCTCATCGCCCATGTCCTCAACCCCGCGGATGGCTGTTCCGCGGATCCACGCCTCGTCTCCAAGGCAGAGAGTTACATCACGTTCCCGTCGAGCATGTGAATGGCGCGGTCGCAGGTCCCCGCCACTTCGGGGTCGTGAGTAACCAAGACAAAGGTCGTGGCTGTTTCGCGGTTGATCTCCCGCATCATACGCACGATCTCCGCGGAACTGGCCGAATCCAAGTTGCCGGTCGGTTCGTCCCCGAATATGACCTTGGGACTATTGACAAGCGCCCGGGCGATGGCTACGCGCTGCTGCTGACCCCCGGAGAGCTCGGGCGGACGGTGGTTCTCGCGGTCGGAAAGCTCAACCTGGGAGAGAGCCAGCCGGGCCGTCTGCCGGGCTTCTCGGGGGCGCTTTCCCCCATACTGGGCGGCCAGGGCCACGTTTTCTATGGCGGTCAGGCTGGGTACCAGGTTGAAGGTCTGAAAGATGAAGCCGACCTCCTTGCGGCGCAGGTCGGTTAGGTCGCGCCTGCCGAGATCATCTACCCGGCGCCCGGCCAACCACACCTCGCCGGAAGTCAGCGAGTCGAGGCAACCGAGAATGTGGAGCAGGGTGGACTTTCCGGATCCCGAGGGGCCCATGACTGCCGCCATCTCGCCTTCCTCGATCTCGAGCGAAGCCCCTTGCAGGGCATCGACGAAGTTCTCCTTGCCGAGGACGTAGCGTTTGTGGATATCTAGTCCTCTGATGAGGGGGGGCATCAGGCTCTCCTTTTTTCGACAGGCGCCGAGGCTGGCGGCGCGACTCTGAGAAGCATTCGGCTATTCATAGCGAAGCGCCACCACCGGCTTCAAACGGGCGGCGTGAAGAGACGGATAAAGCCCGCTCACCAGACCCAAGACGACGGCAAAGACGACGGCTCCGATGGCGAGCCTGGGGGTAACCAGAAAAAGAGTGAGATTGGAGGCCTGCCCCAAGGCATTGGCGACCGTAGCTGCCACCCACCCCAATAGGAGGCCGGAGGCCCCCCCGATGAAACCGATGACCGCTGCTTCTGCCAGAAACTGGCGGACGATCTGGCCGTCTGAGGCCCCTATGGCTTTGCGCACCCCGATCTCGCGGGTGCGCTCGCTCACCGACATGGTCATCGTGTTTATGACCGACAACCCGCCCACGATGAGCGAGATGAGAGCGATGCCGTAGAGGATGGCGTTAAGGATCCTGGTCGAGTTTGCTATCTCCTCTTGAAAAGCGCTCGGACCGGTCGCTTTCACGCCCGAGACGGTCTGGTTGATGCTTTTGGCCAGTGCTTCCGGATCGGTGCCTTTGGTCGGGTAGACGACCAAGGAGGTGGCAAGATCCTGGGGGTTCAGTTGGCTTCGCACCATCTCGGGCAGATCCTGGACGAAAAGGCGCTGAGCATCAGGGAGGGTCATCCAGACCGAGCTGTCGGGCGCGGTCAGGGTCTTATCGAGGATCCCCACGACCTTGAACTGCTCCCCCCGTACCGTTACGAGCCCACCTACTTTTGCTGAAAGCTTCTTGACGAGGTCGGCCCCCACGACGACTGAACCTTGGTCGCTGGGGGTGAGGGCTTGACCCTGCGAGTAGGTGACCTTGAAGCTCTCCAGATCCTCGCCGCGCATGTCGCTGCCCGCGATCATGGCGGGCATGCCGAAAGAGGCGGAGGACTCGGTAGAGAGCAGGGCGCCGATCTGGGCCGACACCTCGGCCACCCCGGGCACGCTTCTGATCTCCGGCATCTTGCTGATGGAGAGCGGCCCGGTGGAGAACATTAAGGAGGAGCCCTCGGCCGCCACCGTGACCTTGTCCGAGTAGTAGCGGGTGCCGCCGGAGACGAGCAGGTTGATCTTCTCGGCCATGCTTCCCATGACCACCAGGGCGAGCACCCCGATGGTGATGCCGAAAATGGTGAGAAGGACCCTCAGTTTTCGCCTGAAGACGTTCCGCAGAATCTGCATGCCGCCACCTCATGATCGCGCTTCGAGTGGAGGAGATCCCCAGTTGTTCAGTTGGCTAAGTATACCGGCCCGGGCGCTGAAGACCCTCACACGCCACTCAAAGGGTCGTCGGGACCGGTGCGGACTCTGCGGCCTCCGGGGGGATGCATGCCGTAAGCCACGCCTTGAAAGTGCAATGAGTATGTCCAAGGGAGGCCGGCGGTACGGTCGAGCCGTCGCGCGGCTGGGTGAGGCCCCTAGTGGATCTGTCCCCGAATCTCACCCTTGGGATTCTTGGTGGTGCCCACATTCACATAGGCTTGGCCGCTCATGAGAAGGGCCACCAAATCGACGATGGTCTTGCCCGTCAGCGATCCGATCAGGGCTGAGGAGTTGAAGTTACCTTGGGCCAGCGTCCCGGTAAACGGGCCGCTCTGGGTTGGACCCGGAAAGAGAATGAGCAGGCCTTGACCGTTTATGCCCGGCGCACCCTCATGAACACGGGACGCGATCACATCGGTAAGGTTGCTGACCTTGAGCACGAAGTGGACCCGGGTGCCCGTGGCGTCGACCTCGAAGGTGGCCGAGCCGGTAGCAGAGGTGTCGACCGCGGGAACTACCTCCTTGCCCGAGAGTTCGGCCGTGAAGACGGTGCCAACGGTTGAAGTGGCGATTGCGGTCGTGGAGGTCGAGCTTATCGCGGTAGTGGTGGGAGCGTTCGTGCTCGAAGGACTGGCGGTGGTCGTCGTCGTGATCTCCTTGGCCGCGCATCCCGAAAAGAGCAGCAGGATGGCCAGAAAAGGCGCAATGACGCGGATGGTTCTCACAACCCTTACCTCCGGCACAGGCGGGACGTCGATGTTTGCATGCTAGAGACAGAACAGGCACGCTGATTGCAGTTCCCACCTATTCACCCCCGGCCGGAAGTTCTCCTGCCTAGGGTTGACCGATGCGATCGGGCGGTGGGATCGCGCCGGTTTCGCGGAACTCCTTCCTCCAGGTTCTTCTCCCATATGGAGCAAGGGGTTACAGTGAGATGACAGTATGCCGCTGTGGAAGTCGAGAGGCGATTGTTCCGACCATGGGACGACGTTGGTGAAGACGACTCCAAGGGATGGACACGAGGTGTGAACATGGCCGAAACGGATGGGCTTGAACTTAGCGACTGTGACCTAAGTGATCTCCGGGAGGCTAAGACCAGACTTGAATACCCAAGTCTGACAGCCAAGCTTGCCAATTTGGTGGGACGACCACTCGAAGCGGGTCTGAAGCGCCTGCCAGGGAACTGGAACAAGAGAGTAAACGAAGCTACCGAGACGGCCCTATTCAAGGGCCTGGATTTCTCGATCCGCACCATGGGGAACGCTGAGGCGAGACCGTCTCACGACCGGCTGCACAAGCTCGTGGTGGTCGGATCCGGGGCTGCAGCAGGCACTGTCGGGTTCTACTCCTTGATCGTGGAACTGCCTTTTTCTACGTGCGTCATGCTTCGGTCGATAGCCGATATTGCCCGCAGTGAGGGGCACGACATCTCCCTGGTGGAAGTCAAGCTCGCGTGCTTGGAAGTCCTTGCGCTTGGTGGCAAGAGCTCGGGAGATGACTCCGTCGAAACCGGATACTGGACGGTTAGGGGAGCGCTGGCAAGATCCCTATCCGAGGCGGCCAGTCATCTGGCAAAAAAGGGACTAACCCAGGAAGGCGCGCCCCCTCTGGCAAGGCTCATCGCGGCCATCGCCTCCCGGTTCAGCGCGCTCATAACTGAGGAAGCGGCAGCCAAAGCCGTGCCGATTGTTGGAGCAGTGTCGGGAGGAGCGATCAACTACTTGTTCATGAATCACTTCCAAGAAATGGCCCGGGGTCATTTCGTAGTCAAGCGCCTTGAGAAGAAATACGGCTCGGCGCTTGTGGAGAAGGCTTACAGGGATTTGGTGATCTGACACGCCCGATTCGACCTGGGCGCTCCCGTCCTTGTCTCACCCTTTAGTCTTGAACCGGCTCCATTTGGGGAGAGCCGTCCACCCAGTGAACCACGTAGCGCTTGGCCCACAGAGCTTCTGGGTCGGCCGGGCCGTTTTCGCGATACGCCTCCAAACCCAGACGTTCCCGCTCGCGGAAGAGCTCGCGGGGGATACGAAAAGTGAGGATCTCCTTGTACCCGCTGCGCGGCCGCCAGGGGGTTTCTCGACCGGCAAAACCGCCGATCAGGTAGCGAGTCACTGCCGCGTCTCTCTCGACCTCCCCGACTACTCGTACCGGCACCCGAACAAGGACGAATCCACCGTTGGCGGCGACTTCACACTTCTCCGTTCCGTTCTGCTCGACCCTCACCCAAGAACCTCCCTTGCGTCCGACTCCGTCTGCATCCTAGCAGCATTCGTCAGGGGTGTGCTGTTTGACTTGCTGTAACGGAGGGAAGACTAGGGGCGGCAATGCGTATCTTCACGCACTGTAGGGCAGCGATAGGGGGGTAAGGGGTCATGTGGGTGCAGACGGGAGCCTATCATCTGGGTGGTCTCTATTGGCTGATCGCGGCCATAGTGATCTTCGTCATCGCGGTCATCGCCCTCATCGTCGCCGGGTCGGCGCTATCGCGGGCCCGGGCCGCGACGCGGGCGGGCAGCGCCGGCTTGCGGAGCGCCCCCGGGGAACCGGGAACACCCGGAACGGGATCCGGCGACCGGCCACTGCCGGAATCCTTCAGGATGCTGGACGAGCGCTACGCCAGGGGAGAGATAAGCCGCGAAGAGTACATGCAGCGGCAGACGGACCTCCAGACGAAGGCCTGAACGGGAGAGGGAGAGAACGATGGACTGGAATATCATCGAGGGCAAATGGAAAGTACTCAAGGGCCAGGCCCGGGAAGAATGGGGCAAGCTGACCCACGACGAACTTGAGGAAATCGGGGGCAAGAAGGAACGCCTCGTAGGCAAGTTGCAGCAGAAGTATGGATACGCTTCCGACGAAGCCGATCGGCGGGCGGACGAGTGGGCCAAGCACCGGAATGTGAAGCAAGACGACAAGGTGACCAAGGCCTGAGCTCGCACCTAAGAGAGAGGAAGTCAGATGAACATTTGGCTCATCATTCTGATCATAGTGGTGGTAGTGCTGCTCTTCGGTGGAGGTGGATGGGGATACAGGAGACGGCGGTAAGTGCCGTCGCGCGGTCCGGGGGGGACTCGTTGACAAAGGGAGCTTGAAGGCCAGCCTGATCAACGAGTCGCTCGACTTTTGTTCGGGTGGAGCGGCGAGTTTCGAATAAGGCGGAGGTGTGGGAAGAGATGTACATCGGCAGCGCTCTATTTCTCGTGGCAG
>Ga0214473_10005285_pt1 | contig 15490 bp, 14 predicted proteins | sample RVTome_7_FD_203509 | JGI IMG/M metagenome (GOLD analysis project Ga0214473, IMG submission 203509) | Soil microbial communities from uranium-contaminated site in the Upper Colorado River Basin, Wyoming, United States - RVT98D197 | ecosystem: Environmental > Terrestrial > Soil > Contaminated >... | reverse complement strand
GGACACTATCGCTCGATGTGTGGACGGACGGTTCGACGGTGTATTTCATCGGCGACCTGGTGCATGACAGCAATCCCGCGGGCGGGACGGCCACGGTCACCACCTATCAAGGCGGCTGGTCCTACTCCGACTTCACCGGCCCGATCGAGGACTCCGGCTCCGATCCGGGCTTCCACGACACCGCGGCGGCGATGTTCAACGTGGTCGCGGCCTCCAACGCCGCCACGGCGCAAGGCCTGTCGACGGGTTCGATCTTGCAAATGATTTCGAACATCATAAAGATGGGCATTTATTATGTGCGCAATTTATCACAGGCGTGGTCCACGCCGACGGCGTGCGACGGACCCAAGATCAAGAATGCCAGCGGGCAAAGCTGCGACGGTGTGACGATTCCGTGTGCGGGAATCCTCGACAACCTGTGCCTGGAAATCGGCAATTTGACGAGTGTCTCGGAGGCTTTTAAGAAGTGCATGAAGGGTCGTTGCGCCTGCGGCGGATCGAAGCATCCGAAGGCGCTTGTCTACTGCGATGACGCCAATTCGTGCGGCTGGTGCGGCCAATTGTCGGATTGTCAGTCGGGCAACGGTTGCTATGGCTGTAACATTGGTGGCGCTCAGGTTTATTATTGCGACCCCACCCCGGTTGCGTGCAATTGTATCAATACGATCTTCCATGAGATGTCTCATGCTTGTGGTGCGCAAGATCGCGAGGACGGCACGGCATACGATTCTTACCGGATTGGACAATGGTTTCAGGATAAATGCGCCACCTTGTATCCCTAGTGCGTTCGGTGAAATGCGGAACAGTAGGCGAGTTTGCGCGTACGAGCTCATGGAGGTTGCCAGCATGATCGGGGATGCAAGCAGGCCAACAGATTCTCATTACCTGAACGTTGTCGGCGTGGGATTGCTGATGTTGCTCTTTTCCGGATGCCTGTACTTCCCCTATTGTGGACTTACGGGAGACGGATTAGTAGTCCGCGGACGACTTGCCGATGTCTCAACAGAGACTTCACTTAGCGGCGCATTCTTCGGAGGACGAACGATTACGAACGGAAAAGTCGTCTCCACCGTGGCAGCCATCATCTTTGATGGGACGGCGCAACTCCCGCCAACGAACGATAATGGTCTGTTTACAATTCCATTTTCCGTTACTACGATAACGCGCGAAAGCTCATGTTACGATCCGTCGTCAGAAATACCTGAGGAATTCCCCGATCCCGATCAGGTTGAAATCACCGTGATCCGCGACACGTGCGAATTCACCTTCACCATCGACGTGAACGCGGACACGGTCGTGGATTTGTCGTTCCCAGACGATACGCTGGAACTCAAGAACCCGATCCTGGTTCCCGCGTGTGAAGGACGATAGGAACAAAGGCTTTGATTCTCATGTCGAGGCCGAGGGGCTGACGGTAAATCTGGAGGTGGCCGTGCCGATCATCGCCGACGCGGGGACGGTGTCCCGATCTTCCTTGTGCGTTCCGTTCAGCCACACAGGGGTACGATTCTCATGCGAAACTGGACGACAGCGTTTGCGACGATGGTGACCTTCCTCGCGACGGCCTGTTGCCCTCCCGTCAATTGCGATGATCCGGGCCGTGAGTGGACCGTGCGAGGCAGAGTGCTCGCGCAAGACTCACAGACGCCCGCGGTAGGCGCAAACGTCGACGCATTACTTTTGTTCGCTATTGACTCTCCGGGGAATCAACGGGCCCCGAGCGCAACCACTGACACGGATGGCCGCTTCGAAACCACGGTTCGAATCATCGCGTCCTGCCGGCCATCGCTTTTCTGCGGAACCGAAGCGCAAGCCACAGCCAATCCTCCCGGAAGCGTGGAGCTAACGGTACGGACGGGAAGTGCCGCACAGGGTTTTTACATCGATGACAGGGCCTTCATCGAATCATCGGTGGAGCACGTGCCGCGCTTCGGCATTGTAGGCATCGTGGAGTTGACGGATGTCGTTTTGAATTCGCCGTAGCCGTCAGGGCCTCGTTCCCACGAACCGCCGTCGAACTTCAGGAACCGTTTTTCATCCCGTCGTGTGGGCCTGGTAGTCGTGCGTACCCGGTTGTCAGGGTCTGGTTATCGGTTTTTGCGTCGCCAGAATCGCGGCCGCCGCGGTCACGAGCAGGGCGAAGACCAACATTCCCCATGACGAGACGGCCGGGATAGCCGGTCCGGCCATTGCGCCTGGGATGACGACGACATCGGTAGGAAGCGCATTCGTGGCTATAAGGACGGTCGCAACGTGAGCGCCCGAGTCGGATTGCAACACGTGTACAGTGGAGGTGGCGCTGCCGCCATCGGGAAAGAGGAACGTGTTCGACTGCGGCTCCAACGGGAGCGTGGGCACGAAGTAGCCAACCGTCCCGAAAATCTCACCCCCGGGGACGACGCCGCCGGAAACGGTGAACTCGACCATGTGCGACGATACCGCAAAATCCGTGCTGAAAGTCAGGTATCCCCGATCCGGCGTGACGAGCACGAACGCGCCGAGGTCGGCGCCGACCGTGCCGCTGTCTTCGCGTACGATCAGGCCAAGCGATTGTAGCGTGTCCAGATCGATCATCTCGATGCCGCCGTCGTCGAAAAAATCGCCGCTGGCGCTGACGATGAGACGGCGCGTTGACTCGACGATCTGCATCTTCAACTTCGGGGCCATTCCTTGCAGCTCAATGGCCTGGGCGCCGGACGTCGCGGGGTCCGCGTCGATGAGTAGTTCAGCGGCCAGATCGACCACGGCCAACATGGCCGGCTGCACGAAGCCAAACGTCGACGAATCAATGCGTCGAAGCTGGACAAAGAGGCGGCCCTCGTGAACGGCCATCATGTTCAGGTCGGGGACGCCGTCGGCGTCCGCGAATACGGAAAGATCGACGACCGAAGTAGTTTGGCCGGTGATCGGATTGAAACGAAGCAGGTGCGTTTCGTCGGCGCAGGAAACGTAGGCCAGATCGGCGGCGATTACCGCGATGTCGATCGGCTCACGGCCGACGCCGACGGAAAGCGTACGCAGCACCGTCCAGGTGTCCGGATCAATGACGGCCACGGTTGCGTCAGTTCTGCTTACCGCATAAAGGAGACCGCGGGCGACGCGCAACGTCGAATTCGCGCCGATGTTTAGTGCGGGCGTGTCGAAGGCCCACGGAGCCGCGGCGGGAAAACTCCTGATGCGGCCTTCGTACGTTGGGCCATCGGTCCATGCGACCACCACTTGCGCGGGCCCGGCGCCTGCCGTTGCATAAGCCGGCCAGTGCAGGCTCGCGAGAAGGGCCGCGCATAGGATGCATCGTATGAAACGGACCAATCCGACGGACGAATCGGATGTCATCGCGGTCTCCCCCGGTCGTCAGGAAAAACGTGGGAATCCCCGTCCATTGTGCCCAAAGGAGAATCACATTTCAAGAGCCGTACATTCAATTCCAGTACGACTCGCATGACATTCTTGCGATGCTCGTTGGCGCAATGGTCCATGCGTGACACTTCCTGACCACGGCGACGACGTGACCGAAAAAGGAATCTTAAACGGGTGCCGCAAACCAACAACGGCCTGAGATTGCTAGTTGAACGCGTTGTCGGCTCCGCGCATTCCGTAAGTCACGGAATACGCCCATGATCCGCTTCACGCATCCGCCAGTTCGAAGCTCGCCACGGGCTTTCGTCCGAGGAGAAATAGGACGACCAGCAGGGCCGCCGCCCCCGCAGCCAACCCCAGGTACCACGGATAATGGTAGGCGCTCGAAAGCACGTCGCCGAGCCCCATCGCCGCGAAGGCCGTCACCAGTGCGTAGGGCATTTGCGTCCACACGTGCTCCTCGTGCGAACAACCGGAGGCCAGCGACGAAAGCACGGTGGTATCGCTGATGGGGGAACAATGGTCGCCGAACACGGAACCCGAAAGAACGCTGCCGATGGCGGCAAAGAACAGGGTTCTCGCCTCGGCGGTCTCAATGCCGTCGGCGGTGATGAGCCGCGCGGCGATCTCCACTACGAAGGGACACAGGATGCCCATCGTTCCCCACGATGTGCCCGTGGCAAACGAGATGATCGCCGCCGCGGTGAAGGTCGCAAACGGCAGCCAGTGCGCGGGAAAGCTCATGGCCTTCAGGTATCCGGCGACCACCTCTCCCACTTTCAAGTCCTGAAGAACGGTGGAAAGCGCCCAGGCGAGGACGAGGATGACCACGGCGGGAACCATGCGGGTCAAGCCGTCGATTCCTGCGTCAAAGGCATCCTTGAGCTTGCACGCTCGGGTGATGATCGTCAGGAGGATGGCGGCGATGGCCGAAAGGATCGCGCCTTGGAAGATGGAAAGGTACGAATCCCCGTTGCTGATGACGTCGCCGGCCTTTTCCCACCAAGCCTTGGCGGCCCACTCGTTGACGCCGCTCGCGTTGACGGCCTTCATCAAGGCGGCGGTTTTTTCGGAGTGCCAACCGGACAAGACAAGAATGGCGATCGTGGCGGAAACCAGCACCAGGACGGGGATTAGACCCAGCCACCAGCGCGGTTTCACCGCTTTCGCGCCTCCCTTTTCAGGGGCTTGGGGCGAAGGGTCAGGTTCGATGCGGCTGAGCACCTTGCGTTCCGAGCGTTTCATGGGACCAAAATCGCGTCCTGTCAGCACGATCAGGAACACGAACCAGAGGGCCAGGATCGGATAGAAGCGGTAGGGAATGCTGTTGAGGAAAGCGATCATGCCGGAAACGACATTGCCGGAGGCGTCGCGCATGAATTCCGGAGCGCTGCCCTTGGCGACCACATCGATCCCCTGCTGGATGTAGCCGATCTCCGCCCCGATCCACGTGCCGATAATGGCCAGCGATGCCACCGGAGCGGCTGTCGTATCGACGATGTAGGCCAGTTTGGCGCGCGATAGCTTGAGCCGATCAAAGACCGGCTGCATGGTCGGTCCGATGATCATGCAGTTGGCGTAATCGTCAAAGAAAACGATAAGGCCGGCGAGCCAGGCGGTGATCGCCCCGCGGCGCGGGGAGTTGGTCTTGCCCGCGACCAGCCGCACCATGCCCGCGGTTCCGCCGTTGCGGGCGATGACGCCGACGGTAAAGCCGATGATCAATGTAAAAATGACGACCTTCAAGCGATTTGGGCCGTTATCGGGATGGGTCAAAGAGCCGAAGATGTAGCGTTCGGTGGCGATGCGGAAGCCGGCCACGACCCCGCTGACGCCCGCGAATTCGTCGCCCATAGGCAGACAGGGTACCAACATGTAGCCCCCGACGAAGATCCCTACGACCAGCGCGGGGACGACTTGCCGTATGAGGATGGCCAGGAGAATGGCCACGACGGCGGGCAACAACACCCAGTAATCATAACGGGCCTGTGGGGATCCGGGCGGGGGAGCGTCTACTTCTGCCGAAGTTGCACGCTTCTCAACTGGCGGTGCGTTTTCGCCGGGTGAGCTTACCGGGCCTTGAGTCTTATAGGGGGGCGACGGATCGCTTTCTTGTTGAGCGTCATGCGCGTCGACCGCGTTCTTTGGGGTGGGCTGGGAATCACGATCGCTGCCGGCGGGCTTTGACGCGGGCGAGGGCTCCGGGGCCTGCTGCGGCTGGGCCGTTTGAACGAAACCGACCGCGCAACAACCCATCAGGCCGATGAACAAGAACCTTCGCCAAAAAGCCCGGCGTGGTTGAGGGAGACCGTGGGAGGAACGAGCGAGTTTGGTCACGATGCGCTCCTGAATCGGGGATTTCGCGCCGCGGTTCACGACGACCGGCGGCCCCTTTGTATTTTTCCTGATTCGAGGAGGGGATCATCCCCCGCGCCCGGCGGATGACGCCTCCCAAACCTCCCCGTGGCTCGCCCATCATAAGGTTACGGGCCGCGACGATCAAAGCCGCTCCGATGAGACGCGATGACCGAATTCACGTCCAGGGTTGCGGTCCGCCCAAGAGTTATTCGGCAGCCACGTCGGGGATATTGCGGGGATTCCGTGGAAAAGCGTCCCATCAGCGCGGCAACCGGCAGCGCTGATGGGTCAGGCGTAGCATCACGTTAACCGGCGATACCCAGATCGGATTTTGTGAAGATGGATTCGAACACAAAGCCGGCGGATTCGATGTTTGCGCGGGCGCCCTCCTGCCGGTCGATGACCGCCACGATGCGCTCGACCTTCGCTCCGAGGGTACGGATCAGTTTGGCGGCCTCCAGCACCTGTCCGCCGGTGGTGGCGATATCCTCAACGAGCAGCACCGAATCGGCGTCAGTAATCTTCCCTTCGTACGGTTTACTTGTGCCGTAGTCCTTCTTCGCGTTGCGGATGATGACGAAGGGTTTGCCCGAAGCGAGCGACGCGGCGGCGGCCAGGGCGACTCCACCAAGCTCCGCGCCAGCAATGAGCGTTGTGGAATCCTTCACGTATTTGGCGAACAAGTCGCCCAGGGCGAGAAGAATGTCGGGCTGGGTTTCGAAGAGGTACTTGTCAAGATAGTAGCTGCTCTTCCGCCCGGAGCGCAACGTGAATTCGCCTTCGAGATACGCTGCCTGCTTGATTCGCTTGGCCAGTTCGATTCGGGTCATGTCATTATCTTACGGGATTCGCGAAGGTCGGCAATTGGTGTTGAGTGATTGATTGACGGCGGTTCGAAAGACGAGGAAGTACCGCGCGGGCTTCCAATCCGCGGCTCACCGGCCTGCGCCACGGACGGCCTACACGCGCAGTTCGCTTTCACGTGAAAAAACGTCGCGGTACCGGCGGCGAACGGGGGTAACGAACTCCTTCAAGAACGCGTCCACTTGTTGCGGGGCGAGGCCGACGTAGCGGCGCGGATCGGTAACCGCCCGGATATCGACCTTGGCGAAGGCCGGATCGGAGGCCAAGCGGTCCAGCAGATCATTTTCGGCGCCCTCCATTTTGACCCGCCCGGCCGCTTCCTGCGAATGTTGGCGGATTCGCTCGTGCAGGTCCTGCCGATCGCCCCCCGCGGCGACGCCGGCCATCAGAATGTTCTCCGCGGCCATGAAGGGAAGCTCGGCTCGCAGCCGCGACTCGATCACCTTGGGGTACACCACCAGGCCGCGGGCGACGTTGGTGACGATGCCGAGCATGGCATCCACGGCCAGAAACGCCTCGGGAATCACCAACCGTTTGGTTGAGGAGTCGTCGAGCGTCCGCTCGAACCACTGCTCGGCCGCGGTTTGCAGGGTCGATGTGGATAACGAAATCACGAACCGCGCCAAGCCCGTCGCCCGCTCGCAGCGCATCGGGTTTCGTTTGTAGGGCATGGAACTGGAGCCGACCTGCTCCTCCTCGAAAGGCTCCTCGATCTCCTTCAGGTGTTGCAGCAGACGGATGTCGTTAGCGAACTTGTGAACGCTCGCCGCCACGTTGGCCAGCGCGGAAACGACCTGGGCGTCCACTTTGCGGGAATAGGTCTGGCCGGTGACGGGATCGATCTTGTCGAACTCAAACGCGGCGGCCGTTTCGGCCTCCAGCGCCGTCACTTTGTCACGATCACCGCCGAACAGGTCGAGGAAACTGGCCTGCGTGCCGGTCGCGCCCTTGATCCCGCGAAACCGCAGACCGGCGATGCGTTCTTCGATTTCCTGCAAATCGCGGACGAAATCATAACACCACAGGGCCGCCCGCTTGCCGACCGTGGTGACCTGCGCCGGTTGAAAGTGCGTGAAGCCCAACGTGGGAAGATCACGATATTTTTTTGCAAAGTCGGCCAGAGCATCGATCGCGCACGCCAGCCAGCCGGCGATGAGCCGAAGGCCGTCGCGCATGATGACAAGATCGGCGTTGTCCACGATGTCCGCGCTGGTCGCGCCCAGGTGCAGGATGCCGCGGGCGTCGGGGGCGACGTCGCCCCAGGCGTGAACGTGGGCCATGACGTCGTGACGCAGCTTTCTTTCGTGGGCGGACGCGGCCTCGAAATCAATGTGGTCCAGTGTGGACTCAAGCTGTTTGATCTGCGCCGCGGTGATCTTCAATCCGAGGCGCTGCTGGGCTTTGGCCAGGGTGAGCCAGAGGCGCCGCCAAACAAGGATGCGCCTTCGTTGTCCAAAAAGTTCGGCCATGTCGCGCGAGGCGTAACGGCCGACAAGAGGGGACTCGTAAGTTTCGGCATTCGGCATGGTTGGGCAAGGCCGCCGCGACCGTCCCGATAGACCCCGACGGGCACATGTCATCCAATCGGGGGAGTCGGCGCGTTAACAAAGATTATCGGAAATCGCCGTGTTCGCCAACCACGGACGGCACGACTCAAGCATCGAGATCATCAAACCAATCAGGACGGAGCGGGCGCGGATTCCGGAACCGCCAAGGGCCGCGGGGCCAGCAGGTCGCTCACCAAACAAAACTGATACCCCTGTTCGCGTAACCGGTCGATCAAAACCGGTAGCGCAGCCAGTAACGCCGATCGATCCGGTTGCGTCTGTCGATCCGTCCCGTCGTGGAGGACGATGATCGCACCCGGAACGGTGCGCGATAGGACTCGTCGGACGATTTTCTCAGCGGACGTTGCCCGGGTGTCGAAGGTGCGAAACGTGAAATTCACCAGAGACAACCCGCACGTTTTCAGCACCCGCGACATCAGCAGGTTGCGAAAGCCGATCGGCGGGCGATACCAGATCGGCTCGCGGTCGCACGCCCGGCGAATGGCCCGTTGCGCCAATCGGGTGTCCGCCAGCAGCGCGCGGGCGCTCCACGCGTAAATGTGCCGGGGGTGGGAGTAACTGTGATTGCCGATTTCGTGACCGGCCTCCACGATGGCGCGGACAAGCTGGGGATATAGCCGGGCGTGTCGCCCGATGCAGAAAAACGTTGCACGTACCCGTTTTTCCTGCAAAATGCGCAAAACGCGCGGCGTAACCTGCGGATCTGGTCCGTCATCAAAGGTTAAGGCCGTGGATTTGACCTCGCCGCCCGGCCCGCACGTCATCGTTCGACAGATAAACGACGGCGACGGGTGGAGCAGGCCCAGCATGAGAATCAGGTGCGCCGTCACGGCGAAGGCCAATCCCCACCACCAACTGACACCGAGAGCCAAACTGCTGAGCAATGCGGCGACCAGAATGCCGACGCCGGCGAGGATCAGGTGCATGCTGCCCCCTTCGCTGCCACGGCCTCGGATTCCGCGTGAACCGGAATCAGTTTGAATAGATGAACCAACGTCGGAATCACAATCCAGTTAGACAGAAACCCCACCGCCACCGATCCGAACCCCCAGGCCACAGGGATGTTGGCAAGCAACGTCCAGTGTCCGACACGATCCGGGTTCAACACGTTCATATCAGGCCAGGATAGGTGAAAAAGCGAATACCCTATAGCGATGGCCGATGCCCGTTGAAACTCGCCGATCGGCGTCAGACACAGCAGCGCGCCGAACAGCGTCGGAATCAGGTGTAGGCGCAAGCGCTTGGACGCGTAGACGCCGAGCAAGATTTGCCAGCCGTTGAGCGGCATCGCGGACATAAAGCTGCCGATGCCCATGGCCGCGGCGATAAGAAGTTGTTCGAACCGATCTTTTCTCAGATTGCGCCACAACACCAACGGGTTGAGCCAATCCCATCCCGACGGCGCCGGGTGTGCCTCGTGCGTCGCGGCATTCGGGTCGTGTAAGGTACGATGGGGCCAGGGAATTAACCGTCGAATCGTCAATCCGGCGTGCATCAGGAATTGCATGACCGGGTCGCGGTGGAGCTTTAGGTGACTGATCCGTTCGCCGGCCGGCGGGTAATAACAGGCCACCGGCGTTTCCACGATCGGGCATCCTGCCCACGCCGCCCGGGTGACCAGTTCACTTTCCAGGCCAAACCGCGACGCACGACCGCGAACGACGTCAAAGAGTCGAAGCGGATAGACTCGCAGTCCACATTGATTGTCCAGTACGCGGCGACCCGTCTCCAGCCAGATCCCCAGCGCCGTCACCCACCAACCGAGTACGTTGGATCGGGGACAGTGCCGCAGATCGAGGGCGCGAGCGCCGATCACGAGGGCCCCGGGCCTCGCGCGGGCGGCGGCCAGCAGTTTGGGGATATCCTCGGGCAGGTGTTGGCCGTCGGAGTCGATGGTGACGGCGTGGGTATAACCGCCCTCCTTGGCGGCCTGGAAGGCCGTCCGCAACGCGTCTGCTTTGCCGCGATTCCTCGCGTGGGAAACCACTTGTACGGGCACGCGCCGCTTCGTCGACGTCCATTCGGCGAGTCGCCGGGCCGTGTCATCCGTCGAGCCGTCGTTGACCACGATGATCGGCAGGTCGAGACGATCGAGCCGCTCCAGCACGTCGATGAGCGAACCGGCGTGGTTAAACGTCGGAGTGACAACGATCGGCGAAAACGCGGACGGTGACCGTCGCGCGCGCCTGACTTCCGCGACCGACGCGGTATCACTCCCGGCGCCGGTCACATCGACCATCATGGTTCGCGCTGCGTCCATCGGAAGGCGTAGGCTCCGCAAGCAAAAAAGGTCAAGCCGGTCGCTACCAGAATGGCGCAGGACTTGGCCATTCCCCCAGACCCCAGATCATGCCAGACGGCCCCCTCCATGGCGTACAAGCCCCAGCGCACCGGGCTGATGTCGCCAACGCGCTGCAGCCAAAGGGGCATAAAGAACCGCGGCACCATGGCTCCGCCGATCATCGCCATGGCCAATAGGACGGTCCAGGTGATGCCACTGGCTGCCTGCTCGGTGGTGCCAAAGACGGAGAGCAACATCATCAAGCCCACGAAGGCGATGGAAACCGACGTCAGGGCGAAAAAGAGGGCGGTCAGCGATCGCGGTGAGACATCAAACAGCACGCGGGCAACACCAAACAATGCCGCTCCCAGACAAAAAGAGGTCAGCAAGCAAGCCCCGGCCTTGCCCGCCAGAATCTGCCCGCGGCTGATCGGGGCGATACGCAAGCGACGCAAGGTGCCGTGGGTCCGCTCCACCACCAGCGACAGACCGAAGGTGGCCGTACATCCCAGTACGCCCCACATGATGCCCAGCGGAAAGGACAACGCGTAGCGGTTGTCCGGTAAGATCAAAGACCCGGAGGGAGGAGACGGAACGTCTGGAGATTTTACTCCCTTGAAAATAACGCCGAAAAACACCGCATACACCAGGGGGAATACAATGGTCACCACGAATCCCGCCCGATCCCGTACCAGCAAGCGAAGGTCCTTGAACATCATGGCCAGGATGGGTTTCATGCGCGTGCTTGGTCGGGGAGCGTCGTCGCGGCTCCGTATGCTCGAAATTCTCTGCGTTCCACCGCCCCCATCGTAGAGACCGTGAGCGGGATGGACAATGCCCGCCCCTGATGATCGAGGTCTGCAATGAATGGAGGTCGGATCGTGATTGGGACGCCCGGAAAACTGCGAGTCGGTGCCAGTTGATGTGGATCTTTGGTCTGTCAAGACCGCCAACCAGTGAACGGCCAACGTCCCGGCTGTCAACACGAACGAAACCGTCGCCACCGGTGCCCGGTGGGAAAGCGCCGGAAGGGCTTTTCTGGTGGAGTTCCGCGGAAGACAAACCGTCTTTCATTTCGTTGGTCAGGGTGAGGGCCGTGTCCGGGTCAGGCGGTGTTCGAGATTCTCCAAAGAACCGCGCTGCATTTTGCCGATGAAAAAACCGACTTGGTCATTCCCGCCGGCGGGAGCGACGGTTAAAGTAGGTTCGTGGCGCGGTGCGGACGCGTCACGCGGGTAATCGGCATGCCGGATCATGCTGGGAAGATCGTCGAGCACTCGACAACACTCCTGCCATTCGATCGAACGAAGATGCATACACGATTGCGGACGTTTAAGATGCTCGGCTTTCTGGTGGCGGCCATGACCGGCACATCGCTACTGCTGGGTTGGATGGCCCCGTCCACGGCGCCCGCTGCCGAACGTGCGCTTACGACGATTTTGGAGGACGCCAGACAGGCGGTGGTGAAAGGAGTCGTCGGTGGACCGCGGCGCTGGCACGGATTGGAAGTCACGGCCGGTCCCGTGGTTTCCTTGTCCGGGACGTTGCTTACCGCTTCCTCGCAGGTGGGGGGCTTTCACTTTGAGGTCGATCTGCTGGGCCGAATCGTTCCCACGGAGCATTGGCTACGACAGAAATCGTTGCCCGAAGGTTCGGACTCCATTCGCATACAGATTCTGCGCCAGGGACCGGATCACCCGATGAGCCGAGCTCAATGGGACTGCGTGCGAGCCTTGGTGACCGCCCTCCGAGAAATGCCGCCTCACCAACAAACGGATTTTCCCGTTCAGCTTGACGCAACTTGGGCTGATGTATATGGCCTGACCCGCGAATCGACGATTCACATCGGACCGCTTGCCGTAGCGGGTGGATGACCACAGGATATTGTGGGCGTTCGTAAACCAATCACAATATCCTTGGTACGCCGTTACATACACTTTCTCGGTAGTGCCTCCTTTTTCATCACTTCGAAAGAGTAGGGAAGGATTGTCCCCGTCGACCACCTTCGGTTAGGATGAACCGGGTTCTTGGTGCGGGTCTCTTGCAACCTTGGTGCCTGCTTTGCAGTCATCTCGTGCAAGGAAAAAGGCCATGCGGGTTTGCCGGTTCTTTTCGTTGGTTTTTTCAGCGCTTACGGTGTCTGCTTCATCAGGTTTCGCGCAGACCGGGGCATTCATTCCCAATGACCCGGACTTTCGCCTCCAATGGGGTTTGTACAACGTCGGATCGTCGCCGAGCGGTAAGTCCGCCGCCGTCCGGGCCGATATCGCCGCCCCGTTTGCCTGGCCGATTCATTGGGGCTCTTCCTCGGTGACGGTGGCCATCGTCGGCCGCGGTGTTAACTCGCATCCCCAATTCGCCGACCGCCTACTCGACGGGCGGGCGTTTGTGGATGACCCGTTCGATACGCGCGACAGTTGTCCCAACGATACTCATCTGGCGGGCATCATCGGGGCGGCGACGAATGATGGCGCGGGCGTGGCCGGAATCAATGGTCGGGTGCGCCTCCTGCCGGTCCGTGTTTTCTCCGGGTGCAGTGGAACGTCTCGGGCAACGGCCGACGGCATTCGCTGGGCCGCCGATCAGGGCGCGGACATCATTCTGGCGGCCGTTCAGTTCTACAACACAGAGGATCTTCTGTTGTGTGACGCGGTTGCCTATGCCGCGGGTCGAGGTGCGTTGGTCATCGCCCCCGTCGGTCATATCGCGGCCCACGAAGTGGCGATTCCCGGTCGATGCAGTGAAGCGATCGCGGTGGCCTCGACGAATGCACTCGATGAACCGTCCGCACTTTCCAACTTCGGCCCCGAAGTTGATTTGTCGGCGCCCGGCGAAGACATCTGGTCGACGTGGATCGGGGGCGGGTATTCCTATCTGCCGGAAAACCGGGATACGCACGCCGCAGCGGCTTTCGTCGCCGGCGTGGCGTCCTTGGTGATGTCGTACGCTCCACAACTTCCCGCCGGCCAAGCGGCACAAGTGCTGTTTGATTCCGCGGACGATCTGGGCGAACCGGGGTGGGATGAATCGTTCGGCCACGGCCGCGTGAATGCCGCTTCCGCATTGGGCAGGACGCCGCTGCCAGTCCTTCGATTTAATCGCCTGGAATCCCCGCCTACATTGCTGCCACCGTTAACCGCCAGTTCGTTTTTGGTGCGGATCGCCAATGGTACCCAGGAGTTGTTACCCAACTCGGCGCGAATCTGGCGGCGAAGCAACTTCGGGACGTTTGCCTCGTTTCCACTGACCCTCATGTCGGGGGACGTGTATCGCGTGGACCTGCCGGCGGTTCCCTGCGCAACCGTCTTCCAATATTACCTGGCCGCTACCGGTCATGCCGGTACGCTTATCACCGATCCGCCCAACGCCCCTTTTTCCGTGGTCACGGCGCAGGTTGCGTTCGACTCCTTTATTTTCGTCGACGATTTCGAAAAGGATCAGGGATGGACGGTGGAGGGCGGCACCAACACCAGCGGGCGATGGGAGCGAGTGATCCCCGTGGGCACGGCAGCCCAGCCGGAATACGACGCCTCTCGGGATGACGGTCACGCCTGTTTCATTACCGGGCAACACAGGATCGTCGGCGATGGATCGAACGACGTGGACGACGGTCCCGTGGTGCTGACCTCGCCGATCATTCCGCTAAACGCACTCACCGCTGTTATCGGGTATTGGCGCTGGTTTTACACCTCGGTACCCGAAGGTCCCGATCGGCTCACTGTTGAAATCTCCCGTGATGGTGGAACGAATTGGCGAGTTGTCGAGGAGGTTGGGCATAAGGGGGCGTGGGAATCGGCCGTCATTCGCCTCGCGGATTTTCCCGATCTGATCGGCAACGAGCTTCAACTGCGGTTCTCAACGTCCGACATCGGCGCCCCGTCGTTGGTGGAGGCGGCCATTGACGACGTTCGCGTGCGCGCCATTTCCTGTACGGCGCTGGTTGGCGATCCGTCGGGGGACGGGCGCATTGATGAGGCGGACGCCGCGTTTTGGCCCGCCTGCCTGGCCGGCCCCGGACGACACGTCGAAGGCGACCGATGCGGCCGGCTGGACCTCAATCACGACTACCGCGTTGACTTGCGGGATACGTCCGCGTTTCAACGAATCTTCGAAACTCCCTGAAGACGGCGTTAAAAACCATGACCGAACCGTGGTGGCGGACATTCTTTCACGGCATGGCCGTGGATCTGTGGATCGCGTTCGGAAGCCCCGAGCGCAATGGGGCGGACGTCGACTTCATCACCGGCGCGCTGCAGCTCCCGCCGGGCGGAAGCGTGCTGGATGTGCCCTGCGGCGACGGGCGACACTCGATTGAGCTTGCGGATCGCGGTTTCCGCGTGACCGGCGTGGACCTGTCGCCGGATTTTCTGAAGGCGGCGCGGGCGAAGGTCGTGCGTGGAAGCGGCGCGGTTCGATGGGAGCAGCGCGACATGCGGGATCTGCCCTGGTCTGCGGCGTTTGACGGGGCCTTCTGTTTCGGCAACAGCTTCGGCTACCTCGATCACAAGGAAAACGTCGAGTTTCTCCGTGCGGTGGCCTCAGCGCTGAAACCCGGAGGGCGCTTCCTGATCGACAGCGGGATCATGGCGGAGAGCTTTTTCTCGCGTTTCCAAACCCGTGGTTGGTACGAGGTCGGCGGCATCCACATGCTGATCGAGAACTCCTACGAGCCCACGAAGGGTCGTCTCGATACGCAATACACATTCATCCGCGATGGGATGGTGGACAAACGCAGGGGGTCACAGCAGGTCTATACGCTCCGTGAATTGTGCGACATCCTGGAGGAGACCGGATTCGGAGAATTCGAGGCGGTATCATCACTCGATCGCGAACCTTTCCAACTCGGATCTCCCCGCCTTTTGTTGGTCTGCCGCCGGCGCTGAGGACCGACAGGGGAAACGGTGTGCTTGCAGTGCATGGATCGAAAGGCAAATCCCCGGTGATGCGGCAGCGCTCAGCCCAGGTTGCGCAGTTCGGAAAGAATGGTAGCGATTTTTGATCGGATTTCAGGGGCGGATCAGCCTTGGCGATAGCGCCAGGCGTAGTCCGTTCGTTGAAA
>Ga0214473_10005284_pt1 | contig 15493 bp, 11 predicted proteins | sample RVTome_7_FD_203509 | JGI IMG/M metagenome (GOLD analysis project Ga0214473, IMG submission 203509) | Soil microbial communities from uranium-contaminated site in the Upper Colorado River Basin, Wyoming, United States - RVT98D197 | ecosystem: Environmental > Terrestrial > Soil > Contaminated >... | reverse complement strand
TTTTGCAAGCCTACAACCTTCCTTGCGTCACAACCTCTGCCGAAAGCATGATGGTCGAAAAGGGGGACCCGTACATCGACTCAATGAAGCGGGAGCGAATTGATAAGCTGCTGGTAACAAAGGGATTGGCCGATTCCCGAACACGGGCCCAGGCAATGGTGATGGCCGGAGTTGTGCTCGTAAACGAAGAACGAGTCGAGAAACCATCAGCGCTCTGTCTAGAGAACGCTGTCATTCGCATTAAGGGAGCGGATGATCCGGCCGCACGCTACGTCGGACGCGGTGGGCTGAAGCTCGAAGCCGCCTTGCAAGAATTCAAAGTCGACGTGCGGGGACTGACTTGCCTTGACGTGGGTGCTTCCACCGGCGGCTTCACCGATTGTCTGCTTCAACAGGGAGCAAGGAAAGTTGTGGCAGTCGATGTCGGTCATAATCAGATGGATTGGCGCTTGCGCACGGACCGGCGAGTTGAGTTGCGCGAGGGTGTGAATGCGCGTCACTTAGAGCCCGAAGACTTTGCTACCAAATTTGATCTGGCAGTTATGGACGTCTCTTTTATTTCAGCGAGAAAAGTGATGCCGGCGATCGTGCCACTCTTAACTGTCGCAGGTCGATTAATAGTGCTGATCAAACCGCAGTTTGAGGTCGGACGTGGCGAGGTTGGGAGCGGAGGTATCGTCCGCGATCCGGCGAAGCACCAGCGTGTAGTGGCGGAGGTCAACCAAACGGCAGAGGTTTTGGGACTGAATACTCTGAGGGTCATGGAATCGCCTATTCGTGGCGCCGAAGGGAACGTTGAATACCTCGCGCTGTATGAAAAGGTTTGATGTGAGACAACGGACTCGTTGACACGAAAAAGCACGCCCACGTATCATCCGGCTGTTTCGAAGAAAATAACAGACGCGCTCTTTATTGACCCTTCCTGGCGGAACTAGCGCGTAAACCCAAGCAAAATAAGCTGACGCCTACTCCTGCAGATTGCCCAACATGCCAGTTGCTACACCCAGTCGCGTGGGGATAGTACTAAAGCCGCACCAGCCGGACGCACTGAAGACTATTTGCGGCGTGGTCCAATGGCTTCACGAACGCGGCATACAGCTCGTCGGCAGCCCGGAGATTGAACGTGAGCGAATCGAGCATGAAACTGGTTGCGCGGTCGAAACCCTTGAACGCGAAGAGCTAGCTGCAGGGGTAGATCTCATCCTCGTATTGGGCGGTGACGGTACAATGATCGCCACTGCCCGAATGATTGGGGACACAGAGGTGCCGGTGCTCGGAGTCAATTATGGGGGCCTCGGATACCTCGCCGAGTTTCGGATTGAAGAATTGTATACGGCGCTGGAGTCGATTCTCGCCGGAGACTATCGCGTTGACAAGAGGGTCATGGTGGACGTCGAGCTCGTCCGCGGTGATGAATATCTCACCCGGAATCGAGTGCTCAATGACGTGGTGATTAATAAATCGGCTCTGGCACGAATCATAGAAATTGAGGCATACCTCAACAAGCAGTTCGTAAACTCATTCCGCGCCGATGGTCTCATAGTTTCCACGCCCACGGGATCCACTGCTTACAATTTATCCGCGGGTGGCCCGGTCATATTTCCGTCAATGAACGCTGTAGTCATTACTCCAATTTGTCCTTTCACGCTTTCCAACAGACCCATAGTTGTCCCGGACGAATCTTTGATTGAGCTGCGTTTGAAGACTACGAATGAGGAGGTTGTGTTGACCCTTGACGGGCAGGTAGGACTGGCGCTAAAGCCGGAGGATCGAGTGGTAATTCACAAGAGCAGGACTACGTTTAACCTGGTGCAGCCCGCAAACAGAAACTATTTCGAAGTGTTGCGAGACAAGTTGAGGTGGGGCAGATAGAGAGAAATCACGAGCGATGCCCGCAGACGAAATAAAAGATAAAAGACTCGAAGCGGATGCGTTTGAGCAGAACGTAACGACCGATCTCGACGAGGAGACGCCGGACAAGCCGAAAGGGCTACCACTGCACACGCGCATTCTAATCGGTCTTGCTGTGGGTGTCGTTGCTGGTGTGGTCGTGAACTACCGCCTCGGTGGGGAGGATCCTCGCGTGGTCTGGCTGGTAGATAATCTCACCCAGCCTATCGGGCAACTCTTCCTGCGATTACTCCTCATGATTGTTGTGCCGCTTGTTTTCTCCTCCCTGGTGGTGGGCGTGGCGGGCATTGGTGATATTCGAAAACTCGGTCGGGTGGGGGTGAAATCGTTCGGCTACTGTCTGGTGATCTCCGCCATTTCGGTTGTTATCGGGCTCACGCTCGCTAACACGATCAAGCCTGGAAAAAGGATTGATGCCAGCACGTCGGCCGCGCTCCAGCAACGTTACGCGACCGACGCAGTCAAGACAGTAGAAGAAGCGAGGAAGGCAAGCACTACTCAGCCGAAGCCGCTAATGGCTGTCGTGGAGACGATCGTTCCCAAGAATCCCATCAGTGCGGTTGCCAGTGAGACTCCGAACATGCTTCACCTTATGTTCTTCGCGCTGGTTGTAGGCATAGCGATTACGCTGATCCCTGTGGGCGTGACCGCGCCACTGCTGCGTGGTTTGGAGGCTCTTTACGAGATCACGGCAAAAATCATTGAGATGATCATGAAGTTTGCCCCTTATGCAGTCGCCTGTTTGTTGTTCAACAACACGGCGCGGTTCGGTCTCGACCTTCTGCAAGCCCTTGCCTGGTTCGTCATCACTGTGCTTCTTGGACTCACGCTGCACATGTTCGGGGTCTACTCGCTTTCCGTCTATTTTCTGTCTCGACTTTCGCCAATCGAATTTTTTCGCCGCATCAAGACGGTAATCCTCACAGCCTTTTCGACCTCCTCGTCCAACGCAACCTTGCCCACAGCGCTAAGAATATCTGAAGAGAATTTGGGAGTGCCGCAGGAGATAAATAGCTTTGTGCTGACCGTAGGGGCTACGGCCAATCAGAACGGGACGGCTTTGTATGAGGGTGTAACTGTGCTCTTCCTTGCCCAGCTCGCTGGAGTCGAATTGTCATTGGCCCAACAGTTGATGGTGGTCTACCTCGCTATTCTGGGTGGCATAGGCACGGCCGGCGTGCCTTCCGGTTCAATACCCTTCATCATAGGCGTGCTGGTCACAATCGGAGTGAATCCCGCGTTGATTGCAATCATCCTTGGCGTTGATCGATTACTGGACATGTGCCGTACAACACTGAACGTTACGGGAGATATTACCGCGGCGACTTATGTAGCCCGATCTGAAGGATATGAGTTGTTGAGAACGCATGAGCCGGCAATAGTGCAGGCTGGCGTGGTCATGCCGTTAGCGGGACAAAGAGTCGACTAGTGGCAAAGTACACAACGCCGCGAAAATCTGCGCACAAATGATAGTTAACCTGTATCTGTAACGCATGCTGTTAGCTTGCGCCGCTTGCCCGAGCGCGTGCTAGCCGGCCTCAGTCGCAAGCTAACAGCGTGCGTTACAAGCATGCGAATCAGAGGTACACATGGTATTTCCACTCTACGATGACAATTCGGATCGCAGGATCACGCCTCTGGTTAATTATGCATTCATCGCCATAAACATTTTTGTTTTTGTCTTCCTTCAGGGATTGGGAACTAACGAGAAGTTTACTTACGCCTTCTCCACTGTTCCTCAGGAGATCCTTACCGGCCGCGACGTCGTAACTCCCGATCAAGTACGAACTCATGCGGTTACTGGCCAACGTCTCCTCATCCCAGGACTACAGCCTACGCCGTTTTCCGTCTACCTCACGCTGATAACGTCAATGTTCATGCACGGCGGCATCGCGCACATATTCGGGAACATGCTCTTTCTGTGGATCTTTGGTGATAACGTGGAAGACAGGTTGGGCCACTTTCGTTACGCCATTTTCTACCTTGTATGTGGTCTCTTAGCCTCGCTTGCTCATGTGATCACCACTTACGTATTTGCCACAGATCCTGAAAGCTTGTTAATCCCAAGTCTTGGCGCTTCCGGGGCAATCTCTGGCGTGCTGGGCGGTTACATCCTGCTCTATCCACACCGGCGAGTGATGGTGATTCTCTTTCGCATTATTACTGACGTTCCTGCCTGGGTGGCAATAGGGATCTGGTTCGCGTTCCAGTTAATCAGCGGGCTAGGAGTTCTGGGCGCTGGCTCAGCGCAAGGGGGCGTGGCTTACGCGGCGCATATCGGAGGTTTCCTCGCCGGCCTCATCCTCGTCAAGGTTTTTGCGATTGGTAGCGCGGAACGGTAAGACTATTGCGGATTGTGGATTGCGAATTGCGAATTTGCGACGAGGTGATTTGACTTCAAGCCGAATTGTCAAACTTTAACCCGCAATAACCCCCAATAATCCGCAATCCGCAATCCGCAATCGCAAATTCCCCCGTCTTTTTGCTCTCGTCTTTCGTTTCCTCTAATATCTGCTTGTTCGAGTTAAATCATGGTTACCCGCGAGATCACGGCTGCCCGAGAAAACAGCGAGAAGCTAGACATTAGGTCTACAGCTCGCTGTGACATGAGCCTTGAGCCTCTAGACACGTTTGATTACGAATTTCCAGGGCGAGAGATCCGGATCAACTTCGAGATTCCTGAATTCACTGCTATCTGCCCGTTCTCCGACTTTCCCGATTTTGCGACCATCCGCCTGGAGTATGTCCCTAATATGCGTTGCGTTGAACTGAGGAGTCTGAAGCTTTACATCAACTCATTTCGTAATGTGAAGATATTCCACGAACACGTTATCAACGTAATTCTCGAAGACTTCGTGGAGGCTTGCGATCCGCTGCAGGTCGAGATTGAGGGTGATTTTCATGTTCGGGGAAATATCAAGACCGTAGTGCGGGCAAGCTACAAAAAACAATGAGGTTGGGTCTCTGCCAGCCCTTTCAGAGCAACCACTTCGATCGCGGCTAATCGTTGCAGGTTTGACTCGTCTATTCTGCGGTTTCGCGGTTCTGGGAACTATCGGTACAAAGGCAGCCCTGCTATTGTTAATGCTGGTACGAGCGCCTACCCAACTGACAACGAAGTAAGTACTGCAAAACAACTGCACATCGGGTGTATTATTTTGCAGGAGGAGAAATTAAGGATGGCACGTAACGTTCTGCGGCCGCATCCCGGCCTTTCAAGAGAGATTGGATTTTACCTAAGCAGCATGGAAGAAGTACGCGCACAGGTGATAAGCGCGGTCAGCCACCTGAATAAGGAGCAGATCGGCCGTCCGGCATTTCTCGGCGCGCATCCAATAGGGGCTCTGGTGCTGCATATCGGCGAGGCTGAGTGGTGGTGGATGCAATGTGTGGTCTCTGGACATCAACTGACGGAACAGGATCGAAAGGCGCCATTCTGGGACGTTCTGGATAATCCAACGGGGTTTGTCAACAACGACTATAGTGCTGAGTATTGTTTGCAGGAAGTCCAGAAAATACGCAACCAAACAAGGGATCTGCTGTTTGCTGCCAATGATGCCCAGTTGGAAAAAATTCATAGCTATGAAAGAAAGGGCACAACCCACGAACAGAGTCTTCGCTGGATCCTGCACCATCTGATCGATCATGAAGCCCAGCATAAAGGACAGATCCTGATGTTGAAGAGATTATGGGTGTAAAGTGATGGCAACAGATGATCACGGATTACAGATTAGTCAAGACAGAGGAAGACCTGCTCAAGGCTCTGGAAACACTTTCCTCACAAGCCGCAATCGGCCTGGACACGGAAACGACCGAACTCGATCCTCATACCTCCCGGCTGCGATTGATTCAGCTCGCTGGACCGGATGGCGTGCGCATCATTGATCTTGACGCATTTGCCAATGGGAATTTCTCAGAAAGCGAAACACTTGCGCCTTTGCGCCGCCTGCTTTCCGCCGCCCGTCCGATAAAGATCGCCCACAACGCCAAATTCGACGCGAAGTTTATTAAGCACAACCTGGGTGTTGAACTCGGTGGCCTCTTCGATACGCTGCTTGCGAGTCAACTGATCGGGGCGGGCGACATAGAAGAGCGGCACGGATTGGAGAATGTTGCGTCGCGTTACCTTAACGAATCGATAGACAAGAGTGAACGACTCAGCAATTGGAACTTCGAGTTATCGGAAGCGCAGTTGCAGTATGCCGCGCGCGATGCCGCTGTGCTCCTGCCCTTACGTGAGAAGTTGATCGAACGCTTGCGGGCAGACTCTCTGGTCAAATGTGCACAACTGGAATTTGAGTGTGTGACAACGGTCGCCGATATAGAGCTGGCCGGTTTCTACATGCACAAGAACCGCTGGCTTGAGCAGTTGGCGCTGGTCGAAAAGAGGCGTGCCGCCCTGGCCGAGGAATTACAGGAGATCCTGGCCGAAGAATCTTCTCAGGGTTCGCTCTTCGGCGAGCCGCAACGCCAGCAGATCAATCTCGACTCTCAACAGCAAGTTACGCAGGCCTTGGAGCGATTGGGGGTCCCGGTGCCCGATTCGACTCGTAGCTGGAAACTGCAACCGCTGGCTGCTCAGTATCCTGTAGTGGAAAAGCTGATCGAATATCGAACTGTCCAGAAAGCACTTACGAGTTATGGGCAGAACATGATCGACTTGATTAATCCGGCAACTGGCCGGCTACACGCCGACTTTCGTCAAATCGGCGCGCCCACCGGAAGGTTTTCCTGCACAAATCCAAATATCCAACAGGTGCCGCACCAGCTTGAATATCGGCGTTGCTTCAGTGGTTTTCCCGCAGGCCGGAGACTTGTCATCGCCGATTACTCGCAGATTGAGTTGCGAATCCTCGCCGAATTCTCTGGCGACAACGGATTTATCACCGCATTCAATTCTGGCGCGGACCTGCATCGCGTAACCGCAGCGCAGGTATTCAATGTTGACGTCGACCAGGTTTCAAAGCAGCAGCGCGATTTCGCTAAGCGGCTAAACTTCGGAGTTGTCTACGGCATTGGTGCGCAAAGATTTGCCATGCTAACTGGCCTGAGCGTGCCAGAGGCCGAAGATGTCCTGCGTAAGTATTTTGCGACCTATCGGCAGTTGGATACCTATCTGCGCGAGGCAGCATTTCGTGCCGTTCGTGAACGCCAGGCGCGCACAGCTTCGGGCCGGCTCGTTCGGTTCCGGTTTGATGAGCAAGACCGGCAACAGATTTCTATGACACAACGCAACGGCAAAAACACTCCTATTCAAGGAACGAGCGCCGACATATTGAAGCGAGCATTACGTTTACTGAAAGATGAGCTCGCAGGTAGTTCTGCAAAGATTGTCAATATCATTCACGATGAAGTTGTTGTTGAGGCGGCCGACTCCGAAGCTGAGGAGATTGCGGCAAAGGTTGAGCGAGCCATGTGTGCAGCCGGTGAGGAGTACTTAAAGACGGTTCCTGTCAGAGTGGAGACACAGATTGCTGATGAGTGGGTCAAGTAGCACTCAGTTCAACTTAACTTCTTTGTGCTGGTGTGCCCAATTAAAATAGAAGCGCCATAGAAAATACACGGGAATGCCAGACAGGACGATGAGATAACCAATGCCGGAGGTGGCCGGGGCTAGATAAGCGAGGTCTGCTACGAAGAGCAACGCCAGCACTATGTAGACAAGCGGGACAATCGGATATCCTGGCGTTGTGTACGGACGTTCCAGTTGAGCGTTCTTTCGACGCATTACCAGCAGTGCTCCCACCATCAACGCATAGAAAACGAGATCTGCTGACACGATATATTCGAGCAACTGAGTGTAGACGTTTCCATACCTTACGCTGCCTGTTTGCGCATCTGTGGTAACGGTCCGTGGCAGCGTTAGCAATGCTGCCCATAATCCCTGCGTTATGAGTGCTACGGCAGGCACATGCTGTCGATTTAGCTTGCCAACCCGTTCGAAGAAGACATTGTCGCGCGCCATTGCATAATAAACGCGAGCGCCTGCCAGGATCAGTCCATTGTTACAACCAAATGTCGAGATCATTATGGCAATTGCCATTAGCACGGTGCCCCGCGGGCCCAGGATCGCTTCTATTGTGGCAGTCGCAACTCGATTTTGAGGAGCATTCTGAATGCCCTCGAGTGGCAACGTTACGATGTAAGCGAAATTTGCGAGCAGGTAGAGGGCAACCACGAGCGCGCATCCCAACAGCAACGCTCGGGGGAGATTGCGTCCTGGTCGCGCTACTTCACCACCGGTAAATGTCACATTATTCCAGGCAGATTGCGCAAACAAGGGACCAACCATCGCCTGCCCAAGCAGCATGACCAGTGCCAGTCCCAATGCCCATTCGCCAGCCACTTCAAAACCCAACTGGGAAGTTGCAGGCCTCCAACCATTCTCCCAGGGCCGCCACCACGTCGAGGTAAAAGCAGCGCTGTCGTTATTCCAGCCGAGCGTCAGTCCGATAACGATGAGACCAATCAAGGCCGCCGTTTTAGTAAATGTAAAGGTGTTTTGAATGAGCTTGCCGGTCTTCAAGCCGCGCGTGTTTGTGAATGTCAGAAAAAGGATCATGGCAACAGCCACGAGCTGCTGTGTTGATAGGCTGATGGCATATCGACCAAACGAGTGCGGGGCGATCAGAAACTTATCGCCGGCGACCCAGTCTGTTAAGACTCCCGTGAAGTTTGCGAAGGCCACTGCAACGGCCGCTATAGTTCCTGTTTGCACGACCAGAAAAAGCGACCACCCAAAAAGAAAGCCCACTGAGGGACCATAGGCTTCGCGCAGAAAAACGTATTGACCGCCTGCGCGCGGCCACATCGCCGCTAGTTCAGCGCAACATAATGCACCTGTAATGGTCAGCACTCCTGCGATGGCCCAGGCAACAAGGAGCCAACCAGGTGCGCCAACAAGTCGAGCCGATTCTGCTGACGTAATGAAAATGCCCGAGCCGATCATCGAGCCCACAACAATCATGGTAGCGTCGAGCCGGCTTAGTCCTCGCACGAGCTCAGCGCCCGCACCTAGTTCTTTGCTCATTTAGACGGTGACGTATAGTTCCACCGTAACTTGCTGTCAAGTGAAAGTTGCTTGACAGTTTGCACAGCGCTCCTCTAGTCTCTGTTGAGTTACAAGGCTGCAGTTCCTGCCGCAAGACCTTCCGGGAAACAAGGAAGTAATTAGCATGATCAAGCAACAATTGCTCACTCTGATTACTGAGAAGCGTGCCCACGTAGGCGTGATCGGGCTGGGATACGTTGGTCTGCCGCTTCTGGTGGAATTTGCCCATGCGGGCTTTGCCGTTACCGGGTTCGAAGTTGACAGTAGCAAGGCGGCCCAGATCAATGCGGGAAAATCGTACATTGGAGACGTCGATACTAAGACCCTCAATGAGCTTGTCGAGTCTAAGCGGCTGAAAGCAACAACAGACTTTGGCCTGCTGAGCAACTGCGACGCAACTATTATCTGTGTGCCCACGCCGCTTAGAAAGACCAAGGAGCCAGATGTGTCGTACATCCTGGCGGCCGCAGAGGAGATCAAGAAACGGTTGCATCGCGGCCAGTTGATAATTCTGGAGTCGACAACCTACCCAGGCACAACGGATGAAGTATTGTTGCCGATGTTTGAAGAAGCTGGTTTGAAGCTTGATAGCGATTTTCTACTGGCCTTTTCGCCGGAACGTGTTGACCCGGGTAATCCAAATTTTCAAACTCACAATATTCCCAAAGTGGTTGGCGGAGTGACGCAGGATTCTACTGAAGCTGCCACTCACCTTTACTCACAAATCGTCAATGACGTTCACTCCGTGAGTTCGGCTCGAGTAGCGGAAGCCGCCAAACTACTGGAAAACACATTTCGCGCCGTGAACATCGGTATGGCCAACGAGATGGCGCGTCTTTGTTATGCGCTGAACATCGATACGTGGGAAGTAATTCGTGCAGCAGCAACCAAACCGTTTGGCTTCATGCCCTTCTATCCCGGGCCCGGAATCGGTGGGCACTGCATACCGCTGGATCCGCATTATTTGTCATGGAAGGCGCGGCAGCATGGCTTTGACTCGCGCTTCATCGGTTTGGCTGAAGAAGTCAACTCGCGCATGCCTGAGCACGTCGTGCAGTTGGTGGCAGATGGCCTTAACGATGAGCGCAAGGCAATGAAAGGCTCGCGCGTCCTGTTGCTTGGTGTGGCTTACAAGCGAGACATCAATGACGTGCGTGAAAGCCCGGCACTATCGATCATTGACCGCTTGCGAGCAAAGGGCGCTGACGTGCGTTATCACGATCCTTTTGTCCAACAGCTGCATTTTGATGATGCCCACACTGAAGGCGGGGGTGAACCACTCACTTCAGCGCCGCTCACTGACGAAGAGCTGCGCGCCGCCGACTGTCTGGTCATAGTTACGGATCATAGCCAGATCGATTACGGTCGCTTGTGCCGCCTGAGTTCGCTGATCGTGGATACTCGCAATGCACTAAATGGCGAACTGAGACGGCAAAGCTGCGCCCGGATAATTAGACTCTAGCGGATTCACGTTTCGAGTTGGCAACTGTGGGCGTTTCCAGGAGGGAGGGAAAAAACGTCTGTTATTTCGCCAGGTTCACAGAAACGAATCCGGAAGAGCTGCCACAAACGCTCTGGACCTCATTTTTTGTAAATCCTGTCGAGACGAGAAACGACTTCGGCATAGCAGAAATTGATGTTGAAAGTAATTAATGTTGTCGGCGCTAGGCCGAATTTCATGAAGGTCGCGCCAATTATGGAAGCGATGAAGCGGCGTACAGCGGAGTTTACGCCGCTTTTAGTTCATACGGGCCAACATTACGATACCTCAATGTCCGCTGCTTTCTTTCAGGATCTGGAACTTGCTGAGCCCAACGTTCACCTCGAAGTCGGCTCCGCTTCGCATGCTCGTCAAACAGCTGCCGTCATGGAGCGTTTTGAACCTGTGGTATCGCGCGAGCAGCCTGACTGGGTCCTTGTAGTTGGCGATGTGAATTCAACTCTCGCCTGCGCGCTGGTCTCCGTAAAGCTGGGTATCAAGGTAGCGCATGTCGAAGCTGGTTTGCGCAGCCGCGATCGCACTATGCCGGAAGAGATCAACCGACTCCTGACTGACCAAATCGCTGACTTGTTACTCACTCCTTCTGAGGACGCCGGCGCAAACCTGCGCTCCGAAGGGATCCCGGCCGAGCGAATAAGTTTTGTCGGCAATGTGATGATTGACTCGTTGCACAAAAACCTTGAGCGCGCTGCGGCATCTACGATCAGAGAAGAGTTGTCTCTCACTGACAAACAGTACGCCGTGCTTACACTTCACCGGCCGTCGAATGTTGATGATTCTGCTACGTTTTCGCGGATTTGGAGTGCGCTGGAAGATATTGCCGCAACTCTGCCCGTAGTTTTTCCGATACATCCGCGTACTAGAAAGATGATTAAGGAATTTGGTCTGAACACGCGTTTGGCCGCGGCTCAGAATGTGCGGCTAATCGAGCCGCTGGGTTATCTCGATTTCTTAAGCCTCTACAGCAACGCTCGGCTGGTGTTGACCGATTCGGGCGGCATTCAAGAAGAAACGACGGTCCTGGGAATACCCTGTGTCACGCTGCGGGAGACTACGGAGCGGCCTATAACAGTTACTCTGGGAACTAATACCGTCGTCGGAAGTGATACAGAGAAGATTCGGCAGGCGGCCATTGCTGCTCTCGGGCACGCCAGGAAGAACAACTTTCGCATTCCGCCATTATGGGACGGTCATACTGCCACTCGAATTCTCAACGCACTAATAGCCCGAGGGCTCCATTGATCGGAGTAGAGCAGAAGCGAGTCGCGGTTAATAATCCAGTTCCTGGCGCCATAGCGTCCTGGATAGACCGAGCCCTCCTCGCTTGCCTTTTTCTATTTGTCATCTTCGCGCCGAATACAATTGCCCTTACACAATTGGCATGGCTGTTAGGACTACTCTTTTGGGTCCTGCGACTTGCCCTTTATCCACGCCGGAAACTTTACAAAACCCCCCTGGACTACGGACTGCTCGCGTTTTTTATTCTCACGGGGCTTTCGTCGTTCCTATCGTACGAACCGCTCGTTTCCATAGGTAAGTTGCGAGCCGCGAACCTTTTTACAATTGTCTACTTGTTCGGCGAAAACATACCGTCGCGCCGTGTTCTGCGTTTGCTTGCGCTTGCTCTGCTGGCTTCCTGCGCAATAAATGTTGTCTATACCCTTGCTGAACGAGTAATTGGAAAGGGCGTGAAGGTTCAAAGCCTGAAGACTGAAAGCGCACTCTACGTCGCTGGCGCGAGAGCGGGAGATACATTGTTGGAAATTGATGGACGAAGAGTGGAGGATCTTGATGGTTTAGTTAATGCGCTATCAGTGCCCGGGCAGAGACCGGCTGTCATAAAGGCCTACAGACATGAATTGCTTCCAGTGTTCAAGGTAGAGCGCGGCACATTCCTGCCGGGAACCACACCGGGCGAGAAACTCGGGATTGATAGCTGGTCCAGAGGGCGCGACTGGAGGGCGTCAGGGTTCTACGGTCACTACACGACTTACTCTGAAACACTTCAATTGATTGGCGCTCTGGCGATTGGTCTATTCGTCAGTTTGCCTCATAAGCGCAACTGGATTGGCGCGCTGTTTGTCTTGGGCATCGCCGGGCTTCTGCTCGCCTTAACTCTGACAGTGACGCGGGCTTCCTGGATCGCGTTTCTAGTTTCCTCAGCCGTCATTCTCATCATGGGTTTGAGCCGAAAAGTTCTATTAGTCACAGCTTGCTTTGCAATGCCGCTGATAATTGCCGGTTTACTGGTACTGCAGCAGAAGCGCAACGTGGGCTTCTTTGACCGTCAGGATGGCTCTACCAGCTGGCGCGAGATTGTTTGGCGGGAGGGATTTGAGCTGCTTTTGAGCAAGCCCCGTCACCTTATTATCGGCATTGGAATGGATTCGCTGAAGGGCCATTGGCGTGAATGGGGCATGTTTGATCATGGCCGTTTGCCTCCGGGCCATATGCATTCGAATATCCTGCAAATAGCGCTTGAACGGGGAGTTCCAGCGTTGATCGTATGGTTACTACTCCTTGGCCTCTATGCGCGCATGCTCTTGCGCGTTAATAAACACCTTAGTGGTGTTCTTACCGATCACGCCACCCAGGAGACCAATGCTGGAATGAGACCTCGTTCGAATCTTGGCCCATGGATCGAACGCGGCATCATTCTTGGAGCCCTGGGTGGTCTGTGCGGCTTTTTTCTAAGCGGCCTTGTTCACTACAACTGGGGAGATTCGGAAGTTGTAATGATCTTCTATTTGATCATGGGATTGACTCTGGTTGTGCAGAGAACCAGCTCTGTTGCAATATGATCGGCAGGTGACCAAAACTCCACCCTCGTCGGCTCGACAATCATTCCGCAGCGCAGTAGGAAGCGTGCTTCAGGGAAGGCTGAGTCTTCCTCAGGCTGCCCTTGAATTGGGTTATAGGGTGCGCCGCGGCGTTGAGCAGCGTCGCGAGCGCCGAATGCTGGATGGTCTCACCTCGCCGCCCGCGGCTTTGCGCACAGAGTTTGCACAACTTACACCCTTGCAGCTCCTCTCACATTTCCGAGAGCGCCAAAAGCCTTTGTTCTTCAGAGGCTTCAGCCACCAGCACGAAACCTGCAAATTGCAACAGAGCCTTTTCCCTGAGCAGGGGCAGCAATTGCTCTCCATCGCAGAGGACGTGCTGAAACATCACTGGTGCTTGCTCGGCTTTGGCACGATCGACTTTGGCAAAGAAATTTCCTGGCGTCGCGATCCGGTATCGGGCCGGGAGTGGCCGCTCGATTACCACGCAGACACTTGTCTCTGGCACAACGATGGCTCAGATATAAGAGTAGTTTGGGAGTTGAATCGTATGGCCCACCTGGTCTGGTTGGGTCGGGCATTTGTGCTTACCTCGCACGAACGATTTGCAGAAGAGATTGTAAACCAACTAGACAGCTGGTGCGCACAGAACCCGCTTGGCCGAGGCCCAAACTGGTCCTGCGCGATGGAAGTGGCGCTTCGAGCGACCAACTTGTTAACAGCATTCTTGCTATTCCGCGATTCCGCATTGCTTAACGAAAGAGAATTGGCAAGACTGCTCGCAGTTCTCGACCAGCACGGAGCGCACATCAAGAGGAACCTTGAGTTCTCACACCTGGGCGCCAGTAATCACTATCTGACAGACGCAACAGGATTGCTTTGGCTCGGTATCCTACTGCCGGAACTCGAAGCCGCTTCGGAATGGCGGTCATGGGCGTTGAGCGAGTTGTTGCGTGAGATGGACAAGCAAATCCTCGACGACGGCGCGCATTACGAAGCTTCCACCGGTTACCACTGCTACGTGCTGCAGATGCTTCTTTACACATTTATTCTCAGTAAAGAAAATGGAATTGAGATACCGCACCAGTACTGGCAGAAACTTCAACTAATGCTACGGTACGCGCGCGCTATCCTTCGCCCCGACGGTTTGTCGCCACTGATCGGGGATTCTGACAACGGTGAGTTTCTCCCAATCCGAAGTCATAAGGCTGATGACCATGCACATTTGTTGGCGTTGGGCGCCGTGATCTTTAAAGACGGCTGCTTGAAGATCCCCGCAGCGCCATGTCCAGAGGAAGTTCTCTGGCTGCTCGGCAGTGAAGGAGTTGGCGAATATGAAGCTTTGGTTGCGAATGACTCCACGCAGTCACAGGCTTTTTCGGCCGGCGGCTCATATGTACTTCGGAGCGGCGATCTCTATCTGCTTTTCAATGCTAGTGGTACCGGTCGAAATGGACGCGGCTCACACGGTCATAACGATGCACTGAGCCTGGAGGTTTCTGCCTGCGGGCGAACATTCATAGTGGATCCAGGTTCATACGTCTATACCGCCGACTTGCATCAGCGCCAGCTCTTTCGTTCTACTGCCTACCACTCTACTATTCAGGTGCTGAAAGTTGAACAAAACACTACCAATGAGGATTCGCCTTTCAGGATTGGTGATGAAGCGCATCCGCGAATCCTTCTCTGGCAGCTCGGGCCGAACCATGACGTTGTAACCGCAGAACACGAAGGTTACGAGCGGCTGTCACCGCGGCTGCGACATCGCCGCCGAGTAATTCTGTACAAGAGAGAGCGATGCTGGTTGGTCGAGGACGATCTTTTGGGAAAGGGTGAGCAGACCATCAGTGCGCGGTTTCACTTCGCCTCCAATCTCGAAGTCAGGATTTTTGAGAACAATGTCTTCGCATCCGACAACGGCACCGCAGCAAAGTTATTCATCTATCCTATGGAAGCAAAGGTTTTGCCGGAGCTTGAGCCGCAGTTCAATTCCCGGCAGTATGGTGCGAAGACTCCATCACTATCCGCTTCCTGGACATTAAGCGTAAGGATGCCCGCGAAACTGAGATGGTTATTGTTGCCTGTGTGCGCGGGCGAAAATGCCGAAGAGCGGCTTACGCTGGCCCAGCAGCAAGTGGGCAATCTTGAGCAATAGCCCGACTGATTACGACGAGTTTTAGAAACTGATGTGTGGTATTTGCGGAGTTTGGGAATACGGGGCGACCGAAGGTCATGTTGAACGCTCGCTGG
>Ga0214473_10005283_pt1 | contig 15494 bp, 18 predicted proteins | sample RVTome_7_FD_203509 | JGI IMG/M metagenome (GOLD analysis project Ga0214473, IMG submission 203509) | Soil microbial communities from uranium-contaminated site in the Upper Colorado River Basin, Wyoming, United States - RVT98D197 | ecosystem: Environmental > Terrestrial > Soil > Contaminated >... | reverse complement strand
GGAGCATCTGTCCCTCATGTGACGCCAAACGAGCCGCGGCATTCGCCGCCTTCCTCAACGACGATGTGTTCGAAGACGTGCCGGGTTTTTACGATCCCCAAGATGCTCAGAATCTACTTCCTCCATCACCGTGAGCTTCTCGGTGAGCTCTCCCGTAGCGCTTACGAGACCCTCAAAGAGCTCATGAGCGCTGCCGCTTTCGAAGAAGAAGGCTTCCGGCCCGGCATGGTCTCGGTCGTGCAAACATTCGGCGAAGCAGCTGGAAGAAGAGCGCCTTCGTGTCTTCCCCGCAGCCTCGGAATCTCCATTCTTCGTCACCACAACGGGTCAGCGCCTGTACCACACCAATGTCGACTTGGCTTTCCGTCAGGTTCTGAAGCGGTGTGGACTGCGGAGTGGTAAGGGCTGCCCGGGTCCGCGGCTACACCATTTACGTCATAGCTTCGCCTGCACCCGACTTCTTGCCTGGTATCGCGAGGGCAAGAACGTGCAGACGCTTCTGCCCGCCCTCGCCACCTACCTCGGCCATGTCAAAGTCACTTCGACTCAGGTTTACCTTCACGCCACCACCGATTTGCTCGAACAGGTCACTTCCTTTTCGAGCTCGCCTTGCCGGTAGATTCGATAGCGCGGGAGATCCGTTCTCAAGTCCGCTCCCGGGGCGGTGTCCCGGGGCTCGAACGCTCCCGGGTCCGTCACTTCCAACAACGGGCAGGGGCCCGGGTTTCGCTCGCAGAAGAGAAGGAAATCGCCCGCGAGCCTTTGCGGAAGCACCACGAGGTTCGCCTGGAGGTAGCCGTCGCTGCATCCGGCGGTCGGGGAGGTCCATTCTCCGCGGCGAATGCGCGCCCGCATTTCTCGGGCGGAGCGTCGAAGGGGCGATCATGTCTTCCGATACGTCTCGAAACAACGCGCGTGAGCATCGTAGTCGAAAAGACCGATTTTCGGGAACCACTGGACGCCTGGGAGCACTACACCTGCGAGGCTCGGCTCACCGCCAAGAAATGAGCGGGTCGATTTGCGCCCTTCGCACAAGGCGCTCGGAACGATAGGAGAACCGGCTATGAGCTCGCTGAAATCCCTCCCTGCCATGGGCGTCATTGTTCTGCTGCTCGCGGCGGCTCGCGTCGAATCGCAATCCCTCCAGGCCCTCCAAGATCGTTCTGCCCTCGACGGTCTCCTGCGCAGGGCAGTCGCTGCCGCCAATTCAAAGAGGTACGCGGAGGCGCTGCAGCTCTACCAGCAGCTCGAGCGTTCATCCGATCGCTGGTATTCATGGGCGGGGACCTCGGGCCTGGTGGTCGTGCATCGCATGGCGGGTGCGCCGGAGTCGGCGCGGGTAGTGACGGAGCGGGTCGCTGCCGAAAGGCCGGAGCTGGCGGGGCTGATGGCGATCTGGGACGGCGACACCGCCATGCTGGAGGGGGACTTCTCGCGGGCTCTCGCCTCCTACCGCCGTGCGGCCGACGATCACGGCAGGCAGCTCGTCGATGGCAAGCCCGTTGGCGCGAAGGCTCTCCGCCAGTTGTCCCGCGCTTACCTCGAGCTGCGCGACGCTCGGGCCGCCGCGCAAGCGGAGCGCGAGATCCTCGCCCACTACGCGACTTCCGCCGATCGAGAGCTGGCGATGGCGAACGTTCTGGCATTCGAGGCGATGGCCTCGGGGCAGCTTCCGTTGAAACCGGTCGAGAAGCTCCTCCACGACGGCGATTGCTCCGCGAAGAACCCCTGTGTCGTGGATCAGGGACGCGTGCTCCGCAAGGTACCTTCGAAGGCGGTCCGGTTCTCCAAGCTCGACGGCCTCTACTTTCTTCCCGACGGAGAGATGAAGCAGCTCCGGACGCTGCAGCGTGCCGCGGCGGACAGCCTTCCCGCTGCTTCCACCGCCACCGCATGCACCACTCCCACCGCCCAGAGCGGGTTTCAGAGCCCGATGGCCTTCGACGGATTCGGGTATCACTTCATGGACAACCCTGATTGCTGCAGCGGCTACCATACGGGGGCGGATCTCAATCGCGGCGGTTATCAAGCGGATTGTAACGACGACTTCTATGCCGCGGCCGACGGTTGCGTCCGGGACGTGATGGCCTCGACCACCGACTGGGGCTCGGCCGCGGTCGAGCATTACTATCGGCCCGGTTACTGGACCTCGCAGTACGGTCATGCCTACAGCGTCGAATACTCCGTGGATCAGGCCATCGCGAAAGGTGCATGGCTGGGGGACGTGGGCGGCACGGGCACGGGCGGCCCCGACAGCTTTGCCTGTCACCTCCATTTCGAGATCCGGGAACAGGATCATACCGCTCGAAACAACGCGAGCTCCTACCACAATACGCCGCAGAGCAAAGTGGCGGACGAGTATCAGGATCCCATACCGTTCATCTCCGCTCACAAGGCTTACCAGATCGCGAACTGGATCGACGAGCATCACTTCACCACGACCGGCACCTGGAATGCGGTCTCCGACACCGGAGATTTGGACGACATGAAGTGGGCCGAAACTACCGCGACCAAGACCAACTACGCCCGGTTCACCTGGCAGGCCACGGGGAGCGGCACCTGGGAGATCTTCGCCTTCGTGCCATACAAGCATCAGTCGAGCACCAAGGTGCCGTACCGGCTGGTCAAGTCCTCGACGGGCGCCGCTTTGATCTCGACGACCGTCGATCAGTCGATTCGGAAAGATGCCTGGGTTCGGCTGGGCACTGCTGTCTTGATCCAGAAAGAGACCTACTTTCTCGAGGTGGCCACGAACACGGGCGAGAACAACCGCCGCGTCGCGCTGGACGATTTCCTGATGATCCTCCCTCCCGGCTCGTCGGCCTCTCTCGCCGATCTCCGGGTGAGCGGCATCACTTTCACCGCGACCCCGACCGCCGGCGTGCGCACGACCGCCGTGGCGCAGCTGGCCAACGTGGGTAAGAGCCCCTCGGGGGTGTTCAACGTGAAGTGGTTCCTCGATGGAGCGCAGGTAGGTTACGGAAGCCATGCCTCTCTCGCGGCAGGCCAGGTCTCCTCGGGGAACGTCCGCTTCGACTGGACGCCCACAGCCGGTACCCATAGACTGCGTTTCGTGGCCGACACCGACGGTCACGTGACGGAATCGAACGAGACCAACAACGCGGCAGAAGTCACGGTCACCGTCGCCGCCCCCCCGCCCAAGGCCGATCTTCAGGTGAGCGGCATCAGCTTCACGTCCACTCCGAGCGCGGGGACGAGAACGACGGCGGTTGCCCAGCTCGCGAACGTGGGCCAGAGCTCCTCGGGAGTGTTCAACGTGAAGTGGTTCCTGGACGGAGCTCAGGTCGGCTACGGGAGCCACGCCTCGCTCGCTCCGGGCCAGGTCTCCTCCGGTAACGTGCGCTTCGACTGGACGCCGACGGCCGGAAGCCACACCCTGCGATTCCAGGCGGACGTCGACAATCAGGTCTCCGAGTCGAACGAGAGCAACAACAGCTTCGCCCGCACGGTGAGCGTTTCCGTCCAGTCACGCCCCGACCTCCAGGTGAGCGGCATCAACTTCACTGTGGTACCTCGCGTCGGGGTCCGCACGACCGCGATCGCGCAACTGACCAACGTGGGCCAGAGCCCCTCGGGAGCGTTCAACGTGAAATGGTTCGTCAACGGAAGCCAGGTCGGCTATGGAAGCCACACCTCGCTCGCTCCGGGGGAGGTTTCGTCGGGGAACGTTCGGTTCGACTGGACTCCGACCACGCCCGGCACCTACACCCTGCGCTTCCAGGCCGATGTCGACGGGCACGTGAGTGAATCGAACGAAACCAACAACGCATTCGACCGCACGGTCACGGTGTCTTACTGATCGGAGCCTCCTCTAATCAAGACGAGGCGCAGCTCGAAGAACACGTCCCCTTCTTGAACGGGACCGAACCTGTCGGGTCCTTGACGATTCCGCGTACCCGTGGAGTTCGTCATTAGAATATAGAATGTCCGGCGCAGGAGAGGCGACGGACTTGACGAGGGCAGACGCGGTCGATGAGCGGCTCGATTCCGACGTCGAGCCCGCGTTCTCAATCGTGGAAGGGGAACCCCTCTTCCGGATGCAGCGCTTCGTCGGCCTCATTCCCCCCGGGAGTCTGGGAGTGGGTCGGCGCGCTTGTCTCTTCGCTCTCGTCGCCTGGGTCCCGACAGCCATCTGGGCTTCGTTCCGTGGGCCGAGCGCCATGGCTCTCGTTTCACCCGCGCGAGGGGCCCGACTGCGAGCGCGAGGCCCAGAGCGCCCCCGAGAAACGTATGTCGGTTCAGCTCCCCGATCCTCATAGACCGTCCGGAGGCTCCCTCGCACCGGAGCGATTTCAGCGGTCGAGCTTACCGGATTCTGAGAGCGGGGTCGCCGAAGAGATGGTAGAGGCTGAGTAGCTCCGAGAAGGCGCCGGAGGCGGCGTAGCTCGATTGCGCGGCGAGCACCGCATCTCCGAGTCTCTCGTGCCCTCCATGGAAGACGGCATCGAGAAGTAGCGCGTGGAGCTCGTGCGCGGGGGCATCGAAGCTCATCCCGCTCGGAGAGAAGGCCGCGATGGCGCCCTTCCCCTCGGCCTTGACCAGCGCCTCGGCGAGTGAATCGAAGTAGGGGAAGTGGAAGTAGCCGTATCGGATCGCGCGCGAGCTCGCTCCCGACGACTTCCGTTTCGTCTACTACGCGGCCAAGCTGGAAAAGACCGCGTTTGCTTACGAGGGGGCGGAGGCGCTCTTCCGAAGCGCCCTCGCCATGAAGCCCGACGACGCCGAGCTTTGGGCCGAGCTCGGGGATCTCTACTTGATGTGGAACCGCCGGGAGGGTGCCGAAACGCACCTCGCGAAAGCCCATGAGCTCGATCCGTTGCAGCCGGTGGCGGCCCTGGGGATGGCGCGCCTGCGGATGCTCGAGCGGAAGTGGGACGCGGTCATCGAGATCGTGACACCCCTGCTGGGACCGTGGTGTCCGGCCGGTAGTGCTTCCAGGCGAACCACACGGCGTAAGTCGAAACGAGAGCGGGAAGGTTCTTCCCCTGGAGCGGGCCGGATTTTGCCACGCCGGTCAATGGATCGAACCGGCTCAAGGTCTCGGCGTCTTCGAGGTCCCCCTCGGGCGTCAAACGGAAGCTCAGGACGCGGTCGTCGATCTTCCTTTCGTAGACCCGGGTGGTCGCGAGGTCTTCGCTCACGTAGACCAGGATTGGGGCTCCCTCGAAGGTTTCCTCCACCAGGCGCTCACTGGCAAGGCTTCTCAACAGGTACGCTCGAGCTTCCACGTGTCCCTCGAGACCGAGCACGAGGTCGTCGCTCCGTATCGGGCCAGGGGCGGTGCTCGCGGCTTTCTGGAACGTCTCTTTGGTGAAGCGTGAGTTGTAGGGTACGGATCGCTTGACGTAAACGCCCGTCGAGGGGTGGAGCGCCTTCCACTGGCCCCAAGTCGTCATCGTCGAGGGAAGCTTTTCGAGGCTTTTGCCCTCCATCGTTCCGCTGATCGCTTTGCCGAAGAGCTGACTCCAGCGCGACTTGGTTTCCTCGTCGTACATGATGAGCGTGCCTTGGTCGACCCCCACCACGCCGAAGTTGTGCTCCTCTCCTTCGAACTCACGGGCGTACACGACGCCGCTGTGGTCGATGGGTCACCAGGAGGGCGCGATCGCCTCTCCTCCCAGCTCGTCATTGACGACCTCGTTGTATGGGCCGTTCATGTAATTCACGGGATAGGCTCGGGCTTGGCCATTGATGACTACGCCCATGACGATGTCGTCGTCGCCAATCGGCGCCTGGTCGGCGGGCACGATCTCCGGATCAACGTTCAGCGGAAAACCCTCGTCCCGCAGCAGGGTGAATTCCGATCGATCTCGGGGCGCTTGGGGCTCGGGAGCGACCTTCTCGAGCCGCTCGATCTCCTGGAAGGTCACGAAGCCATCGCCGTCCTCGTCGAACCGGCGAGCGGCCTCCGGAGGGAGATTCAGCTCGGAGACGGCAACCCTCGCGCTCAGGTCTTTGTCGAAGATCTCCTGGAGACGGAAGCGAGCCTCCATCGTCCGTTCCGCCATCTCGCGCTGTTTTCGCTCATCTGCTTGAGACGAGAAAAGGAGCGTTGGGAAGAGCCACAGGACGGTTAGTACATTCATGAAAGAAACTCTAGTGTTTGGAGAAACCTGAGATCAAGCGGCGTCGTGTCGCCGCCGGCTTACGCTGGAGGCGACCGGCCGCCCCGGCCGCCTCCACCCCGAAGGGGCGGCGCCGGCTACACACCGACACCGCGCTTTTCCGAGGGCACCCAGGCGCTCGCCGCGAACGCGGCGTCGAGCGGCGTATGGGCGATATGATTCGTGTAGTTGCTGAGGGTCTTCTGGGTTACACCGACGAGAACCTCGAGGAGTTGCGCCTTGGTGTATCCGGCCTCCACGAACTGTTTCAGGTCCTCGTCCGTGACCCAGCCATTCGTCGCCACGACGCGCCGAGTGAATCGCCGCAGCGCGCGAAGTTTTGGGTCCGCAATCTCCTGCCCCTCCCGCAGGCTTCGGATGACCTCTTCCGAGGCGCCCACCATCCTGGCCACCATGGTGTGGGCGGCGACGCAGTACCGACAGCGATTCTCGACGCTCGTCGCAAGGAGCACCACCTGCTGCTCGGCGCGGGTCAAACTGCTCTTCTCGAAGGCGCCCGACACCGACAGGTATGCCTCGAGGGCCGACGGCGCTTCGGCCAGAACTCCCAGTAAATTGGGCACGAAGCCGAACTTCTTTCTGGCGGCTTCGAGAGCGCTCCGCGAGCCCTCCGGCGCCAAATCGATGTCCCAAACGTTGAATTCCACGAATCCGCCTCCCCCAGTGAATGAAGTTTCGGGCGGCTCCCACCCCGGAGCCGCGGGCCCTCCATCATTCACACACCGGGGCGCCCTCGGGTATGCGGAAGTTCACAGGAAAGAGGACGGCGCTCGGGTCCGGCTCGCTACATCCGGCGCGTCGAACGAAAGAGAGTCCGGGCGAGCTCCTCGTATGCCGTCTCCGTCTCCCCGCGGAGTCCCCGAAGGAGTCTGACGGTTTCGCGCATTTGTCGGACGTAGCGCCGGCAGAACCGGCATATCGTCAAGTGAAGTCTCACGGCGAAACGCCGGCTCCATCTCAGGTCCCCGTTGACGTAATCCGAAGCGAGATCCGCGACGTCCCGACAGCGCAGCATGGTTACTCCAGCCGGGCGGCCAGCGCCGCCCGGACTTTGGTGCGCCCGCGATGGAGCAGCACCCGTTGATTGGTCTCGCTGATACCGAGAACGTTACACACCTCCGAGGCCTCGAGCCCCTCCAGATCCCGCAATTCGACGACCGCTCGCTGGCCGGGCGGAAGCGCCTCGAGGGCGCTTTCCACGACGGCTCGGATCTCGTCCGAAAGCAGCAACCGCTCGGGGGTCAGGTTCCATTCCCGGGGCGGCGCTCGCCAGAACCCGGACGGCTCGAAACGGTCGGCGATCGGCGAGCTTTCATCCTGGAGAAGATCCATGAAAACGTAGCGCGCCTCCTTGGCGGCGCGGCTCTTGGCGCGGTTCGCGAGCACGCGGTGGAGCCAGGTCCGAAACGCCGCGCGCCCTTCGAACTTCTCGATGCCCCGCAGGAACCCGATCCACGTGTCCTGGACCACGTCCTCGGCCAGCCGGTCGTCGCGCACGTAGTTCCGGGCGAGACGGAGCAGAGAGCGCTGGTAGCGATCGACGAGCGCCACGAACGCGTCTTCGTCCCCCTCGAGGGCGCGAGCCACGAGCGCTTCGTCGGTTGCGGGGTCGGCGCCGCTCATACTGCCGCGAATGATACCGCGTCGCCGTCATCGCGAAGGTGTAACGGGAAGGGGTGCAGGAGAGACAGTAGTAGTAATCGGGCCAGAGCGCCCGGTGGACTGCGAGGCCTGTTGTATGACCCCTGAAGAGCCCAGATCGACCGCTCGCGACCGCGCGGAGGCCATCCACCTTCCGAGTCGAATCCTGTCCGCCGGGCTTATGGCAGTGACTTTTCTCACCGCCTCGGCCCACGGCTCCGCGGCCGCGGATTTCGATCGCGACCATTCGGCCTGGACCGCCGTCCTCTCCAAGTACGTCCGGGACGGAGACGTCGATTATCAGGGACTCGCGGGCGAGGGCCGAGCCTCCTTCGACGCCTATCTCCGCAGCCTTCAGGCCGCCTCGGCATTCGAGCCTACCTGGAGCCGCGACGAGCGGATGGCCTTCTGGATCAACGCCTACAACGCGTTCACGATACGACTCGTTCTCGACCACTATCCGCTCAAGAGCATTCGCTCCATCGGCCTCCTTCCGGGCGCGGCGTTCCGGAAAAAGTTCATCCCCCTCGGCAAGGGGGGCGAGGAAATCTCCCTCGACACCATCGAACATGAGATCCTCCGCGCCCAGTTTCAAGACGCGAGGATTCACTTCGCGATCGTCTGCGCCTCCAAGAGTTGCCCCGCGCTTCGCTCCGAGGCCTACCGGGCCCGCGACCTCCCGCACCAGCTCGACGACGCCGCGCGGGGCTTTCTCGCCGATCCGTCCAAGAACCGTCTCGATGTGGCGTCGGGAACGCTCCAACTATCGCCGATCTTCAAATGGTTCCGTGAAGACTTCGAGCGGGACGCCGGATCTCTCGAGGCGTTCGTGGCGCGGCACGCGAGCCCCGCCGACGCCGAGCGGATAGGCGCGACCAAGACGCGGCTCGTGTTTCTCGACTACGACTGGTCTTTGAACAGGAGGTGACCGTGACTGCCCTTCTCGATGAAAGCTTCCGGTTGGAAGGCGCGGTTCGGAGCCGCTACTCCGGCGCCGCTCAGGCGCGAGAAGCGGAGCTCTGCTGCCCCGTCTCGTACGACCCCGCGTTCTTGAAAGTCATCCCCGAGGAGGTGATCGCCCGCGACTACGGCTGCGGCGACCCGAGCTCGCACGTGCGGTCCGGAGAGACGGTGCTCGACCTGGGGTCGGGCTCGGGAAAGATCTGTTTCATCGCGAGCCAGGTGGTGGGGTCGTCGGGGCAGGTCATCGGAATCGACATGAACGACGACATGCTCACGCTCGCCCGGCGGGCGGCGCCCGAAGTCGCCCGGGCCATCGGCTACTCGAACGTACGTTTCGGAAAGGGGCGGATCCAGGATCTGGCGCTGAATCTGGAGCGTCTGGACGCCTATCTCGATCGAGAGCCGGTTCGGTCGGGCGCCGACCTCGATCGGCTCGACGCCGAGATCGCGCGTCTTCGCGCGGAGGAGCCGCTCGTCCCGAGCGATTCGGTCGACGTCGTGGTCTCGAACTGCGTTCTCAATCTCGTCCGGCCGGAAGACAAGGCCCTGCTCTTCGGCGAAATCTTCCGCGTGTTGCGGCGCTATGGCCGGGCGGTGATCTCGGACATCGTCGCCGACGAGGACGTCCCCGAGCGCCTGCAGCGAGACCCCGAGCTTTGGAGCGGCTGCATCTCCGGCGCCTTCCGCGAGGACCGCTTCCTCGAGGCCTTCGAGAACGCGGGGTTCCACGGCATCACCGCGGCCGCGCGCGCCGAGGCGCCCTGGCGCACGGTCGAAGGCATCGAGTTCCGCAGCATGACGGTCATTGCCTACAAAGGGAAGGAGGGTCCGTGCTTCGATCGCAAGCAGGCGGTGATCTACCGCGGCCCCTTCCGCGAAGTCGTGGACGACGATGGACATCAGCTCCGCCGAGGCGTGCGCACCGCGGTTTGCGAAAAGACGTTTCGCATCCTGTCCCGCGAGCCCTACCGCTCGCATGTCGATCTCGTCGAGCCCCTGGTGTCCGTGGCGCCGGAAGCGGCGCGTCCGTTTCCCTGCACGAAAGGGGCCCTCGTCCGTCACCCGCGGGAGACCAAGGGCGCTGACTACCACCTCACAACGGATGCGACCGACCCGGCCTGCTCCTCGGACGGAGGGTGCTGCTGATGTCCGGGAACGGGGGATTGTCGTTCGCTGGAACGCTCGCGCGGCACGGACTCGCGCCCCTGACGAGAGGTCCGGTGACCACGCTGCAGATCAATGTCGGGAAACTCTGTAACCTCGCCTGCCATCACTGCCACGTGGAGGCGGGACCGAAGCGCACCGAGATCATGCCCCGGCGCGTGGCAGAGCGTTTGGTCAAGCTCCTCGATTCGAATCCCACCGTCAGCGTCGTCGATCTCACCGGCGGCGCGCCCGAGATGAATCCCAGCTTCCAGTACCTTGTGACGGAGGCGCGCCGGCGCGGCCGCCAGGTGATCGACCGCTGCAACCTGACCGTGTTCTTCGAGCCCGGGTTCGGCGATCTCCCGGAGTTCCTCGCGGACGAAGGAGTGCACGTGATCGCGAGCCTCCCCTGCTACACCGCCGCGAACGTCGACCGCCAGCGCGGCCGCGGAGTGTTCGATGGGAGCATCGAGGGCCTGCGGCGGCTCAACGCATTGGGTTATGGACGAGCGGGCTCGCCGCTGCGACTGGACCTGGTCTACAACCCTCTAGGGGCCTCGCTCCCACCTCCTCAGCCGAAGCTCGAGGTCCAGTACCGCGAGGAGCTGAATCGTTTGTTCGGGATCGAGTTCCACCAGCTCTTGACAATTACGAACATGCCCATCAAACGCTTCGCTCGCCTTCTCGAGCGGACTGAGCAGCAAAGCGCTTACATGAGCCTTCTCGTGAACCACTTCAATCCCGGGACGGTGCCGGGGTTGATGTGCCGGTCGCTCGTCAGCGTCTCCTGGGATGGAGAGCTCTACGACTGCGATTTCAACCAGATGCTCGATGTGCCTCTCGGGGCCGGTCCGCGGACCCTCTGGGACGTCGAGTCCTTCGATGCGCTCGCGGGGGAACCTATCGCCACCCGGCCGCATTGTTTCGGATGCACCGCAGGCGCGGGATCGAGCTGCGGCGGAGCGCTCGCATGATCGGAGCGGCGCTCGTCGTCCTGATTCCGTCCCTTCTGGCGTACGCCAACGGCGCCAACGACGTGTCGAAGGGAATCGCTACCCTCGTGGGAAGCGGCGTCACCAGCTACCGGCGCGCCATCCTGTGGGGCACGGCCTGCACCGCGCTCGGCGCGGTCGCCGCATCCGTCACTGCCGGCGCGATGATGGCGACGTTCGGAAGCGGCCTCCTCGCGGCCGGCGTCACCCCTTCGTTTCCTGCGGCAATCGGGGCACTGGCCGGCGCCGCAGCGTGGGTGCTCATCGCGACCCGGGCGAGTCTCCCCGTTTCGACGACTCATGCGCTCGTAGGCTCCGTCGTCGGCGCCGCGGCGATCGCGTACGGAGTCGGGGGAGTTTCGTGGCCCCTCCTGGGGGGGAAGGTTGTGATCCCTCTCCTCGTGAGCCCCCTCGCGGCGTTCGTCCTGGGCCGGCTCGCGTCCAGGGTTCTAGCCCGCGCCTTCAGCGGCGGAGGCGATACCGCCGACTGCCTGTGCGTGGACGTGCGCTCCGCCCCGGCGGTGGCGTGGGCCGGAGCAGGCTCGGCCGCGCTCGGGGCGATGCCGGGCATCGACGTCTCTCTCGCGGCCGGAGATGCCGTCACGTGCCGGCGAGCCATGCCGGCGGCGCTCCGGGTCACGGGAGACCACCTCCACTGGCTCTCGAGCGGCGCCGTCAGCTTCGCGCGCGGCCTGAATGACGCTCCCAAGATCGTCGGGGTCGCCTTGGCGACCGAGCTCCTCGCCCCCTCTTCCTGGATCTTCAGCTCGAATCGTCTCTTCGTCCTCGTGAGCGCCGGCATCGTCCTCGGAAGCCTGGTCGCGGGCCGGCGCGTGACCCGTGTGCTCGCGGAAGACGTGACGCCCATGAACCGTCGCGAGGGCCTGGCGGCGAACCTGGTGACGGCGACGCTCGTCGCCGCGGGCGCGGTTTACGGCTTGCCGTTGTCGACGACGCACGTATCGTCCGGAGGAATCGTCGGAATGGGGGCCGAGCGGGGATCGCTCGACTGGGCGAAGGTGCGCGAGATCGCAGCCGCGTGGGTCATCACTCTCCCGGCGGCCGCACTTCTGGGCGCTCTCTCTTGCGCGCTCGCGAGAGCCCTGACGTTTTGAGTCGTGTGGATGGAAAACACATGAGCAAATGGTTGAAAGTCGGAGGAGCGATCGCTCTCCTGGGGGTCGCCGTTGAAGCCGCAGTCGCCTTGCCTCTCCTCGTCTGGGCCGGCCAGCTCGTAGAAGGGATACGCGGAGCGGGAGTCCTTGGGCTCTTCGTGTACGCTCTGGCCTACATGGCGGCGGCGCTCCTGCTGCTTCCGGGTTCGCTCCTCACCTTGGGCGCCGGCCTCGCCTACGGGCCTTTGTACGGAACGCTCCTGGTTTCGCCGGTGAGCGTCGCCGCGGCAAGCGCCGCGTTTCTGCTCGGCCGCACCGCGGCCCGGCCCTGGATTCAGAAGCGCGTGGAGGCCGATCCGCGCTTTTCGGTGATCGACGCCGCCATAGGCCGAGAGGGGTTCAAGATCGTAGCGCTCCTCAGACTCTCGCCGGTGCTTCCCTTCAACCTCCTGAACTACGCGCTCGGGTTGACGAGAGTCGGTCTCCGGGACTTCGTTCTCGCGTCGTTCGTGGGCATGCTTCCAGGGACGATCCTGTACGTGTACCTCGGATCGCTGGTGACGAATGTGAGCGCTCTCTCGACGAGCGCGGAAGCGGGAGGAACGCCGCGGCAGGTGCTCTATTGGGCGGGCCTCGCCGCCACGGTTCTCGTGTCGGTGTACGTCACCCGGATCGCGCGGCGGGCGTTGAACGAGGAGCTCGCGAAGTGATCGCAGAGGAGCGGGGATGCGTTTGCGTTTTCGCGAAGCCGCCTCGGCCGGGTGAGGCCAAAACCCGCCTCACCCCCGAGCTCGGAGATGCCGGCGCCGCGGCCCTCGCCCGGGCGTTCTTTGTCGACACCTGGGAAACGGTATCGCGGCTTTCGTGGGCCGAGGCCGTTCTGGCCACGACCGACGTCGCCGACTCCGAGTGGAGCTTTCTGGACAGAGCTCGAGTGTGGCCCCAAGGTGACGGCAGTCTCGGCCATCGTCTCGCGCGGGTCCTTCAGAGGGCGCTCCACCAGTTCCCCTTCGCGATAGCGGTCGGGACGGACTCGCCCGGTCTGCCGACGGCGCTCCTCGAGGCGGCGGCAGTCGCGCTTCGAGAATCGGATGCCGTTCTCGGCCCGAGCGACGACGGGGGCTTCTATCTGATCGGACTGCGCCGTTGCCCGGTGGACCTCCTGACGGACCTCCCGTGGAGCGCGCCCGACACGTTCGCCTCCACTCTGCGACGGCTCCATTCCCGCGGTCTGGATACGACGGTGCTCCAGCCCAGGTTCGACGTCGACCGGCCGGACGATTTGAGGCGGCTCCGTAGGCTCATCGGAGACGGCGCGCTCTGGGCGCCGGAAACGGCGCGGGTGCTAGCGGGTCGGAGCGGCGCGGAAGCGTCGCCGTGACGTTCCCACGCATCTCCATCGTCGTACCGGTCCTGAACGAGGAGGCCCGGATCGTCGATCGACTGGCCGCGCTCCGCATGCTCGACGGCATCCACGAGGTCATCGTCGTCGATGGCGGGAGCCGCGACCGAACTCGAGAGATCGTCGCGGCCCAGGGTTGGTGCGGCCTTCTGAGCGCGCCGCCGGGCCGCGCGCTACAGATGAATGCCGGCGCCGCGGTGGCGACGGGAGCGGTGCTCCTCCTGCTGCATCTCGACGTCAAGCTCCCCCGAAATGCCGCGGAGCTGGTTCGAGCGGCGCTCTCCGACGAAAGCGTCGTCGCGGGGGCGTTTCGCACCCGCACCGTCGCTGAAGGCCGGCCGAGCTGGGCCGCGCGCTGGCTGTGGCTCGCGGACTTGCGGTCCCTCTACACCGTAACGCCGTACGGCGATCAGGCGCTCTTCGTGCGGAGAGACGCGTTCGAGCGCATCGGCGGCTTCCCGCCTCAGCCCCTCTTCGAAGACTTGGAGATCGGCCGGCGTCTCCGGAGGCTCGGTCGCATCCGGACCGTGGCAAGCAAGGTAGAGGTGTCGGGACGCAGGTTCCTGGCACGCCCCCTATATTACGCTTTCATGATGACTTTGCTTCCGGCCCTCTATCGCGCCGGGATCTCTCCGGGAATGCTGGCAAAGGCCTATCCCGACATTCGGTAAGGAATTTATCGAGCGGGTTTCCAAAATCCACACAAAGGGCTCGAGGTGGTCTCTCTCTCCTTCGAGGAAGGCGAGCAGCTGAAAAACCCGGAGCGACTGCGCACGTTCATCTCGACCTACGGGATCGAGTACACCGTGCTCCTCGCCGGTGAGCCCAAAGAGCTCGCGGAGAAGCTTCCGCAGGCGGTGAACCTCAACGCCTTCCCGACGACGTTCCTCCTGGATCGCGACGGCCGCGTTCGCGCCGTGCATGCCGGCTTCCCGAGCCCGGGAAGCGGCGCGTTCTACGAGAAAGCCGAACGCGAGATCACCGATGAGGTAGAGCGTCTCCTGGCGGAGGGCACGAGCTCGTAGTCCGCCGGCTACCGTACCGATCTCGTGGAGAAGGCGCGTACCTATCTCTCGCCGAAGTCCCCTTGAGCGTCTTTCGGCGAGATGCTCGTTCCCGACCGCGACCATAGTATGCTGGCGTCGTTCTGGAGGTGGGTTCCGTGAAGGTGGTAGCGTTTCTTTTTCTTTTTGGATGGGTGGCAGGCCAGGAACGCACGGTGCGCGGCGTCATGCAGCCGAGGCCGGGCGCGCCCGCGGAGGACGTCGAGGTGAAAGTGCACGCCGTCCCCGTGGACCCGCCGTCGGTGCCGGCCTCCGAAGCGAAACTTCCCGACGATGACCTCGTCCTCGGCGTCTTCGTCGATGGGAAGGCCATGGCCTATCCCGTCCGCTACCTGGCGGTGTCCGAGGTCGTGGACGACCGCGTAGGAACGACCCCGCTCGCACCCACCTGGTGACCGCTCACTGGATCGGGCGTCGTGTACGCCCGACGCGCGGCGGAGAGGGAGCTCACGTTCGATTTCGCGGACGGGCTCCTCGACAATAACCTTCTCATCGTCGATCGCGAGACCGGCTCCGTCTGGTCGCAGCTCCACGGCAAAGCTGTTATCGGCCAGCTCGAGGGGACGCCGCTCGAGATCGTCCCCTCGGTGCAAACCACGTGGAAGTTCTGGCGGGAGCGCCACCCGGACACTCGGGTGATGGTGCTTCCCGACGCCGAGGGCCGTCCCTACTTCTACCGCAACCGCCCCACGGCCACGCCTTCGAGCGAGGTCGGCCGGCAGACGGAGCACGACGCGACGGCGCTGGGCCTCGGCATTGTGGTGGGCGGAGAAGCACTCTGGGTATCGCTCCGTGACCTGGAGAACCGCGAGCTTCCTGTCGAGATGACGCTGGGCGGCCAGCGGATTCGCATCTTCTTTAATAAGGAGGCTCTCACCGCCTGGGCCGAGGACCTGGAGGGCCGACTCCTGCCGGGGGTTCTCGCGTATCGAGAGGGCTGGTTCGACGTTTTCCCCGACTCCCGCGGTGTGCCGTAGGCCGCGGCTAGACGGAATCCGCCCGTTCGTAAATCTCGTCGTCGCCAG
>Ga0214473_10005282_pt1 | contig 15496 bp, 13 predicted proteins | sample RVTome_7_FD_203509 | JGI IMG/M metagenome (GOLD analysis project Ga0214473, IMG submission 203509) | Soil microbial communities from uranium-contaminated site in the Upper Colorado River Basin, Wyoming, United States - RVT98D197 | ecosystem: Environmental > Terrestrial > Soil > Contaminated >... | reverse complement strand
GGCCTTGAATCCGTGTGCATTTATCTCGGAATGTTTTACACGGATGCGGCAAGAGCCGTCATTTTGGTCAACACATCGCCCTTTATCGTGGCCCTGGGAGCCCATTTGTTTCTCAGGGAGAGGTTGGGCATTTTCAAAATCATGGGCCTGGTTCTGGCTTTCATCGGCGTCTACCTGGTTTTTCATGGGAAACCGAAAGCATGGAGCCCCTCAATGCTCTTCGGAGATCTACTGGAGTTGGGAGCGGCCGTGTTTTGGGGCGCCACGACTGTCTACATCAAGAAGTACCTTGCCGGAAGAGTGCATCCCATTCACACCTTCCTCTATCAGCTCATCTTTTCCATCCCCATCATTTTTCTGTGCTCTTGTCTCCTGGAGGAGCAATGGATCCTCGATGTGAACACTGCAGCTGTGCTGGCTTTGCTTTACGCCTCGGTCATCGTGGCCTTTGCATCTTATCTGACGTGGTTCAAGCTGATCCACACCTATCCCGTTTCTCAGCTTGCCGTGTTCACTTTTCTTTCCCCATTTTTCGGAGTGACCTCTGGGATTGTGGTCCTCGGCGAGCAAATCACGGTCGGTCTCATCTTCGGCCTGCTTTTTGTGAGCGCCGGCATCTATCTGGCAAGCTACCACAAACGATAGGCGTCGGTTGCGTTGAACACCAAGTCCATCGTGCATACAAACGATCATCCACCAACGATCTCCGAGTTAAGTGATAACCCAGCGTCAGGGTCATTTCCGATCAGATCGAGAGGTATGCATGAGAATTGCAAGGTCAAATCTCGATTTTTACAAATTAGGACCATCACAGGCTATCTTTTGTAAATCCCATACTCTTTGGCGAAATCCACCATGGCTTTCACGTTCTCATGTTTTGCCTCATCAAACCAGACCCCGCAGTCTACCATTAGACCACCGTCCCGCCCAACGATATCGATAAGCGTCTTAACATAGTCTTTCACTTGCTTAGGTGACCCGGCATGCAAGAGGCTCACAGGAACATTACCCCTGAAACAGACCGTATCACCGAGGATTTCCTTGGCCTTGGCGATATCTACTTTTTCAAACCAATAAATCGCTTTCCCTCTCGGAATATCCTTGATGACTTCAAGCCGCGAGGTGTAATCCCCTTCAAACAAAGGCATTGGAACACATCCTTGATCTATCAATCCAATCATGACCGCTCTCAAACTCGGCCAGTAGAATTTTCTATAATGATCCAACGACATGAACCCCTCTGCGCCCTTGTGCAGCATAAGACCAACCATGGGATTTCCGTTTTTCGTGGCCTGTTCTACTCCCATTCGAATCAAGATGGGAACCAGCTTTTCTGTGGCCTTGATCAATTCATCGGGCATGCGGAACATATCTAACATCGCGCCCCGGGTTCCTCGGAACCAATCGCCTATAATGTCAAAAGGAGCTGCACAACTGCCTCCCGACGTGGAAGGGTATCCCATTGCCTTGATTTCCATTGCTTCATCTGAGAGCTTATTTGCCCATCTTAGCGCCTCGGCCCCAGCTTTGAGGAGCGACTCAAAGGCACCTGTCACTTGCGGGAGTCCAAAATAGGCGACATTGGTGAGGATGGCGATATAGTACCCGAACCATGTGCTGAACGGCGGGAGTGATTTCAGCGGATCCAGGATGCTGCATACCCTTGGCAAATAAGTACGCAGCATAAAATCAGACGGGTCATCCAGAAACCCTTCATAGAACTCCTCTGCCTCTACATATTCCTTATCCACGAATTGATAAATGTGATGGGAAGGAACACCCCGTCCGGGAAGCTTCAACTGCTGATAACCAAGAGATTCTAGAACAGGACCCGAGATCGCATACCCCGAACCTCTGAAAAGATCCGGTTCAAAGTCGCTGAGAGTCTTCATCCACGCATGATGGGCTTTATCATAATCGAACATTACTTCCTCACAGGTTAGGCCATTGTCCAAGGCGGGGAACATTCCGAAACTCGGGACAATGGGAACTCTATCAGGGACTTTGAGCTGAATCACATCGGTAACTCTTTTTGTCCTCTGCTTATAGGCATCCTCAGCCTCTTTGCTGATAAACGCAATCCCTGAGGCTGAACACCACCGATCAAGCATTTCTTGTGTCTTATCCACGCCTAAACGCCTCCCGTCCATCCCTTGGCGAGGGATACTGCTGCCATGGCATCCTTGCCGTAGGCGTCAGCCCCAGTATACTGCACAATAATGTCATCGACCTGGCCGCCACCAATCATAATCTTGACATTGTTCCTTAGCCCCGCTTGTTTGATCGCTTCAACGGTTTCTTTCATCGCATCAAAGGCGAGAGTCAAGAATCCACTTAAACCTACGACAGGCGCCCCCGTCTCTCTTATCTTATCGACGAACTTTTCAACCCGAACATTAATGCCAAGGTCGTAGACTTCGAAGCCGCTTACATCCAGCATGAAGACAACCATGTCTTTACCAATATCATGGATGTCACCGGCCACCGTCCCTATAATGCATTTCCCGCCGCGTTTGATCTCTGTCGAGGCTGAGATCTGGGGCTTTACCATCTCGGTGATCCGCTTGAGAATCACTCCTGCGTAAACAAGCTCAGGCATGTAGTACTCCCCGGCCGCAAATCGCTTGCCCGCGATTTCCATGGCCCGTTTCGCATCATTCAGGATCTCCAGTGGATTATCCTTCGCTTTCAGCCGCTCCTCAACGGTTTCCAATGCTTCGCGCTCCTTCAACTGAGATAATGCCACCACAAGGTCTCTTGCCATCTCTTTCCCTCCCTTCTACATCCGCTCCTTCTTGAGATAATTCGATCTGAATCCTGCTCTAAGTCAATAACTGATTAAGAACCGATGAGTCCCGACAAGAGCTGCCTCCAAGCCGCAAATAGCCATCTTCAAGAACGGCTCTAAGATAGAATCCCACCATCCATGGTTTATCAAGAGATCTCTTTTCTTGCTTTAACCAGCTGGATGATCTCATCCAGCCGTGCTTCCATTTCTTTCCTATTGTAACCTTCGCTATCCTGACAGTGGCCCTCTATAAAAAAGCTTGGAATGCCCAGTTCCTTTTCACATTCTCTGGCAAGTAATGCCGCCGTCCCTAAGCATGTTGGGCACCCTGTTTGCTGAAAATGCACAATCCCGTCAATATTCCATTCTCTGGCACGGCTGACCATCTCATTAAGCCTTCTCTTGTAGCTTCCATGCCAGTGGGCATAGCAAACATGAGCAGCACATTCCTCGATCGGAGTTAGGTGTCTGCCGTATTGCCTATCGTCTCCGACGATTCTATTCATCTGGTAGCCTGGCCCTTCTTCATAAAGGGGAATCCCAATTCCTCGTTCTTCAAAATAGCTAAAAAGGTCATCGTAAAAGGGTGCCGTACATTGCCACGAAATCCTCGCGGCTTCCTCTCCTTTGAGAGGTGAAAATCCACTCTCGGCCTTCTCCGCCAGTTCTTTGACAAAAGCTTCCTCATATTCAAGGACTTTCGGATCTCCGATCTGCTGTCGCGACGGCATTCGCAGGATATCTTTTCCAGCTATAGGAGTGGGCGACTTTTTTGACATCTCCAACATTCTGGAAAAAAATTCCTGCTCTTTTCTTCGATATTCCAGGAATTCAATTAGCTTTTGTTCATCGTATTTGACCCCTTTAACATTTTCTTCAAGAAATTCGGTCATCTCAGCGAACTGTTCAGCAACGTATTGAATCGATTCCCAATCGTCAGTCAAAGGAACATCAATGAAATAGATGGGAACATTATAGTGTTTGCTTAACCAAATCCCATTTGGTCTGACCAGGTCACACTCACTCTGCTCCACAACCACACAACTGGGTGGAGGTAAATCTCCGCTTAAGCCGAGCGCAGCACCGATCTGGATTCGATCACAGCAGTCAATTGGATAACCTCTGTCCCTTACTATACTGAGGTACTTAGGAGTAAGGTCTCCTGCCCTATCCCCAAGTTCGGAGAGAAAAATGGGATAAAGCCCCATTGCCGTCAAGATACTGTTCTCCCGCGTCTCACTATAACAAAATGGTTTACCATCCTCCCATGCCTTCAGATTTCTCCTGAAAAAATCAAGCAGTGACTCATAGAGGATCATGTTTGACTTCAACATATTTGGGTTCGGATTCGCTTTGATTTTTGCTATTCTTTTTTCATATCTCTCAATCTGAATTGAAAAAAAATTGTCCTTAGGAATTTGAGCCATTACTTACCTCCAATTTCGCGATTCCCGTTCTCTGAAAACCAGCATAAGAGAGATTTGCTCTCTCCGTTTTCAAGTACCGCCTTCCGTACGACTTTCTCTCCACTGAGCATCCTTACATTTGTGTTATCTATTCCAGCGTCTAATCCGATTGTACCCCCTCATGATATCTCTTTAGGACAACATTTCCAAAAACGCCTGAACCCTTGTCCGAATCTGGCCGACATTAGACAAATGGTATTCCCTAGTAACGGTAGTCGCCGGTATACCTTCTTTTCTTAACACTTCCGCAAAGAAAGGAGAGAGCAGGATGCGAGGATAGCTATATATCTGTGGGAAATGTATGATTCCATCGATTCTGAACTCCTTAACCCAAGCAATAACTTGTTCAACTTGCCTATCCCAGTGAAACATTCTTGGACATGGGAGGCGATTCAGATATCCTTTAGCTAAATTATACACAGGATCGGAATAATCTAATTCAACTTGTTTCCAGAAGTATCTGCTTCCCGTATCCAAGTCATCCATCGCAATTAAACAGCCTGCCTCCTCAATCAGATCAAGGTAGGCGGGATTATCAAGTCTATCGCTCGCCACCAGAACTCTTGGCTTTTTACTACTCACGTTACATTTCCTGGTCTCGATGTAAGCCATAAGAGATCTTAATTCCTCAACGTAAATTCTTTTCGGCATAACCATCGCCGCCGTGGTTAGACCGAGATACTCCTTGCCGGATAATGGCGGAACTTCCCTCTTCCGAAACTCGTATACTTGTCTGAGGAGCAACCGCATCTCATTGTATAGCGCTACCGCAGCCCGCAGGGCGGAATCCGTAATTTTCATTCCCCCAATCTCTTCAAGCTTTTCAATAACATCCTTCCGCAAGACTCTGGCAAAAAACCTGTAAGCTCGTTCATCGGCCTGATGTGGGACATGAACAAGTGGAGCAAGCAAAGGTTTACCTAAAGCCTGTAATACGTCTACTAGCCTTCTCGTATCGTCGTCCCAATCCGTCCCTATTAATGAATCAAGGAAATCAACCTCTCCGGACAGTATCGACTCCAGCACATGGCTACAGTATCTGCAGGTATTTGCAGGTCGATAGACTGCCGCAAGCGGTGTAATACTGCTCCAAGTTCCAGAAACATGAAATGGCAACATGCTGGCAGCTTCGATAATCTCTTCTGGGATGTAATGATCTATAATACCAACGACCTTCTTTCCCTCTTCCTTATAAGAATGAGCCCACTTCTTTCTATTCTGTGGCTGATTAGCATTAATTAATGATTGCAGTCTTGCTTCTGATTCATTGGTCTTTACGGATTGCACTTCCATCTCATTCCCTTTCTGAAGGATTAAAAGGCATAAGTAACAACTAACTTTTACACGCTTTTGGATAGATCCCCTGAACTCGCTGGCGCTTTCCGCAGAGGCAGTAATGCTCTCCCCATCCTATAGATCAATTCCTTCAGTACTCCATCGTCCGCTCCAAAAGGTAACCGCACGTGTCTGTCGGATTGAAAAGCCGATCCAGGGGTCACAGGAATTCCAAAGTTCCCAAGAAGATACTCTCTAAATGCCTCGCAGGTCAGCCCGGTCTCCACGATGTTCAGGAAAAAGAACGGGCCGCCTTTTGGAACTAAGAAGGACAGGGGACCTTTTTCGAAAAACCCCTCTGCAACTAAGTTCCTCTTCTTCTGATAAGCATGACGGAAATTCTGCCTCCATCCCTGGGGTCCCATAATTGCCGCGATAGCGACCTTTTGGGCAACATAATTGCAGAACCCGGAAACGTACTCAAAAACCTTGACAAACTCTTCCACAAGATTTCTTTCTGCAATTACAAATCCCATTCTCCACCCGGGTAAGCCATAGCTTTTGCTGAAGCTTTGAACGGTTATAACTTTCTCTTTGATATACTCAACACTAGCAATACTATGGTGAACAGCTCCGTCATACACCAGGCTTTCGTAACTTTCGTCGGAAATGATGATCAAATCTCTTTTTTCGGCCAACTTCGCGATTGCTTCTATATCATCGCGGCTAGCGACATATCCGGTCGGGTTAACTGGACTGTTTAAGATAAGAACCTTCGTTTTGGGCGTGATGAATCTCTCAACAACATCGGCATCGAGTCTGAATCCGTTTTTCTCCTGCATGGGCGCGTATACTGGTTTTCCACCTGCAAGCTGCACCGTGCCTCCAAAAAAAAATGCAGGAGAAGGAATCACCACCTCGTCACCACTGTCAAGCAATGTCAGCATGACAATTGTGAGCGCCTGGATTGCGCCAGCTGTAATTAGTATTTCACTTTCCGGATCCGCTTCGATTCCATTCTCGTTTTTCACTTTCTGCGATACTGCCTGCCGAAGTTCCAACAGCCCCCTTGATGGGGCTACTCCGTTCTCTCGTGCATGTTTGCTTGCCGCTTCCAACAAATGATCCGGCAGAGTAGATAACACCGGCCAGCCGCACAGTGGCAACACATCAACCCCAGTCCACAAGCCTTTGTGCAATTCCTCATCCTCCCTGAGCGATTGCGGCCGCACTATAGCCTCTACTCTCTGAGAAATACGATTCTCCATTATCGTTCCTTTCATTTGTGCGCTGTCGGAATGCTTTTCACCCGCCGAGATAGGATTTCACAACGATAGGGTTGGTAATAAGGTCCCCTGATGCGCCATGTAACACTATCTCGCCATTCCGCAATATGTACCCCGCGCTAGCGACCTCAAGCGCACGCCGTGCATTTTGCTCAACTAGCAGAACGGTTGTGCCGTTCTGATTGATTTGCTCGATTTTATCAAAAACCAGGTCTACAGCGATCGGGGCGAGGCCAAGAGAGGGCTCATCAAGCAAAAGGAGCGTAGGTTCAGAGATCAGCGCTCGCCCTATCGCAAGCATCTGTTGCTCACCTCCACTCAAGGTGCCCCCTTTTTGCTTCAATCGTTCTCGAATGACTGGAAACAATTCAAGGACTTTCTCTATCGATTCTGATATTTTGATTCTATCCCGAATTCGGGTATATCCTCCCATTAGAAGGTTTTCATACACTGTCAGCCCAGAGAAGATTCTTCTTCCTTCTGGAACGAGAACGATACCGATTCGAACGATCCTATGCGCTTCGAATTTTAGCACGTTGTTTTCATTGTAGATAATTTCCCCTGAAGCGGGCTTGAGCAAACCCGAAATAGTTCTCAGGAAAGTGCTTTTTCCAGCGCCATTGGCACCGATAAGAGCTGCAATCATTCCAGCGCCAATCTGCATCGTCACCTCGCGCAACGCTCTTATTTGGCCATAGAAAACATTTAGATTCTTTATCGCTAACACTTTTGCCTTCCTAGGTATGCTTCAATTACTCTTTGGTTTTCCGATATCTCCTTGGCTGTCCCCTCAGCTATTTTTACCCCATAGTCCAAAACCATTATCCTGTCCGATATGCCCATCGCAACTGTCATATTGTGCTCAATACAAAAAACACCTATGCCGCTTTCTCTTATTTTCTTAAGAAGGCTAATGAAGTACTCAACTTCTACCTGATTCATTCCCGCAGTGGGCTCATCTACAAGGATCAGTTTCGGCTCCGCTGCTAAAGCTCTTGCGAGTTCAAGCCGCCTTTTATCACCATATGGAAGGCTCTTTGTAATAACCCCTTCACTTCCATTCAACCCAACGAAGTTAAGGCACTCGAGACAGAGCTCCTGATCCGTGATCTCCTTTCCATTCCACTTTGAGGACTGCCGCGGAAGTCTTGAGACCATCACGTTTTCATATACAGAAAGATTTTCCATAAGGTTCAAATTTTGAAACGTTCTTGCGATGCCTAAACGGCAAATTTTGTAGGGTGGCAGATCGCTGATCTCTGTATTCATAAACTTAACGCTGCCTTCGGTGACCTGAGACAGTCCAGTTACCAGATTGAAAAGCGTCGTCTTGCCGGCTCCGTTAGGTCCAATCAGGGAGACAATCTCGGCCGCATGCACTTTCAGACCCACTTTACTGAGGGCCTTCAGTCCCCCAAAATCCTTGGACAAACCTTCCACCGTTAGCAGTACTTCCCCATGAGGTCTTTCTGCGATCGAGGCTACCGGTTCGAAGCCAATTCTTTCAGCACGTTGGAAACCCGTTTCGATCTCGTTATCCCTTCTCCTGTTAAACAAACTCGGAATCTTAATATAGAACAATTGTCCGTATTGAAAACCTTCAGGTCTTATGTTCATTAATGCCACGAGGACACACCCAAGCATCAACATCCGATAGACCAGGAGTCCTCGGAAAACCTCTGGAATGAGAGTGAAAATAAGCACGCTCAAGAACAGCCCAATCAAATTTCCTCCGCCCAGAATAACCATAATTAAGATGCCGAAAAAAAGATCTAGACTCGCCACACTGGGGTCCAAAAAGTTAATGAAATGAGGATAGATTGCGCCTGATATCCCAACCAGACAGGAGCAAAACAAAATGCTTGTCAGCTTGTAGCCGGAGACATTGTTCCCTGTAGCCGCAGAAGCAATCACGTTTTCCTTCACTGACGCCCACCCTAGCCCTATCCGGGACACAGCCAGTCTCCGGTAAACCAGGGCGGCCAAAACTGCTACTAACAAGCAGAAAAAATAGTAATCAGATAGTCCGAATTCATATGATAGGAATGAGATATCACTTATTCCAGGAAGGCCCAGAGGCCCTCTTGTGACACCGATCCAATTCCTTATTATCAACCGGTTAATTTCTGAGAAAGCAAGAGTGACGATCGCGAGGTAATCACCCGAAAAGCGCAACGTAACAGATCCTACCAGAACGGCAATGACACACGCACTTGATGCCGCTAAAGGCAGGGTAACCCAAAATGACCATCCTGTATGGACATCCAACAAAGCTGAAACATACGCGCTTATCGAAAAATAAGCTGCTATAGCCGAATCGAATTGGCCCGTATGGTTGAGCAACGCATTGTAGCCTACCGCTACAATATAATATAGAAGAACGAGAACACCGATCCGCGTCCAATAATCATCTCGCACAATGAAGGGAAAAAGAACTGACAACAATATCAGAGTAAACGGTAGAAGCCTTCCGCGATCGAAAATGATTGCAGCAATTGCGCCACCGGCCTTCGTCTTCATAGTCTCACTTCTGTCCTCCCACGAAATATGCCCGTCGGTAAGAAAACAAGAGTCACTATCAAGACTGCAAATCCGATAGCGTCTTTATAGGCCGGCGAGATATACCCAACCGCTATTACCTCAGCAATCCCTAATATGAATGAGCCCACAACAGCCCCATAGATGTTGCCGATCCCTCCCAACACGCAAATGGCAAAGGACTTCAGCATTAGACTAAAGCCCATCAATGGATGAATAGGCCCATACCTTACTGCCAGCATTATTCCTGATGCTGCTGCGAGAGCTGACCCGACGGCAAAGGTGACCGATATTGCAAGATTAGTATTTATACCCATAAGCTTTGCAGTCTCTATGTCATCGCTGACCGCACGGATTGAAATGCCGATAGGGTGTCTCTTGAAAAATACTTGCAGGCATATCATTAAGAACAGGTTCAGACCCAGAATGAAGGCAATCGTAGATGGGATTCTAAATCCGTAGATGTCGAAAATCTTGCTGAAAAAGGCAGGGGATGGAAAACTCCTAATCTCTGTGCCCCAAATGGCCATTGCCCCATTCTGCAGCGCGAATACCACGCCGAGTGCGCTGAGTAGGGGGGCAAGTCTTCTCGCATTTCGAAGTCTCCTGTATGCAATCTTTTCAACTGAGACACCAACAAAAGCCGCCGCAATCATGGCAAGAATAAGGGCAAACCCGAAGGGAACCCCGCTGGCATAAAGAACATACCCGATGAAAGTTCCGACCATGAGAATTTCACCATGGGGCATGTTCATAAAATAAAGTACTCCGTAAACGAGGGTAAAGCCAAGTGATAGGAGTGAATAGATGCTCCCAACGGCTAGTCCATTTAACAATTGCTGCAGCAAAACCATATTCCAGATCTCCACTTTCCTTTAGTGCACCGGTTCTCCCAAGCATGATCACCAAAGCATACGAAAGACCTTCACAGAAGCTCTCTCTTGGCAGCTTTAATAACCGCTTTATTACTCAGACACTCGTGATCCCCGGACGCGTCGCTCCCTCTCTTTCGAAAAGGCGATTGTTGTCAATAAAACGCGAATATCCCTTCTCCATCTATCAGAAGAAAGCCTTTTGTCAGAGTAGAAAACCCTACTCTGCGAAATCGCTCCACGAGCCAGGGCCATAATTCCCCGGAAATTCGATACGCTTTCCGCAGACCCGTTCATGAAAGCAGGATCATTCGAGATCCACACCGAAAATAATCGCATCTTTTCTATCCCGCGCTGAGTGATAGAAAAACCTGCTGTGATGTCCAATAACTTTGAATCCCACTCGTAAGTAGAAATTTATGAATTCAGCGTCTACAGGGACATAATCGACTAAAGAGATACAACCTTTTTCCTTCGCCGCTGCGGCCAATCCGCCAATAATCGCCCTGCCGATTCCCTTGTATCTAGAAGCTACATCGGCACAAATATCAATTATCATGGCGGTCTTATTCCAATTCCAAATTTGAATGACTCCAAGCCCGCACACCAATCCCCCCTCATCTTCCACAACAACTATCTCATGATTTGGTAGCTTCACATACTGATGATAGTCAAAATCTGAGCGGGAAATTCTCTGACAATCCTCTTTATCAGCAGGCCTGTATTTTCGTACATTATGCATCGAAACCATGTGGTAACCTATTCATTCTGTATTGCTAGTTTTCAAAATTGCTTCTGAAAATCTGTTTGCCTCATTGTGGTCATGCGCCAAAGACGATAAAACTGATGTTAGAGTGGAGTAGAATCAAATGCTTTTCACAGTTTGTCCGACGGTGGTCAATCTACACTCGTAGCTAAGTCCAACTGAAGACTTTATCATGTAAATCTAGTTGTTCAATTAACATACGTATCTGTCTGTAAGAGGTCTAATCTCACCACACTGAATTCCAAACAACTCATGCTAGCTCTTACCATGATAGGAAGCCAAATCGAGCGCCATTGCAAATCTTACTTGAGGATCTCTAATATCCACAACATCAATTGATTCCAGTCTCAGCTTGAAAAGTTTTACTTTGGCCAACTCTTCTTTTGTCCAAACTCTCCAACCCCTTGAGTCTCTATTCACATCTTTGATGTACCCTTGGGCGATCCATCTCAGCAACGTTGATTTTGAGATCCCAGCTTTTTTTGCAACTTCGATAGTTTTCATGTTTACGTTTGCTTCTCCTGCAGATCCCCTAGGCTACATCCGCACAAATATAGAACCGCTGACACTCCGGCTCCCCTTTGATCATACATAGGGAGGCAGTGTCTACTGCGCTTCCGATATCGAATGCTCTTTTAAAGTAATTGAGCTATTGCCATAAAAAGCTCGTTGTTCTGTAAGCCGGGTAGCATGAATTCATCCATCTGTCTAACCGACGTGAGTTTTAATTCAACCGGTAGGCAAACCCGGTGTTGATTGTTCGCCCACCGGTTGACGTCTATGGCTTTCCTACTCCTATGAATTTCCATTTCCCTTGTTCAATTTTGAGAATGGCCATGGGTTTTGGTAGCAGATCATGCGATTTGCTGAATGATATTGGACCCGCAATTCCCATGAACGGTTCTTTTTCACTTAGAGTCTCCAAGTATTTCTTAACGGCGCCCCTGTTCTCACCGTCTTTTCTCAATGCTGCGGCTGCCAAAAGCACTCCATCCGCAGCGCCTATTGCCAGAGATTCCGGATCCTCGTTGTATTTCTTGGTGAATCTGTCAACGAAATGTTTTGTTTTTGGATATCCCATTGCAGGATGAAAATATCCGACGGCAACTGTACCCTCACTACCGGGACCTGCCAGCTCCGGCAGTCTTGGATTATATAGTGCTTCCATGCCTAGAAACTGCGTTTTAATCCCGATCTCTTTTGCCTGCTTGATGATCATTGATGCTTCCGTATACAGAGAAGCAATGAATATGAAGTCAGGACTTAGGGGCTGGATTTTAGTCAGGGTTCCCACAAATTCCTTTTCATTTGGCTGGTGCGATTCAAATGCCACAACCTTGATTCCTTTTTCCTCCATTAGCTTCTTGAAGTGCTCGGCATTTGCCATTGTAGCATCACTTAGCAAGTACATTATTGCTACGCTCTTAGGTTTCCATTGATCGATGGCATATTTTGCAAGCACACCATCCATATATTCAGTCGTGATAACGTTCCTGAACCAGAAAGGGCTTGCTCCCGACAGTTTAGGGTCAGTGGCCGTGAAGTTTATTGTCACCAGTTCGCATTTCTTGTATATGGGAACGGCCGCCAAATTCTGGGTACTCATCAAGTGCCCGACTACCGCCAGTATTTTGGAGTCTTTGCACAATTTTGAAGCCACGAAGGTAGATTCTTGTGGACTCAACTTGTCGTCCTCATACTGAATCTTGAGCGGTTTTTTGTCGATCCCTCCTTCACTGTTTATGATGTCTAGCGCTACCTCTGCGCCCTTCTTAAAAAAACTGCCATATTGTGCTCCGTCTCCCGTAAAAGGACCAACACATGCTATCAACGGATCGCTGCCTGCGGCTCTAGAATTGGTGAAGCCCACCGAGACCATTATGGTAAGAACCATTATCAAAACTATGAACTTCCTTTTTCCCATGACGCACCTCCCCATCTTCCCCTAGTCCTTATTCTAGGTTCGAAAAGTGTGAAATAAACTTTACCCTCTGACCACCTTTGTCTAAGAATTCACCTCCTTTCTCATGAGATGCTTTACTGCCGGTAAACAGCCTCTTGCAGGGATTCATATTGCCACAAAAAATCTTTGATCTTACGACACCGCCATCTGCTCGTCTGTCCGACTGAAAGGATCACTCCTTCTCTCTTCAGTTCCAGCACTTCTTTGGTCCATGGTTATCAAGGCACTTTTTCTTATTTTGCTACCTAATGCCATCGTCTTCACTGTGCAGCAAATAGAGAAGCATTTTTATTCTCTGCTCAGCCGATAGCCCGCTTTCCTTCTATCCCATGTGTTTGGCGTGACTCCCTTTCTTCTCAATTCGGACTTGATTATTCTCATGGTTGGGGTTTTAGGTAGTTCACTCATAAATCTAATATAGGAGGGAACCATGTAGTAAGGGACATCCTTTTCGCAATGGACTGCTAGTTCTTCAGGTGTCAGCGTGCTACCAGGTTTAAGAACTACCCACACTATTAGGTCTTCTTCTTGACCCTCTGCATCCGGCACTCCCCCTGCGGCGCATTCCAAAATGGCAGGATGCATGTTTACGATTTTCTCAATTTCAGTAGTGGAGACAAAATTGCCTCTAACTCTTACAGACTCCTCTTTCCGACGAATGAAATAAAGATTACCCTCCTCGTCCATCTTCCCAAGGTCACCTGTATGCCACCAGCAATTTCTCATTTTCGAAGCTATTTTCTCTGGCATCTTGTAGTACTCGGAGAAAATTATATGGGGTTTCTGAGGACGAACCACTATTTCTCCTGGTTTGTTCGGGGGGCATTCTAAATCGTTGTCATCGAATATCTTTACCTCACATCCGCAATCCGCAATACCCGCCGATCGTATTTTCGGTTTATCCCAATTACGAAAAGTCACAACCCCCACTTCGGTTTGACCATATATTTCGATCAGTTTGACTCCAAATCTTTTCTCAAATGAGCGTTCATCAGGAGGGTGTGGGATTGCATAAATCTTTCGAAGAGTAGTTTTGTTGTCATCTTCTCTCGGTGGCTGTTTCTCTAGGAGGCCGAGCAAACCGCCCATTGATACGGTTTCTGTAACTTGATAGTTCCTTATGTCATCCCAGAACCCCTGTGGGTCAAAGCGTTCTGCCAACACGAGCTTTGAGTCAGCATAGAATGCTGTGAAGGACGTTTCTATTTGCCCCGTCAAATTATGCATAGGGAAGCAATTGTACATCACATCCTCTGGGGTCGATCTCATATGAATGGCCTTCTGCTCGGCCTGATGTATGCACCATTCATGAGGCAGTACTGCTCCTTTAGGAGGCCCCGTTGTTCCAGATGTGTAGGCTATACATACTGGATCGTAGAAATTAACTTCGACATCAGGCGTATTGGGGGAGGCATTTAATAGATCTGAAAGGGTGCAAGAGGGGAACCTTAGGTTTATCTCTTCCTTCTTTGGCTTGGAAGACATAAGTCGATGACTGATCGCAACTTCCTTGATGTTTATGAGTTCGTCTTGAACTTTCCTGAAGCGGTTGAGGCTGGTTCCAACCTCTACAACTGCTAATTCAGCATCGCTCCGGTTAACAACATCGACAAGGGTCTCACCCCTATAGGCATTATTTATCGGAACGTGGACAGCGCCCGTTTTCGCAATACCCCACCAAATGAACAGGTACTCGGGACAGTTGGACAATAGGGTAACTACCTTGTCGCCTTTCTTAACTCCTTGCTTAATAAGTGCATTGGCTATTCTATTGGATTGCGCATGCAAATCCTTGAATGAGTATTTCTCGTCTTTATAAAGGAGAAATGTTCTTTCGCCATGCATTTCGGCCTTATCTTCGATGATCGATCCAAAGGTTCTTTTTTCTGGCGGATATATCTTCATTTATTTGCAAACCTCCCCACTCAAAGATTGGCTGCATGTCTTAGCGGAAAGTTTCAAAGTCTCTTTGGAAAAGGTCGTGTAATTGGCAGGAATTAAAACACTAGGGAACTTGGTTCTGGCGTAGGCCGAAAAGAAATCATCGGTAAACACGAAAAATGAAAAGGTTGTGATCATTAGGTGACTTTCAGCGCCGATCAGTTATAAATCTTTTCGAACTCTGACTATACCTACTATAGTTAATATTTCTGCCATGCACGGTTGATCTTGTCAATACAAAAATAAATCGTTTGTATTTACGGGCAATTGCGACGATAGTTAAAAAACCGAGTGCCTTTCACAATATTTAATAATTAGTAATAATTATTTAAATTATGTGATAGTTATTTAAATTATATAAAATATTGTGTTTTTAGTATATAGTTGACTATATTGAAAACAAAAGGTGTGAGTACAGTTTGGTTTTTGATAGAAGATTGGTAGGCGAATTTAGATAGGCTCGATTGTCTGAGACTTTGTGTCTGACGTCAACTATTTTTCCCGTCCAGCGACAATTATAATTCCCGGTTCTCCCTTGCCTGTAAAAGCGTGATGTTTATCTGAAGCAGGTGAAACGGAGGGAGCCCCGTAGGGCGACCGG
>Ga0214473_10005281_pt1 | contig 15497 bp, 17 predicted proteins | sample RVTome_7_FD_203509 | JGI IMG/M metagenome (GOLD analysis project Ga0214473, IMG submission 203509) | Soil microbial communities from uranium-contaminated site in the Upper Colorado River Basin, Wyoming, United States - RVT98D197 | ecosystem: Environmental > Terrestrial > Soil > Contaminated >... | reverse complement strand
ACGACCAGAAGCCTCAAATCATCGAGGAAGAGTTCGGCGCGATCGTCGTCGCGACCGGCTTTGACCTCTACGACAAGGAAATGATGGCCGAATACGGCTACGGCAAGTTCGCCGACGTCATCGACGGCCTGCAGTTCGAACGGATGTTGTCGGCCTCGGGCCCGACCCAGGGCAAAGTCCTCCGGCCGTCCGACCACAAGGAGCCCAAAGAGGTCGTGTTCATTCAATGCTCGGGCTCCAGGGATCCGGAACAGCACTGCGCTTATTGCTCTAAAATCTGCTGCATGTACACGGCCAAGCACGCGATGCTCTACAAGCATCATGTCCACGACGGCCAGGCCTACATCTTCTATATCGATATTCGCTCCGGGGGGAAGGGCTACGAGGAATTCGTCCAGCGGACCGTCGAAGAAGATGGCGTGATCTATCTCCGCGGAAAGGTCTCCAGAATCTTCGAAGAAAACGGCAAGCTCAAGGTCTGGGGTGTCGACACGTTGAGCGGCAAGGCCGTCGAGATCGATGCCGACCTGGTCGTCCTCGCCCAGGCCATGCGGCCTTCCAAGGGGGCCGCCGAGCTCGCCAAAAAGCTGAAGCTCGGGCTGGACAAAGACGGGTTCCTGGCCGAGGCGCATCCCAAGCTCCGGCCGGTGGAAAGCGTCACGGCGGGAATGTTTCTCGCCGGGGCGGCGCAGGCGCCCAAGGACATCCCGGAGGCCGCCGGACAAGCGAGCGGCGCGGCGGCCAAGGCGATCATGATCCTCTCCCAGGAGCGGCTCTTCCATTCGCCGACAGTGGCCAGAGTCGTCAAGAATCTCTGCACGGGCTGCGGGATGTGCGTCGTCGTCTGCCCCTATGACGCCGTTGCCCTCAAGGACGGCAAAGTCGAGGTCAACGAAGTTCTCTGCGAGGGGTGCGGGACATGCTCCGCGACGTGTCTGAGGTCCGCCATTCAAGTCAAGAACTTCTCCCAGCATCAAGTTCATGAAATGATCAGGGCCTGCCTCGGAGGATAGACATGACCGAAGAATTCGAACCCACGATCGTCGCTTTCTTGTGCAAGTGGTGTTCCTCCGCGGGAAGCGACCTGGCCGGAGTTTCGCGGATGGAGTATCCGCCGAACGTCACGCCCATTCAGGTCATGTGTTCCGGAAGCGTCTCTCCCCTCTACATTTTTTCGGCCTTCAACCGGGGCGCGGACGGCGTCCTCGTCTCCGGCTGCCATCCCGGGGACTGCCACTACATCAAAGGCAACTATTACGCCCGGCGTAAGCTCGCCCTGGTGAAAAAGCTCCTGGAGTATTTGGGCCTCGAGCCGGAACGGTTCCAAATGTCCTGGGTCTCGGCCGCCGAGGGCCAGAAATACACCCGGGTCATCAAGGATTTCGTCAATGAACTCAAGCCCCTCGGCCCTCAGAAGAAGTTGAGGAGAAATTCCTAATGGTCAACATCGAAGACCTCAAGGAGGAGGCGAGACGGGTCCTCAAGGGAGGGAAGGTCAAGTATATCATCGGCTATGAGCGCGCCCCCGATTCGTGGAAGGCCAATCCCGTTTTTCTGCGAACGCCTGAGGACGTGGACAAGCTCGTTTGGGATCCGACCTGTTTCCACAATCTCGTCCGCTTCCTTGTGGACGAAAAACGGAGGAAAGCCCGGGAAAAGCCGGTGGATCCGCGTCCCGTCGGGATCGTGGCCAAGGGCTGCGACAGCCGGGCGATCGTCGTTCTCCTCCAGGAGAAATTCTTCGAGCGCATGGACGTTTTCGTCCTCGGCGTCTCCTGCGAATCGAGCGGCGTCGTCGACGAGCGCAAGCTGGCCAAAAAAACGGCGGGGAAGAATGTGCGCAAGGTGGCCTTCGGGGAAAACCAGAATTTCGTCGTCACGACCGACGACGGAACGATGGAGATCGCGGCCTCCGAGATCCTGGCCGACCGTTGCCTGGACTGCATCGCCAACGTCCCGGTGGTCTCCGACCATCTCCTCGGCGACAAGGCCAAGAGAACCGTGGCCCGTCCCTTCCAGGCGGTGGAAAAAATGGAGTCCTTGTCCCGGGACGAGCGCTCGGCGTTCTGGAAGGACCAGTTCAAGAAATGCATCCGCTGCTACGCCTGCCGTTCGGCCTGCCCGATGTGCTACTGCGAGGAATGCGTCGTGGACACGATCAATTTCGCCGTAACCGCCGACACCTCGGCCGAGGAAAAAGCCCAGCGGATCAAATGGCTGGAGAAATCGCCGGTCGACTCGGAGAATGTCTTCTACCATCTCGTCCGGGCCATCCATCTCGCCGGCCGCTGCATCGACTGCGGAGAATGCGAGCGGGCCTGCCCGGTGAACATCCCCCTCCGGATGCTGAACAAGAAATTGGAAAAGGAGGCCAAGGAGCTGTTCGGGTACGACGTCGGCTTCGACGCGGACCAGCCGGCTCTCATCTCCTGTTTCAGGGATGGCGATCCCGAGGATTTTATCAGGTGAGATGATGGACAAGATACTGGCCAAAAAAGACTATCCCCAGTGGCTGGCGAAGCTCTCCTCCTATCGGATTTACGCTCCCCGGAAAAAGGATGACGTCTGGAATTACGAAATCATCACCGCCGCGGACGGCGACCGTCTCGAAGACGTGATGACCGCCGTCCCGGCCAAGGGAATCGTTTTTCCGCAGCGCGAGTTTTTTTTCGAATTCGCCGAAACGAATGACAACGGCACCCGGATCAGCGAGCTTCTGCCGGAGGACAACCCGGTCGTCGTCTTCGGGGTGAGGCCGTGCGAGGGGAAAGCGGTGACCCTGACCGACCTTGTCTTCGGCGGCGAATTTGAAGACCCCTACTATTGGAAGCGGCGGAACGCCACAACCCTGGTTGGCCTGGGTTGCGCTCAGCCTCCGTCTCCCAATTGCTTCTGTCTTTCCGTGGGCGGTTCTCCTCATTCGAAGGAAGGTTTGGACCTCCTCCTCACGGATTTGGGCGAGGCCTATTTTGCCGAAGCCCTGACGAAAAAAGGCGAGAAACTCATCCTCGCGGGGCAGAATCTTTTTACCGAGCCCAAGCCCGGGGACCGGACGAAGGTCGAAAAAATCCAGGCCGAATCCCGGAAGAAGATCCGGCGCGAGCTCAGCCGGATCGACAACGTTCCGGCCAAGCTCAAGGGGATGTTCGATTCATCACTCTGGGACGACGAATCGATGAGCTGCATCCGCTGCGGCATCTGCACCTATCTCTGCCCCACCTGCCACTGTTTCGACATGAACGACGAAGTCGAAACAGCGTCGCCGCTCTCGGGAAAAAGGGTCCGGACCTGGGACACCTGTCAGTTTCCCGACTTCACCATGCACTCGTCCGGACACAATCCGCGGCCGGACAAGGCCTCGCGCCTTCGCCAAAGAATCAATCATAAGTTTCAATATTTCGTCGAAATCTGGCAAAAATACCAATGCACGGGTTGCGGGAGATGCATTTCCCTCTGTCCGGTGGGGATCGATATCATCAAAGTCGTCGAAAAGGTAAGGGACCATGGGGCATAACGTCTATCTGCCAAAACCAGCCAAAATCCTCGAAATCAAGGAAGAAGTGGGGGGCGTCCGGCCGATCAAAACGTTCCGGACAGCTTTTCTCGACGGCGATGGCTTCGCCTATCGCTGCGGCCAGTGCGCCATGCTCTCGGTTTTCGGAAAAGGGGAAGTGATGATCTCGATCTCCTCGTCGCCCCTGGACAAGGACTACCTCCAGTTCAGCATCCTGAAGACGGGCCGGGTGACGACCGCCCTCCATGACATGGAGGTTGGAGATATCATCGGTATCCGGGGGCCCTACGGCAACGGCTTTCCCCTGGAAGAATGGAAAGGAAAGGATATCGTCTTCGCCGGCGGCGGCATCGGCCTGGCCCCCCTCTGGGGCCTCGTCCACATGACGCTCGCTAATAAAGAGGACTACGGCCGGTTGACCCTGATCTACGGGGCCCGGACGTCCAAGGATATCGTTTTTCAAGAGGAGCTGGAGGCGCTCAAGAAGAAGATGAGCGTCCATCTCTCGGTCGACGTCGCCGAGCCCGGATGGAACGAGTTCGTCGGGTTCGTCGCCCAGAACGTGCTGGACAAAAAACCGTCGCCGCAAAACGCCGTCGCCATCACCTGCGGTCCTCCGATCATGATCAAGACGGTCATCAAGGCCCTCAAGGACCTCAAGTTCGAAGACGCCCAGATCTACACGACCGTCGAAAACAAGATGAAATGCGGCATCGGCAAATGCGGGCGGTGCAACATCGGCCGGCATTACATCTGCAAGGACGGGCCGGTCTATTCCTGGGCGGAGCTGAAGAATCTTCCTCAAGAATATTGAGGGTGCGGGGCATTCCAAGGAAGGAGCGAAACGATGAGCGCAACGAAGACAGAGGCCAAGACAAAGCCGAAGAAAGTCGCCAAAGCCCAAGGCGCGAAACACGAGCCGGGCAAAGAGATGGTCACGGTCTATATCATGGGCAAAGCCTATCGCGTGCCGGCCGACGCCACGATTATGGGGGCCATTGAATACGCCGGGTACCAGATCAAGCGGGGCGCCGGCTGCCGGGAGGGATTCTGCGGGGCCTGCGCCACGGTTTACCGCCTCCCGGGCGATTACAAGATTTTCACCGGAATGGCCTGCATGACCCTGGTTCAGGACGGGATGTGGCTGTCCCAGCTGCCGGCCATACCCGCGCATAAACCCGTTTATAACCTCGAGGAGCTCAAGGCGAACGTCCAGACATTCCAGAAACTCTACCCCGAGATCTTCCGCTGCGTGGCCTGCAACACCTGCACCAAATCCTGTCCCCAGGACTTGGAAGTCATGGATTACATCCAGGCGGCCAAGCGGGGCGACATCGAAAAAGTCATGGATCTCTCCTTCGACTGCCTGAGCTGCGGCCTGTGCGCGATCCGCTGTCCGGCGGAAATCGTCCATTACAATGTCGGGATCCTGGGCCGGAGGCTCTTCGGGAGATACCTTAAGAAGAAGAGCGAACACTTGGACAAACGGATCGAAGAGGTCAGGTCCAAAAAGTATGATGCCGAATACAAAGAGCTGATGAAGATGACAAAAGACGAGCTCAAAAAGAAATATTACGCCCGGGACAACGAATAGAAGGAGACGCCGATGTATCCAGAATATATGCATGACTCCCTGAAAAAAGTCGAGGAATCGCGGCCGAAAAGGCTTGAGCTCGAGAAATCCGGGAAGAACGTCTTTCCCCCGATGTCCGCCGAGGAGCGGCAGGACGTCCTGAACAAGTTTCATCCGGACTATAAGCCCGAATCGCGGCGCCAGATCCATGTCGGCCCGAATAAGGGCGAACTGCTGACCACCGAGGTCGCCGATATCCTCGAATCCCACAGCCGCCTCGACCCCTCCCGTTTCGACCTGACCGCCCCGGACTACGAAACCGACATTCTCATCGTCGGCGGCGGGGGAGCGGGCTGCGCGGCGGCCATCATCGCCCGGGAGAACGGGGCGACATCGATCATCTCCACCAAGCTGCGCGTCGGCGACGCCAATTCGATGATGTCGCAGGGCGGGATGCAGGCCGCGGTCACGGCGAAAGACTCGCCGACGATCCACTACCTGGACGCTCTCGGGGGCGGCCATTTCGACAACAAACCCGATCTCGTCCGGGCCATGACCGAGGACGGGCCCGAGGTCGTCAAATGGCTCGAAGATCTCGGGGTCGTCTGGGACAAGAATCCGGACGGGTCGATGTACGTCCTCCACGGCGGCGGGACCTCCCGGAAACGGATGCATTCCTGCCGCGATTACACCGGCGCGATCATCATGCGGACGCTGATGGATGAAGTCCGCAATCATCCCCAGGAGATCACGGCCCTGGAATTCATGCCGACCATCGAGCTCATCCTCGATGACAAAGGGCGATGCGCCGGAGGCGTGCTCTACAACCTGGAGACGGAAGAGTACTTCACGGTCAAGGCCAAGGCGGTCATCATCGCCACGGGCGGCTACGGCCGGCTCCATATCCGCGGCTTTGACACGACGAATCATTACGGCGCGACCGGCGACGGCTTGGTCATGGCCTACAAGGCCGGAGCCAAGCTCCTTTACATGGATTCGGTCCAGTATCATCCGACCGGCGCCGTGTTTCCCGAGCAGATCGGAGGCTTTCTGATCACGGAAAAGATCCGCGGCGCGGGCGGGCAGCCCGTCAACAAGCTCGGCGAGCTGTTCGTCTGGCCGAGGGAACCGCGGGACGTGGAAAGCGCGGCCTTCATCCGCGAATGCCTCGAGCGGAAAAACGGCATCCAGACGCCGAGCGGCCGGTGGGGCGTCTGGCTGGATTCGCCTTTGATCGATACCATCCAGGGAGCCGGATACATCAACAAAAATTTCCCGGCCATGTACCGCCAGTTTATCCGTTACAACATCGACATCACTAAAGAGCCGATGCTCGTCTACCCCTCTCTTCACTACCAGAACGGCGGCGTCGAGATCAATGACCGCTGCGAGAGCAACATTAAAGGCCTGTATGTGGCCGGCGAAGCCACCGGCGGCGTCCACGGCCGGAACAGGCTTATGGGCAATTCCGTCCTCGACTATAATGTCTTCGGCCGGCGGGCCGGAAAATTCGCCGCGGCCGACGTGAAATCGGCGAAGATCGGCAGGCTGACCCTCGAGCACATCACGGCCTACGAGAACGAGCTGAAGAAAGCGAAGATCACGACCGACCGAATCGCGCCCGTCCTGCTTCCGTCCTATACGTCGGAAGATGTGAAGAATCGCCAGCTCACGGCTCATTACGAAGGCACGTTACGGTAGAAACCTTCGGCCGGCCGCCGCTTGACTCGGGCCTCGAGCGCGCGGCGGGAAGAAGGGAATCCGCCGAAGAGGAGTCCTCAATGACAACAATCAGCGAACAGGTCAAGGGATTCATCCGCGAAGCCATCAAGCTCGAAATCCGCGGCCGGGAATTCTTCAACCATGCGGCCGACGTAACCCCCAATGCCCTCGGTAAAAAAATGTTTCAGCGGCTGGCCAAGGAAGAAGTCAAGCACCTCGCCGCCTTCAGCAAGCTCTTCAGCGCCGTCATCCATTCCGACGAATGGAAGCAATATGTCAGGGCTGAAGAGGTCGCGGGCAAATCGACGGTCATCGAAGACCTTGTCGTGCGGATGAAACAGGCCAAGGACAAGAGCGAAATCGAAGCCCTCCGGATCGGGATGGAGCTCGAGCTCAAAGCGATCGATTTTTTTAAAAACTGCGCCGAAATGGGAGACGATCCGACGGCCAAGGAAATCTTCGTCAGCATCTCCGACGAAGAGCGGTTCCATTACGACCTTCTCCAGGCCCAGTATGATTCCGTGACGGGTTCGGGATTCTGGCTGGACAGCGCCGAATTCCAGATGGACGGGAAGTATTAAGCGGGCAATCGCGGACGATTACGGGAACTCTGAAACCCGTCCCTTCCAAGGGCTGGGCGGCCCTAATTCGGAAGCCTCATCTAGGACTGCGAAGCGCTGCCATGATCCGGAAAGTCTACGAGGTCGATCCTCTTATCTACCCCAAATGCGGCAGCCTTGCAGTACTCAGGGAGCAGCGTCAGCGACTTCATGAGTGCGGTCAGATGAAGGGCATCGCCTTCATAACCGATTATCAGGCCGTGGACCGCATCATCGATCACCTTAAGCTCGTGTTTGTGGCGGAGAAGCCTCCACCCTCAGGCGTCTTCGAGCAGGTCGCCCTGATCGAGGCCGAAGAGCGGGCGGAGTATTTTTAGGACGAGTGGTTTTGATAGGGGATGGGGGTCGATTGTCTTTTAGGGCACATTTGTGGTCGTCCGCCTCGCTGAGCCGGCCCGCCGGCCTCTTTCAAGGCAAATTTCTTGTTCTTGACTCGATCTGCGTCCGGGATTATCCTTTTTTGTGCTGGGGAGCGTCGATTCCCCGCTTGATGCGAACGCAATTCGTGCAGAGCAAAAAAGAAAATCCCAACTTCTACAAAAGCGAATCCTTATACTCAAATCCTTATACTCTTTCCTGGCATTTCATGATGCGGTCGAATACTCCATTTCCCCTGAGAAGGCCTTCCTGCCCTCGATTAAATGCGTTGTTCTGCCCGAAACGACGGATTTCTATTGATAAATATAATTTTGGAGGATGTGATGGAACTTGATAAGAAGAAATATTTCGACAAAGACGAACTTCGGCGGATCTTTGCCGCAATTGAGAACTGGAAATCGAAGACTCCCCAAAAAAAACGGGACAAGAAGCCAAATAACTCTATTTTTGGCCGGATCAGTTTTCGGATGAGGCTCCCCTGCTTGAAAATCTCACTTCAGAAGCGGTACATTGAGTGGCGGCGGGCCGTCTCTCCAGGCGCGCATCCTATTCTCCTTTGGAATCAGTGAAGAGACGAGGAGCGGAGTGAAGAAGACTTTCCAGATCGCCGAGTGTCGGGCGAGCTTGCGCTTATGGGGCTGGAGCCCCGCCTGGGAAGCCCTGGTCCGGGAATCGATCGAGCCTGACCAGGCGGTCGGACGCGTCACCGCGGTATTCAGGGAGCAATGCTTGCTCCGGCTTCCTAACGGAGAGCGGACGGGCGAAGTGACGGGACGGTTCCGGCATCTGGCCTCGAATGCGGCCGCCTACCCCGCGGTTGGCGATTGGATCCTTGCCCAGGAGGCCGGGCCGGACCTTGCGCTCATCCAGGATTTGCTCCCGCGCCGAAACGAGTTATCCCGCAAGGTGGCGGGAAAAACCGTCCAAGAACAGGTTCTCGCAGCGAATGTCGACGTGGTTTTTGTCATGACGGCGTTCGACGAGGATTTCAATGTCCGGAGGATCGAACGCTACGAGGTCATGGCCCGGCAGGCGGGGATGGAACCGGTGGTCCTGATCAACAAAAGCGATTTGGCGAAGGCCGATGACGAACGCATGATCGAGGCGCGCGACGTCAATCCGGACGGAGTCGTCCTCCGCGTTTCGGCCCGAACTGGAGAAGGCCTTGACACTGTGAGATTTTATTTGCCGGCGGGAAAAACCGGGATTTTTTTGGGCAGTTCGGGCGTGGGAAAATCAACTCTCCTCAACGCTCTCCTCGGCGATGAGGTCCAAATAACGAAGCCCATCCGCATGTCTGACGGCAAAGGCCGGCACGCGACGTCGGCCCGCCAGATGTTCATCCTGCCCGCGGGCGGCCTGGTGATCGACACACCCGGATTGAGGGAGATCCAGCTCTGGGCGGAGGAGCCGGCCTTGACCGAAGCCTTCTCGGAAATCGCCGGGCTGGCCGGGCTCTGCCGCTACACCGACTGCACGCACGGGCCAGAATCGGGCTGCGCCGTCAAAGATGCCGTGGAAAAGGGAACGTTGCCCGCCGACCGCTATGCGGGATACTTGAAGCTCAGCAAAGAATTGTCCTATATCCGACGAAAACAGGACGCGGCCGAACAAGCCGATCACAAACGCCGCTGGAAAAACATCCATCGTGCTGCGCGCGCGTTCTATCGAGACCGGGAAAAAAGCGGCGATTGATCAGCTTACCTTGAAAGAGTAGCTCTTGCCCCGGAAAAGGGCGACGCAGGCGTCGACGACCTCAGGATCGTAGAGCACGCCCCTGTTCCGGGAAACCTCGCCGAGGGCCTGTTCGATGTCCAGCGCGGAACGGTGAGGCCGGTGCGAAACCATGGTCTCAACGACGTCCGCGACGCCCAGGACCCGGGCTTCGAGGATGATCTCCTCTCCCCGGAGTCCCTGAGGATAGCCCGATCCGTCCAGCCGCTCGTGATGCTGAAGGACGGTGAGGGCGACGGGTCCGGGGAAATCAATCTGCTTCAGGATATCGAATCCGAGCCGGGGATGGGTTTTGACCAGCCCGAATTCGAAATCGTTGAGATGTCCGGGTTTACTGAGAATATCGCTCGGGATCGCGATCCTCCCGATGTCATGGATGGAGGCGGCCATACGGATCGTGTCGACCTGGTCTTTACGGATCCCGAGCTGGTCGGCGACCGCCCGGGCAAGGTCGGCGACTCGGCGATGATGTCCGGTGGTATAGGGATCGCGCATTTCGACGGTCAGATTTATCGCCCGGAGAGTCGCGCCCATCGCCTTGCGTAGCTTTTCGACCATGAACCGGAGTTCGCCCTCGATTTCCCTGCGCGATGGAATATCGCGGACGATATAGATCTGGGCGGGCTTCCCTCCGTACGAAATTTCCCCCGATTGCATTTCGACAAGAATGGCGCGGCCTTTTTTCTGTTGCAAGGATATCAAAGCAGGAGACGGGTTCCCGCCGTCGCCTGCCCCTTGCCGGCGGCTTTCCCTGGTGCCCTTGCCATCCGCGGCTCCGATGAGAGCTTTGCGGATCGGGATGGAGCTTGAGCTCAAAGCGATCGATTTTTTTAAAAACTGCGCCGAAACGGGAGACGATCCGACGGCCAAGGAAATCTTCGTCAGCATCTCCGACGAAGAGCGGTTCCATTACGATCTTCTCCAGGTCCAGTATGATTCCGTGACAGGCTCGGGATTCTGGCTGGACAGCGCCGAATTCCAGATGGACGGGAAGTATTAAGAGAGCGGTCGGGGCCTAGGCGATTCCAGGGAAGGGGAGCGGTTCACCCCTCGCAGACGGTATCGCACGTGCCCCAACCCAATACAGGCGGTAATACCACCTTGGCAATTGAACGTCCCGTCCTCTTCCATAAAAATGAACTTGACCCCTTCCGGGTTCCGTCGGGATTCTGCTCGTAAATGACGGTCAGTCTGAGGTCCATGTCTTTTTCCAGAAAATCCTTGGCTTTAAGGGTCGCTTACTCGAGCGTCGCAAAGACGCCGCCCTCGATTTTGAGCCTAATTGAGCTGGGTGTCGATGTAGGCCAAGTACATGGCCACGAGCAGGTAGCTTTGATAATATTCGTCCCATCTGACCTGATCGAGATTGTCATTGGAAGTGTTGCTGATGTCCGCCGTTATGCGACGAATCGAATGGAGTGTGATATGGGGGATCTTCATGCTGAACGAATCGGCATCCCAGAGCGACCTCTGGTAGTTGACGTAGCGCAAAGGAATCTTGGCGGCCGCGGCTACTTTGATCAACTGGTCTTTCAACATCTTGTTCGCGCCGCTTTTCAGAACCGCTGTTGCCCCCAGCCCGAGGCAGTCGAGATTGACCATGGCCCGCGTTCGCGCCACGTCTTCGCGCGTCATTTTTCTGGCATATTGGGCCGAGCCCTTCAACCCGTCTTCTTCCGCGGCGAACGCGACGAAAATAAACGTGTGCTTGCGCGGCAAGACTTTGAGCGACTCGAAGAGGGTGGGCAGCAAGACCGCGCCGCTCCAGTTGTCGATCACGCCGTGCCCGGCGCCGTAATTATCAAAATGCGCGCCGACGATGATCGTCGTTTCGTTCTCGCCCGGCAGCACGCAGATGACGTTGGGTTCCGGGAAACCCGGGACAGGTAGCTCCGAGAGGCGATCGTCGCCGCAGCCCGCCGCCCGGAACATTTCCTTGATCTTCCGCCATCGCTGCCCGTTCTCCTTCGGACAATCCCGCAAGCGGCTCTCGAGCACCTCCCTGGCCGTCTTCCGTAAGCCGATCTTTTGGGTGGAAGGACGCCCAGGCCACGCAGAGAGTAAAGCCATTCCCAGGGCCAAACAGAATGCGGTTCTTTTTCTCAAGTTCCCCTCCAACGATCCCAAGATTTCATTAATACAGGCGTCGATCAATGTCAACCGCGGCATGGGCTATCCTTCCCCACGGTCGAGGTCAGCCGCCCGCCGCGTCCACTCCGCCTTCAATCATCAGAAAATGGAGGTGGGGGTAGAAATGATGCGCTTGGCAAGGCAGGAGGGACAGAATCCGCGCGTCTTGCAGGAGAAGGTTAGGAGATGATCTTCCCGGCAGCTGATGAGCGTCGAGTTAGTAACTCAGCGTGCAGCTTACCGGATTCGCCAACCCCTATGCCCTTCATCCCCGCCACTCGCGATCAGCTCATATGGACACAAGTGTTCGTATCAGTTAAATCACCAACACCTTTATATCAGGGTAGCCCATCAGCTTGAGAATAAAATAGTTGACTGCCGCTTCACCGGGATCATCGGAGAAGCAAACGAGCTCCGCATATCTCGGGACCCCGGCCTTGGCCAGGATGTTCCAGATATCTTTCGCGGCTTTGGGCGTGCCGTCGGCATTGAGGAGATCAGTATACGGGACATGAACAACTTTGCCGTCCTGAGCTTTTGCCGGCACATTCTGGCCCGAAGCAATCAAGACCTTGGGATAAATTCCCTGGGTGCTCTTCGGGTCCGTAATGATCACGTCCTTGCGGATATTCCCGGGATAAGTCGCGGGAGGTATGGATAAGTCTTGAGGGGCCTGCTTGGGGTCCACAACGGTGGCGTCCTTTTTCACGGCGAAGCCGAGTTTTGCCCATTCCTCCAAGGAGTCCATGAAGATAGATACCTTTTTCTGTCCCAGTTTCTCCAGCAATACGAACGCCAAGGCCGCGTCTGTGGTCAACCTTGCGCCTGAAATGACAACCGCTTCGTGAGACGCATTAACGCCGGCCGGACCCAGAATTTCAGCCAGCTTGTCGGGATTGGTGATATGGCTTTTAAACACATCTGCGGGGATGTTAAGCGCAAAAGGCACATGTCCCTGATTGAATGCGACTGCAGGCCGCACATCCACGATGCTGACGTGTGCGCCTCCGAACGTCCTTATTATCTGGCCGCCCCAAAACTGCAGCCAGTTTGTTTCCCTCATCAGGAACGGGGCATCATATGTCCAGTAAGGGAGTTCCCTTTCATCGGACAGCCATCCCAACTCGGATTCCTGGTAAAGCTTGACCTTGGGGTAATTCAGCATGAACTTAAGGGCGAAAAACGGCACACTGGCGGCCACTCCGCCCCCGCAATGGGTGTAGATCTGCTGTTCAGGCTTGATGCCCAAATAGGTCAGCATGCTCCTTATTTCTTCAGCCGACTTGAAGGTTTTATCCGGATTAAAAAAGTCGGCGCTGGGCAGCAAGATGGCATTGGGGATATGGCCGGCCCTGTGAAAGGGAGCGACTTGCCCAAAATGCCAGTCGGCCCCAAGCGCTTCCAGTAAAGCGTTATTGGCCGGGTCCCCGGATGCGGTCAGGTATTCCGGCAGCCTGACTCTCACGTCTTCGTTAACCTTCTTGATTATGAAAGAGCCTTTCTTCGGGACTGGCGGAACATCCTTCGTGACCGGCAATCCTGCCTCCTGCCACTTGAAGAACCCGCCGTCCAAAATCAAAAGGTCCTTTGCCGGGAAGCCGTAATAAAAGAGGGAGTAAAAGAGCCTGGTGGCCAGCATGGTGCCGCCCTGATCGTACATGACGATCTTTTTCCCGGAACTGATTCCCCAGGACTGGAAGAGTTTTTCCATATCAGCGACCGGCATTTCCCGGAGACCATACCAGGTGTATATGTCGACGCTGACTGCGCCGGGAATGTGTTTTGTCGCATAGATCTGAGTGGGTGACGCATCGAGGATCAGAACATCTGCATTATTAAGATTTTTCTCAAGCCATTTGACATCGACAAGATTGCCTTTGATTCCGTCTGCCGCCATCAAGGGCTGCGCCACGAGCAGGCAGCCGGCAACGGCAAGAAGGAAGCCATACCTCAAAACGTTCGACATGTTGTCCTTCTGTCGCTTCACTGTTCCTCGTTATGTTCCAAAGTGATTACTATTTTTCCCGAGCATGCCCTTCTTCCCGGTATCCCGCCGGCGCCGATCTTCTGTAGGATTTTGTAGTGGGAGAAGGCTTTGCCGATCATGCGTCCGCCATCGATTCGACTATTCCTATCATTCTTCTAGGAGAGTGTCAAGGAACGAAGAACGGGAGGCCCGGCTGAATCGGGCGGTTCTGGGCGAGAAAACGTCAACCGGTGTTGCCGCTCGACCAGGAGATGAGGTGCTCAAAGCGATCGATTTTTTTAAAAACTGCGCCGAAATGGGAGGCGATCCGACTGCCAAGGACATCTTTATCAGCATCTCCGACGAAGAGCGGTTCCATTGCGACCTTCTCCAGGCCCAGTATGATTCCGTGACGGGTTCGGGATTCTGGCTGGACGGCGCCGAATTCCAGATGGACGGGAAGTATTAGGGCCGTTATCCGAGACACTTCCAAGACTTTATCCCGGCCGCATTTATTGCAGGTCAACGCCCCGCACTTCAATCTCGCCCCCTCATGATAATCATGTCGAAGATTCGCGTTTCGGCTTTTTCTTCGAACGCCCGATCAGGGGTTTGATATAGAGCAAGTCATCCAGGTCTTTGTGTCTTCCTAAGGCTCTTTTGTTCTTTTCAAGGGCGGCAATCCCGATGATCGGAAGCGGATATTCTCCGTCCCGGGTTTGGATTTTTTCCCGGATTCGGCCTGCCCATGCTTCCTTGAACGTGACGCCCGTGATGGAACTCATGAAATCGATCCGGTTCGGACGTGTTCCAAACTGGATGATTGCTCCCTTCGCGAGAAGATCCGCCGGTCCATTGACAAACGGAATCGAGCCTCTCCAAAACTCCAGGAGGGCGCGATACGCTCGGAGCGCATTGGCCTTTGTGGGTTCGATCAGAAAGTCTACGTCACCCGTCAGTCTGGCATATCCATGATAAATAACCGCCATTCCGCCGACGATCAGATAGCGGACTCTATGGTCTGAGAGCCGACGGATGAGGTCTTGAGTGTCCCGGGAGAAAATGAGTCCGGTCATTTTTTCTTTTTGTGGTAGGCACGGACGTCGATCGGCGACCTTCCGAAAACGCGGGCTTTCAGCTGGCGGAAGATCTCGAGGCGCTGGGCGGGAGTCATGGCAATCTGTTCCCGGATTTCGGCTTCTTGGGCTTCTTCGAAACTGTTAAATACCCGGACCTGCTTGACCATGGTGATCGTCCTTAAGTTCAATTATATCAAAGATATGAACGAAAATACATGGGGGCCCGGGCTCAACATTTGATAAACCAGACGCGGCTCGACCCCGCGGAGCCAGATTCCGCCAGAAATGTTAAGTGTTAAGACCTTCCCCCTCTCTGGAAATAGAGTATAAGGATTTGGAGTATGAGTATAAGGATTTGCTTTTTCGCACTCCGTGACATTCCGTCCTCATAAGCTCGGAATCGATTCCTTGACATCCTCTAAACGAGGATTTATGATTTCTCGCGGTAGCGGGATGGGATTTAAGGGAGAAATCAACGTCGTTTCTGGGCCGAGCAGAAAAGAGAATTCCTATCATTTATTCGGGCGAAGGAGGATGCGATGAAACTGTTTGCCGGTAGCAGCAACTATCCTCCGGGGTATCATTTATCGCTCGTTTTAATAACCGTCGTGAGCCTTTTTTGCCCGGTTTCTGCCGCCGGCCAATCCCGCCAAAGAGCTAACGTATTGGATCAAACAAAATTGGCGAAACAGCTCAAGACCCCGTTGGCCCCTGGTTACGATTTCATTCAAAAGGGTGAAGACGCAAAATGGTGGCGCACAATCGACCCCTCCGGGGCAAT
>Ga0214473_10005280_pt1 | contig 15497 bp, 13 predicted proteins | sample RVTome_7_FD_203509 | JGI IMG/M metagenome (GOLD analysis project Ga0214473, IMG submission 203509) | Soil microbial communities from uranium-contaminated site in the Upper Colorado River Basin, Wyoming, United States - RVT98D197 | ecosystem: Environmental > Terrestrial > Soil > Contaminated >... | reverse complement strand
TCCTGGCGGTAGATCTCCAGGTCCTCAAGCCCTCCGGGAAATGCGCGGTGAATACGGGGCTCGGCGAACGGGTCCGCGACGACCCAGAGCATTGTGCAGTCCCGGCTCGGCGGATCGCCGGATTTGTCGTATTCGGTCCTGATTGCGACGCCTTTATGCCAGCATTCGAGAACCGCTTTTTCCCAGGCCTCGGGAAGCGTTTTGCCCTGGACATATAAAGTCGGGATGTTGCCGGACATTGTCGCCTCGCCGTCCCTTGGTTTTTATCACAGGACCGCGGCCCGGTCAATTATGATAGAATGAAAAAGGTTCTTCCTGATTAAGGACAGTCAATTTTTCGCCGTTGATGACATCTCGAGAACGCATCGAACGCCTCCTCGCCGGTAAACGAGCGGACAGGGCGCCGTTCTGTCCCGCTGTTTACGAACACAAAGCCGCCCTCATCCAAACGACGCCTTCTCGGCTGAGCCGGGATCCCGGATTGCTCGAACAGGCCTGTGCCCGGGAGATCGAACTTTACCAGCCCGACATGCTCACGGTCGGTTGCGACGTCTATAATATCGAAGCCGAAGCAGCCGGCTGCAGTGTCCAGTTCTATGACACGGATGATGTTCCCGCGATCGTCGAACGGATCATCGCCGTGGGCGATGATTTGGCCGGGCTCCGTTTTCCGAACCCGGAAAAAGACGGGCGGATGCCGGTCTGCCTTGAAGCCGCGGAGCGCGTCTCGACCCGGTTCGGCCGAGAGATGATAGTCCGCGGCGCGCTCAGCGCTCCATTCTCCCTGGCCTGTGGACTCGTCGGCGCGGAACCGCTCTTAACGGCGATGGTCGACGACCCGCGCTGGGTCTCGAGTCTTCTGGCGTATGCGGCGGAAATAACAAAACGGTTCGGGCGGGCCTTCGTCGACCGCGGCCTGGGGATTATTCTTTTCGATTCTTACGCTTCTCCGCCCCTCGTCTCTCCGGCCCTTTATAAAGAGATCGTGCTCCCGGCGACCGCTGCGGTCGTTCATTATTTCCGGAGAGATCTGCGTCTTCCGCTCGTTCCCTATATCATGGGCGGCGATACGGCGATCCTCCTCGACCTTATTCTTGAAACGGGAACGAACAACCTCCTCTGCGACTTTAAAGCCGATCTGGAGACCTTCGTCTCGCGCCTACGGGGCAAGGATGTTCTTCTTCGGATGAATCTCGATCCCCGTTTCCTCCTCGCCTCTCCTCTCCATGTAATCGAGGCGAGAATCCGCGCCGCGGTCGCCGCCGGCCGGCGTCATCCCGGGTTTATGCTCGGTACGGGCATTTTGCCCTACGACTTCCCTTCCGAAAAAGTCATCTCCGTCCGCGAAGCCCTCGAGAGATCCTGAATTTCCGCTCCGTGCAGAACCGGCCCCGGTCAAGCGTCATATTCATTGTACTCCAGGAAGACGGAAATGGACGATTTTTCGGACGGCAAGCTTTCGTCGAACGGCGGCAGCGAGGGGCATCGGCGCCGTCTCCGCGAGAAATTCCTGCGCGGGGGGCTAAACGCCTTCCTGGACTACGAGATCGTCGAGCTCCTTCTCACCCTGGGGACTCCCCGGAAAGACTGCAAGGATCCGGCCCGGCGGGCGCTCAAGGAGTTTAAATCTCTCCGCGGCGTGCTCGAGGCCGATATCCACGATCTCCAAAAAATCCAGGGCATCGGTTCGAGCAACATCTTCGGCATCAGGTTCGTCCAAGACGTGGCGCGCCGCTTCCTCAAGGACCGGATGCTGAGCAAGCCCTACGGCCGATCTTCGCGCGAAGTTTTTGACTATCTGTATCATTCCCTGCGCGACCTGAAAAAAGAGCACTTCAAGGTCCTCTTTCTCGACCCGAAAAACCAGATTATCGAAGAAAAAACCCTTTTCGAGGGCACGGTGGATTCTTCGGCCGTCTATCCGCGCGAAATCATGAAGGACGCCCTCCGCTATGACGCCACCTCGCTCGTCTTCGTCCATAACCATCCGTCGGGCGATCCCGAGCCTTCGCTCTGCGACCGGGAAATCACAAAGGATCTCGTTTTCGCCGCCAGGGTCATGCAGCTCAAGGTCCTCGACCACATCATCATCGGCAACAATTGCTACTTCAGCTTCGCCGACCGGGGGCTCGTCGAGGACTATGAGCTCATGTTCCTGAGCATGAACAAATGAAACAACAATGGCGAGGCTGCGTGATTTTTTATGTTAAGATAAGCCCCGACGGAGGACGCGATGCACCCTATAGACGCGATCGCCCAAAAAATAGGGATCAAACCCGAGTATCTGGAAAAATACGGTTCCACCAAGGCCAAGATCGACCTTAAACAGGCCGCGGAGTCAAAAAGACCGCCGGGAAAATTGATCATGGTCACGGCCATGACGCCGACTCCGGCCGGCGAAGGGAAGACAACGACGGCCATCGGCCTGACCGACGCTCTGAACCGGATTGGGAAGAACGCCGCCGCGGCCTTGCGCGAGCCTTCGCTCGGCCCCGTTTTCGGGATGAAAGGCGGAGCCACGGGAGGCGGCCGCGCCCGCGTCGTTCCTTCGAACGACATCAATCTCCATTTCACCGGGGATATGCATGCCATAACCTCGGCTCATAACCTTCTGGCGGCCCTCGTCGACAACCGCCTTCACTTCGACAATGTCTGCGGCCTCCTGGACTGCAAGAATATCACTTGGCGCCGCGTCCTCGACATGGATGACCGCATCCTCCGGGCAATCGTCGCCGGGATAGGAGGGCCGCTCCAGGGAATCGCCCGTGAGACGGGTTTCGACATCACGGCCGCGTCCGAGGTCATGGCCATCTTCTGTCTGGCCAAGGACGCAAAGGACCTCAAGGAAAGGCTCGGCCGGATCGTGGTCGGGACCACGCCCGGAGGCGCGCCGGTTCTCGCTTCGCAGCTCAATGCCCAGGGGGCGATGGCCGCCCTCCTCAAGGACGCCATCCGGCCCAACCTTGTCCAGACGCTCGAAGCCTCGCCGGCATTCATTCATGGCGGCCCGTTCGCCAATATCGCCCATGGAACGAATTCGGTGATCGCGACGAACATGGCTTTGAGCCTGGCCGATTATGTCGTTACCGAGACCGGATTCGCCTCAGACCTCGGCGCCGAGAAATTCTTTGATATCGTCGTCCGGACCGGTTCCGTTCCGCCCCCTTCGGCCGTTGTCCTTGTCGCCACGATCCGCTCTCTCAAGTACCACGGCGGCGTCGGGCTCGATGCCCTGGCCGCGGAAAACCATGACGCCGTAAGGAAGGGCTTCGATAATCTCCGGAAGCATATCGAAAACATGCGCTTCTTCGGGGTTCCTCTCATCGTCGCCCTGAACAAGTTTCCCTCGGACGCTCCTGCGGAAGTGACGGTTTTCGAGGATCTTTGCCGGAAGGAACCCGTCCGGTTTTCGCTGAGCGATGTCTACGGGAAGGGAGGCGAGGGGGGCGAGGCGCTGGCCCGCCAGATCCTCGAAGCCGAAGAGAAAGACGAACACCGTTTTCAATTCCTTTATCCGCTCGAGATGCCTCTCGTCGAAAAGATCGAGACCGTGGCCGGCCGGATCTACGGAGCGGCCAAGGTCGCCATGGAAGGCAAGGTCCGGCGCAAGATCCTGAAGATCGAGAAAGACGGCTACGGCCGTCTTCCGGTCTGTATCGCCAAAACGCAGTATTCCCTGTCCGACGACGAGGAGGCGCTCGGCCGACCTCGAGATTTTACGTTGATCGTCACGGATATTTCCTTGAGCGCGGGCGCGGGTTTTGTCGTTGTTTTGTGCGGCGACATCATGACCATGCCCGGCCTGCCGAAAGTTCCGGCCGCGGAGAAAATCGATGTGAACGACGACGGCGAAATCACCGGGATCGTCGGATAGCGTCCGATGAAGAAGGCCCTCAGCCTTTTTTTAGCTGTCGTTCTCGTTTGTCCCGGCATCTTCTTCGGCCGGCCGGTCAAGATGCCCGCGCTCTAGGAGCGCATCTCGGTCCCCGGTTTCGGGCGGGAACGGTCCGATTTACAGGCATCGCCGAATATGATAAAAAAAGGATGATGCCTTGTCCCGAAAAAGGGAAAAAACGGCGGGTGGGACAGGCATCGCCGGGCCCGCGTCTTATCCATGAGGAGGAAACCATGAAAGAAGACGACGACGAACAGAAGCAGGTCTCCAAAGGCAAAGCCATCGAAGCGGCTATCTCCCAGATCGAGAAACAGTTTGGCAAAGGCGCGGTGATGAAGCTCGGGCAGAAAGACGTGGCGATGAGAGTGCCGGCGATCCCCACGGGCTCGATCTCGTTTGACCTCGCCCTCGGGATCGGCGGATTTCCGAGGGGGCGCGTCGTGGAAGTTTTCGGCCCGGAAGCCACGGGCAAAACGACGCTCGTCCTCCATGTCATCGCCGAGGCCCAGAAGAAGGGCGGGCAGGCGGCGTTCATCGACGCCGAACACGCCTTGAGTCCGAACTATGCGGCTAAAGTCGGAGTCGATATCGATAACCTCCTCATCTCCCAGCCTGATTACGGAGAGCAGGCCCTCGAAATCGCGGAAGTTTTGGTCCGGAGCGGCGCCGTCGACGTCATCGCGGTTGATTCCGTGGCCGCGCTCGTTCCCAAGGCCGAGCTCGAGGGCGAAATGGGCGATGCGCATATGGGACTCCAGGCCAGACTGATGTCTCAGGCCCTGCGGAAGCTGACCGCCATCGTCGCCCGCTCCAAGACGTGTTTTATCTTCGTCAACCAGATTCGGGAGAAGATCGGGTTCTTCCTCGGCAATCCCGAAACGACGACCGGCGGCCGGGCTCTCAAGTTTTACGCCACGATGCGGATTGATGTCCGGAGGCTGACGGCTTTGAAGGAAGCCGATAGCATCATCGGCAACCGGGTCAAGGTCAAGATCGTGAAGAACAAGCTGGCGCCGCCGTTCAAGGAAGCGGAGTTCGACATCATCTACGGCGAGGGCATATCCAGGGAAGGGGACCTCGCGGACATGGGCCAGAACACAGGCATCATCGAAAAAGCGGGCACTTGGTATTCTTATAAGGGCGAGCGCATCGGCCAGGGACGGGAAAACGTGAAAAAGCTTCTGAAAGAAAATAAAAAGCTGGCCGATGACCTGGATAACGAAATCCGGAAAAAGGTCGGACTGGCCGCCGAAACGACAGCGCCCGAGAAGCCGGAAAAACCTGAAAAACCGGAGAAGGAAAAGAAATAATCCCGGGACCTCTAACGATGGCAGAACAAACGCGCAAGCGGTCTCAAAAGACGGGGTTGTCCCCGGGGACGCTCGTCCATGTCGGCGAGCGCCGGGTCGAGAAGACCAAGATTTCGGTCTTCGACTACGACGAGACGAATTTTCTGGAAAAAGACATCCAGAATGTCGAAGAGAGCTTCGCCTTCCGGGACACGGCCACCGTCACCTGGATCAACATCGACGGCGTCCACGACGCCGATATCGTTGAAAAGATCGGCGGGCATTTCGGAATCCACCCCCTGATTCTCGAAGACATCATGAACACCTCGCAGCGGCCGAAGTTCGAGGACCTCGGCGAAACCCTTTTTCTCGTCATAAGGATGATCAGCCTCGACCGGAAAGGCAAGGACATCGTTTCCGAACAGTTGAGCCTCGTCATCGGCCCGAATTTCGTCCTGTCCTTTCAAGAGGAACCGGGCGACATGTTCGATCCGGTCCGGGAACGCATTCGCAAAGGCAAGGGCCGGATTCGGAAGATGGGCCCCGACTATCTGGCCTATGCCCTGATCGACGCCGTCGTCGATCAGTATTTCTTCGTCCTGGAGCAGTTGGGCGAGCGGATCGAAGTCCTTGAAGAAGGATTGATCACAAATCCGCGCTCGGAAACGCTCCGTGAGATCCATGCCCTCAAGAGAGAGATGATTTTTCTCCGGAAGTCGGTCTGGCCGCTGCGCGAAGTCGTGAGCGGGCTCGAACGGGCCGAATCGGACCTCATCAAGCCGACGACGAACATCTTTCTCCGCGATGTCTATGACCATACGATCCAGGTCATCGACAACATCGAGACATTTCGCGATATGCTTTCGGGCATGCTCGAGACCTACCTATCGAGCGTCAGCAACCGGATGAACGAGGTGATGAAGCTCCTGACGATCATCGCCACGATATTCATCCCGTTGACGTTCATCGCCGGGGTCTACGGGATGAACTTCAAGTTCATGCCCGAGGTCGAATGGCGCTGGGGATATTTTTTCGTCTGGGGCGTGATGATCGCCGTCGGCGTGATCATGCTTTCGTTTTTCCGGCGGAAAAAGTGGCTTTGAGAATGGACCCTGAATGTCTCTCGAAGGAGGGCGCGAGATGAAGGCTAAAACCGTTTTTCTTCTCGTCATCCTGGCCCTGATGGCGATCCTGGCGTTCCAGAATTCCGGGCTAAGGGATTTTAAGCTATTTTTTTGGGCGATCTATGCTCCGATGTTCGTCTTGATATTGATCAGCTTCCTGGTTGGGTTCGTTACAGGCTTTATCGCTGCTCGCCGCGAACGGAAAAAAGAGGTTAAAAAACAGGACGAAAAGCCCGTTTTGACGCCAAACCCGAAATCATAGCGCCGTCTTTAATCGGAGGACGGCAACCTTATTTTTCTCGAATTAAAGGTTGATGTCCCCGGGATAAGGAGCCGTCGTTCAATAAATTAGCGGCGAGTATGTCTTCAGTTTTGTTATCCAAGCGGTGTGCCGACGGCGGTCATATAAACCACGCTCTCTCCCTCGCCGTCGATGCCTAAAAGGGCGTTGATTTCATTATCATAGAGAGCCGCGACCTGGCATGAACCGAGGCCCAGGGCCACGGCAGCTAAAGCGGTGTTTTGGGCGATATGCCCGGCGTCAAGATAAATATATCGATAGGCCCGCTGTCGATATTTCCATTTGCTCCGGTCGGATACGGCCGTCCAGATGAATACGACCGCGGCCTCGCTTATGAAACCCTGGTCGAGAGCGGCGGCGGATACATCCCGGCGGAAATCGCCGACAGCGAGCTGCTCGAGGTCGTGATTCCGGATGTCGTAGTGATAGATTCCCGGCTCCACTCCTTCGACGTTCAAGACGGCCGGGTAAGTTTCGACCGGATAGAGCGCTCCGGCCGAAGGGGCCGCTCGCAGCTCGAAATCCCGGAGGATTTTGGTCGCTCCCTGGGAAGCCCAGAGAAGCTGGGACAGCGTTTCGCGGCCGAGCGGCGAACCATCAAAATCACGGCAGCTTCGACGCGATTGAATCGCCGTCCAGAGGGGGATCCCTCCTTCTCGCTGCGGTGGCTCGAGCTTGATCCGCCGCGCCTGGGGATACGCTTTTTGTCGTCCCGGCCTTCTGCCCCAGTCGAGATATGCTCCCAAGAGCTTGCCCCGCTCGTATTTTGTTTCTTGTTGGAACCTGTCGCCGATTCCGTGTTTTAACTTTTCATCCTGGGCCACGTCCCATACTCCTTATTCGATGATGATTTCGTCGGCGAAGAGCCAGGCTTTGCCTCCGGCGCTCGAGTGCCAATCAGGACAGAGGCCGATGTTTTTTGCGTGAATTCGGACAAACCGGGCTTTTTTGCCGGAGACTTTAACCGAAAAATCCTTGACCGCGACGTCCGCAAACTTCGGGGAAACGTCGCTTTTCACGGTTGAGATCGACCGAAAATCGTGGCCGTCGCCGGATACGGCGAATTCGACCGTTGTCGGAAAAAATATCCAGGAGTCGATGTTGTGGAGGAACCCGGCTGTTATTTCTTTTAATTTCGTTGTCTTGCCGAGGTCGATCTCGGCCAGGAGGTCGTCTTTTTCGAATCCCTGCCAAAGACCGTCCGTATGAGACTTCGAGCCGCGGAGCCCGTTGACGAGTCCGATATCGCCTCCGCCCTTGTAGCGGTTGCTGAATGGATAGGTCAATCGCGGTGCTTTCCCGAGCGCTTTGTGGGCGACAAAACGGGTCTCCGTGATCCGTCCGGCCAGTTCCCCCTCAAAGAATGCCCCGGCCTTGACCGTCGAGGTCTTTTTAAGAAAAATCGGCTGGGCGTAGAGCATGGACATCGGCCCCGGCTCGACGCCGTCGAACGAATAGCGGATCTCGGGAGTCTTCATCTCGGTCTCGAGCTTGACCTTGACCGTGCGCGTCTGACGATCCAGCTCGGGCGACATCCGGACGTTAAACGAGCTCTTCGCGTAATTGATTCCGGCCATCCGGTAGCGCTCGAACTGGACATTCATCCGCGCGCCGAAATCGTCCCAGTCCCGGAGTTCTTTCGGCGACCAGCCGACTTCGGCGATCGCCGCAATCCTGGGGAAGGTCATATATTCGGCATGGGAGGAATTGGGGACATATTCCGTCCAGAGGTTGGCTTGGACGCCGAGGATGTGTTTCGCCTCGTCGGGGCTGAGCGCCGCCGGCGTCGGCTCGAACTCGTAAACTTTGCTCAGCTGGAGAAATCCGCCGATGGCCGGAGGTTCGTAGGCCGGTTGGCCCTGATAGTAATCGAAGTAACAATGCGAAGTCGGGGTCATCACCACATTGTGGCCCTCCTTGGCCGCGGCGATCCCGCCCTCGGTCCCGCGCCACGACATGACCGCCGCGTTGGGCGCCAATCCACCCTCGAGGATTTCATCCCAGCCGACGAGTTTTCTGCCTTTCGCGTTCAGGAATTTTTCGATGCGCTTGACGAAATAGCTCTGGAGCTCGTCCTCGTTTTTCAGACCCTCGGCCTTGATCCGGGCCTGGCAGTCGGGGCATTTCTTCCAGTTGGCCTTGTCCACCTCGTCGCCGCCGATATGGATAACCTCGCCCGGGAACAGGGCGAGGACTTCGGCGAGGACGTCCTCGAGGAAAGCGAACGTCTTTTCTTTTCCGGGGCAATAGACGTTTGTGATCGGCCAGACGCCGCCGGGGGGAACGGTGAAAGGGCCTCCGCTGCAAGAGTATTCGGGATATGATGCCAGGGCGGCCAGGCAGTGGCCCGGAAGCTCGATTTCAGGGACGATCGTCACCTGGAGGCTCTTGGCGTAGGCGACGACTTCGCGGATCTCGTCCTGGGTATAGAACCCGCCGTATGTCGCGGTCTCGCCTTCTTTTTGCGGTTCGCGCGCGTTCCAGTGTTTATCCTCCCGGTCCACCCGCCAGGCGCCGACTTCCGTGAGCCGGGGGTATTTCTTGATTTCAACCCGCCACCCCTGGTCGTCGGTCAGGTGCCAGTGGAAGGTGTTCATCTTGTGCATCGCCAGATAGCCGATGAATTTTTTGATGAACTCTTTGGGGAAGAAATGGCGGGAGACGTCGAGGAGCATGCCGCGCCAGGCATAGCGCGGGGCGTCGTTGATTTTCGCGGCCGGGATCGTCCACGGCAGGGCGGCGTTCGCCTTCCCCGAATAGAATTCCGGCGGAAGGAGCTCGAAGATCGTCTGGACCGCGTTGAAAAAGCCGCGGGGGCCGGCCGCCTCGACCCGAATCGCGTCCGGCCCGGAGAGAAGTGTATACCCTTCGGTGCCGACGCCCGGATCCTCGGAGATGTTGAACGTGATCGTCTTGGATTGAAGATCGGCCTTGAGCGCCGGATCGATTTCGACGACGGACATGCCGACGGCGGTGCCTTCCGCGATCTGGGAGATGAAATAGTCCGCGACCGATCTGATTTCGGGCTTGCCCGTCGGAACGATGACCCGTATTTCCGTCGAGAGGGTAAAGACTCCCGGGAGCCTCTCGACCGACTGAGGCCTCGGGACGATGCTGATCTCGGGCGGCTTCTCGAGTTTCGGGATCATCTTGACCTTGACGCAGGCCGGCATCGAGACAAGAGACGCGGCCAGAAAAACAAGAAGGATATTTTTCTTCATGGTTCGCATTCCCTTCGCGGCATTTGAGCTATCAATTTATGGCTGAGCGAGCGACCGTCGCGTCCTTTTTTAGCGCGCGGCGACACGCTCCTTTAATCTATCCGTTTTTCGCGGCCGAAGGCAAGAGCCACGCGATTGACAAAGATCACCCGCGAGCACTATATTTTGCCCGGCCGAAGGAGGCATCATGATTAAAAAGATCGCGCACATCGGGATCGCCGTCACGGATTTGGAAAAGCAGGTAAAGTTTTATCGCGAGACCCTCGGATTTTCCTTTGAGGGATATGAGGATTTGCCCAAGCGCGGACTGAAGATCGGGCTTTTTGATATCGGCGGAGTGAAGATCGAACTCCTCCAGCCGACCGGAACCGATTCCGCCATCGCTAAATTTCTTGAGGAAAAGGGCGAAGGAGTACATCACCTGGCCTTCGAGGTCAGGGATATCAAGGAAGAGCTCGGCCGCCTGAAAGCGGCCGGCATTGAACTTATCGATAGCGAGCCCCGGCCCGGCGTGGGAGAGGCCATGATCGCTTTTCTTAATCCGAAATCAACCGGCCGGGTTCTGATCGAGCTGTGTGAGACGAAAAATCATTGAACATGGGGGCCGCCTTCTGAATTTCGTGGTCTTGGAAACCTATGAGAGTGATTTTATTCCGGTACTATTTCGACCAGGACGACGTCGCACTCGACGGTCTGGCCGGTGACGACGTTCACCGACCGGACGAGGCCTCCGTTCCGGCAATAGATCTCGTTTTCCATCTTCATCGCTTCGATTATTAATATACCCGCGCCCGGCTTGATGATTTCTCCTGGCTTGACCAGGATTTGAACGATTTTTCCGGGCATCACCGATTTGATGATCTCCGCTCCGGACGATTCGGGGCTGGCCTGAATCCGGCGGATGCGCGTCTGCCGCTCGTCGAGAACCTCGAGGAGAAAGTATTGATTCCGGTAGTGGAGTTCAAGGCGGCTGCCGAGAAATAAATAGGCGAGGTCGCACGACTGGTTGTCCATGAGCATGGACAGAGAATCCGAAGTGCAGAATCGGAGGTCGATGGCGTGAGACACCCCCTCCACGGCGATTTCGAAGCGGTGGTCATCGAGCGGCGTGAGCTCGATCGTCTTTTCCTTTCCTCCCCAGATGACGGTGTACTTTTTCATCTCTCGCCCGTCCCGGGACGCCCGGACATTTTCCAGGCCGAAGTCTCGCTGATTTTAGAGAAGGGAATCAACGCCCCTTTCTCCTCGCCCAACCAGGCGAGAATCGCGGCGGCGGCAAAGGCCACGTTCTCTTGATGTCCTTTTTCATCGCGGAGGAGCTCATCATGGTGGCGGGGAATGAAGTGGGTGTCGTATCGGCCTTTCAGGAAATCCGGCTGGAGGAGAATTCTGCGCAGATAGGGGAGATTGGTCCGAATGCCGATGACCTGATATTCTTCGAGGGCGCGAAGCATCCTGGCCAGCGCCTGGCCGCGGTTTTCGCCCCGGACGACGAGCTTCGAGATCAAGGGGTCATACTCCATGGGAATGGCGAATCCGGCATAGATGCCCGTGTCGTCGCGCACTCCCGGGCCTCCGGGCGCGGAACATTTTTTGACCAATCCCGGCGAGGGAAGGAAATTGTTCCAAGGATCTTCGGCGTAAATCCGGCATTCCATGGCCGCTCCCTGCATCGGGGGTACGCGCTCGTCGAGACGGTCTCCCTCAGCGATCCGGATCTGGCGCTCGACGATATCGACGCCGGTGACCATTTCGGTGATGGGATGTTCGACCTGGAGACGGGTATTCATCTCCAGGAAATAGTAATTGCGGTCGGCGTCAACCATGAATTCGACCGTCCCGGCATTCGTATAGGCGCAGGCCTGAGCGGCCTTTATCGCGGCCTCGCCCATTTTTATTCTCAACTTCTCGGTCATGAGCGGCGAGGGAGTTTCTTCGATAATCTTCTGATGGCGCCGCTGGATGGAGCATTCCCGCTCATAGAGATGCACGGTCCGGCCGTGGGTATCGGCCAGGATCTGAAACTCGATGTGATGGGGCTCGTCGAGATATTTTTCAAGATAGACGCGGCCGTCGCCGAACGCGGATTGAGCTTCGCGGCGGCAGGCTTCAAACGCGGCGTCGAGCTCGGCCGGCCGCTCGACCCGGCGCATGCCCTTGCCGCCGCCGCCCGCGGCGGCTTTGATCAAGACGGGATATCCCAGCTTCGCCGCTTCGGCCTTGGCGGCGGCGGAGGATGCCAGGGGAGAGGTGCCCGGAACGACGGGGACGCCCGACCGGCTCATCCGGGCGCGCGCTTGCGTCTTTTCGCCCATCATGGCGATGGACGCGGGCGACGGGCCGATAAAAATCAGGCGACGGCCGGCGCAGGCTTCGGCGAAGCCCGCGTTCTCGCTGAGAAAGCCGTAGCCGGGATGGATGGCGTCCGCCTTGGCGCGGGCGGCGATATCCAGGATTTTTTTCTGGTCGAGGTATGTCTCCTGGGCCGACGCTCCGAGCAGCGGATAGGCTTCATCGGCATAGCGGACGTGGAGCGCCTGGCGGTCGGGCTCGGAAAACACGGCCACGGTGGCGATGCCGAGCTCGCGGCAGGTCCGCTGAATACGGACGGCGATCTCTCCCCGGTTCGCGACCAGGATTTTTTTGATCTTCCGCCGGCGCATAGTCCGCCTCGAACCTTCAGATCGGGATGTTCCCGTGTTTTCTGGGCGGGTTCTTCTGCCGCTTGTTCTGGAGCATCTTCAGCGACTGGATGATATGGCGCCTCGTGTCTTCCGGATAGATGACGGCGTCGATGTATCCCAGCTCCGCGGCCTTGTAGGGGTTGGCGAAGGTTTTTTTGTAATGGGCCACAAGCTCGTCTTTTTTCTTGTGCGGATTTTCGGACTGCTGCAGCTCGTTCCTGAAGATGATGTTGACCGCGCCCTCCGGGCCCATCACCGCGATTTCCGCCGTCGGAAAGGCGAGGTTGATGTCGCCGCGGATGTGCTTGGAAGCCATGACGTCATACGCCCCGCCGTAGGCCTTGCGGGTGATGATCGTGACTTTGGGGACGGTCGATTCCGCGTAGGCATAGAGGAGCTTCGCCCCGTCCTTGATGATCCCGCTGAATTCCTGCTCCGTTCCGGGGAGGAACCCGGGGACATCCTCGAACGTCACGAGCGGAATGTTGAACGCGTCGCAGAAGCGGATGAACCGCGCCGCTTTTTTCGACGAATGCGTGTCCAGGCAGCCGGCGAGATGGGCCGGCTGATTGGCGATGATGCCCGCGGAAAAACCGCCGAAACGGGCGAACCCGACGACGATATTCCGGGCGTAGAGCTCGTGCACCTCGAAAAAGCGGCCGTCGTCCACGACCAGGCGGATGAGGGCCTTGATGTCATAAGGCTTGTTGGGATTGAGGGGGACGAGCGTCTTGAGGGCCTCTTCCTTCCGGTCCGGCGGGTCCGTCGTCAGGCGCAGAGGCGGATCCTCCATGTTGTTCGAGGGCATGTATCCGAGCAGCTCCCGGACCATGGCCAGGACGCGCTCTTCGTCGGGCGCTGTCAGATGGGCCACCCCGCTCTTGGTCGCGTGGGACGCGGCGCCGCCCAGCTCTTCCTTGGTCACTTGCTCGTGGGTGACGGCCTTGATGACATCGGGCCCGGTGATGAACATGTACGACTTCTTCTCGACCATCAGGACGAAATCCGTTATCGCCGGGGAGTAGACGGCGCCGCCGGCGCACGGCCCCATGATGACCGAGATTTGGGGGATGACTCCCGAGGCCAGCGTGTTTTTGAGAAAGATATTGGCGTACCCCGCCAGGCTGACCACGCCTTCCTGGATCCGAGCTCCGCCCGAGTCGTTCAGCCCGATGACCGGGGCGCCGTTGTCCATGGCCAGGTCCATGATCTTGCAGATCTTTTCGGCGTGCGCCCCGCTGAGCGAGCCTCCAAAGACGGTGAAGTCTTGGGCGAAGACGAAGACCTGCCGGTTGTCGATCCGGCCGTATCCGGTGATGACTCCGTCCCCGGGAATTTTTTTAGAGGCCATGCCGAAATCCGAGCAGCGATGGGTCTTGAGCTTGTCCAGCTCGACGAAAGTTCCCGGGTCGAGGAGGATCTCGAGGCGTTCGCGGGCCGAATATTTGCCCTCATCATGGTGTTTCTTGAGACGCTCCTGGCCGCCCGCCTTCTCGGCCTCTTTTTCGAGATCGGCGAGGCGGCGCCTCAGCTCTTCATGGTCTTTGGGTGGTTTGTCAGGCATCGTCGTGCGCTTTCGGCCTAGCCGGCCCGACGGTAGACGATGGCCACGACCGTCTTGTCGTTTCCTCCCATGTTGACGGAGAGGGCATATGGCCGTTCGGGGGAGAGGGTGATCTGCCATTTTCCCGCTTTCCCGGTCAATTGCTGCCAAACGGTCACGGCCTGCCTTACTCCCGTGCCGCCCGTGGGATGCCCCCAGCCTATCAATCCGCCCGAGGTATTGAACGGCACGGCGCCCTGCCGGGACGTGTATCCTTCGAGGATGAAGTCCGCGCCCTCGCCTTTGTCGGCGAAGCCGATCGCTTCGATGGACAACAGTCCGGATATCGTAAAGCAGTCATGGCATTCGACGGTGCCGATATCCTTGAGGGAGACGCCGGCGGCGTCCATGGCCTTTTTCGCCGCCCGGGCGGTTGTCTCGAGTTCGGTCCAATCCGCGGGGGTGAGGGTGAGGTCGGCTTCGACCTGTCCCCAGCCGATGACTTCGACGGCGTCGGATTTGGCGATCCCGGCCCGTTTCAACCCGTCTTCCGAGACGACGGCGATCGCCGCGGCCCCGTCGGACACTTTAGAGCAGTCATAGACATTGAGGTGGTCGACGAACGCTTTCGGATTGGGTTCGGTCAAAGCCAGGGCTTCGAGATCGGGGCAGATGTTGTGGTATTCCTGGGCGGTGTCGCAGAGCCGGGCGTTTTCGACGGCGTTCCGGTACCAGCGGGCGAACGCCCGCCGCGTTTTTTCCCGCCCGAATTTATCGAAGTAGACGCCCGCCCGGTCGCTGAACAGCGAGGGGAAGAAATAGGCATGGCCCGCCTTCCGCTGCCCTTTGAACCAGCCGGCCCCGGCCAGGATGTCCGCGCCGTAGATCGCCTTGACCGTGTTCTGAACTTCGACGCCGACCGTCAAGACGACTTCGGCTGTCTCGGCGAGAACGGATTTCAGCGCGGTGATCAAGCCCAGCCCTCCGGAGCCGCAGGCGCCTTCGACCCGGCAACACGGTTTCCAACGGAGACTCTCGTCGATGTAAGGAATCAAGGCGGGGAGATTGCCCTGTTTGTTGAAGCGGGCGGCCATGAAGTTGCTGATGACGCCCTCGTCCACGTTTGTTCCGCCGCCGACCTGCTTCAAAACGCCCTGGCCCGCTTCGCGGATGTAGTCCTCGAGGCCCGGGCGGGGCTTCTTCGGGTGAAACTCCTTGCGTCCCGTTCCCATGGAAATCGTTTGGTATCCCGCAGTCATAAAGACTTTACGCCGGTGTGTCTTCATCGTTGAACCTCTCAATCGAAGAATGCGTTGATCGGGCCGTAGGCGTGATAGAAACCCGTAAGAAGGACGGTGTTGACGTCATCCTCTTTAGCCGCGACCTTGCCCTTGACAAGTCCTAGGCCGATTTCTTTTGACCTCCGGCCGTATTTTTTAG
>Ga0214473_10005279_pt1 | contig 15498 bp, 10 predicted proteins | sample RVTome_7_FD_203509 | JGI IMG/M metagenome (GOLD analysis project Ga0214473, IMG submission 203509) | Soil microbial communities from uranium-contaminated site in the Upper Colorado River Basin, Wyoming, United States - RVT98D197 | ecosystem: Environmental > Terrestrial > Soil > Contaminated >... | reverse complement strand
CCCCCGACGCGCTTCCACTTTGACGTGGAGTCTCCGCTCTCGCCCTGGGGAGATTATCCGCCGGCCTCGGAAACGCTGGAACAGTACCCGAGGCCGTGGGGGCGCGCTAAGGAGCACCTCGAGACGCTGGCGGCCTGCCTCGACGACACGCGCAAGGACACCGAGCCGATCCCGGGCTGGGGTGGGAACACGCTGGCGTACCTCTACGAGGAGGCTGGCGCGCCGCCGAAGTACTTCAACCTGGGCGACGACGAGGACCCGCCCGGGTGGTATTTTCACCCCAACAATCTCGATTGCTCGCATTGGTATTTCAAACTGACCGAGCAAGCGATCGACGCGGCCCTCAACCAGGTCGCCTACCAGCCGATCCGCGCGGCGTGGCCGGGCTGCAAGAGCAGCAATTACTGGACCTCGTCTCCCATGGACGGCCTTGGTGCGCCAGGCAGCGAGCGCAAGCGAAAGATCTGCGTGGACAACCGCGGTGACCCGAACATCTCGAAGGTCTTCGAATACCACTGGAAGGGCTCGGCGGACTTGCAGGCGCCGGAGCTCTATCCGGCGCCGTGCTGGAAAGAGCCGAATGAGCCCCTACAGTGGGACGGCAGCATTCGCGAAACGCGCCGGCACGTCGAGGCGTGCCGCGACTCGTTCCCCGACGATCCGAACCAGCCGCCGATCACGCCCTGGCTGCTGCTGGTCGGATGCAGAACGTGTGCCCCGGATTGCGACTTCGCGCCGGCCGATTTCATCCGGCGGCAGTTGACGTTTCTGCGCGGCATGCAGGTCAACGAGTTCTGCATTTGGAATGACGCGAACACTGGAATGTGTCAGGCCCCGTACGAAGAGAACTGGAACAAGCTGGTGGATCTGATCGACCAGGTCTGGGGCGCGGACGTTTCGGACGCCCAGGTGCTGCTCGGTACGAAGGACCCCGCCAGCGAGGTCAACGACCTGCGCTGGAACGAGCGCGACACGCCGAGCACGAAGAAGTACTTCCGCGTCCAGAGCGAGTCGGGCGCCACCCTGCACTACACGGAAACGGAGGTGACGTTCGCTACGCTCATCGCTTGGGGCGCAGAGGTCACGCGGCTGCGGGTGGTGGTCGAGGCGGAGGTCGAGAACAACCAGAACCCCGTGACGGTAAGCGTGGCGATCCTGAATCAACAGACCAGCCAATACGAAACGCTGGGCACGTTTCAGCTCGGCGGGCGCCAGAACAAACACTTCGACACGGCGTCGGTACCGGCAACCTACCAGGACCTGTGGGGCCGCGTGCGCGTGCGGATCAACTACACCGGCCCCGACGACTTCGTCTCGAAGATCGACATCGTGCAGCTCGTCGGGACGACGTATCCGCCCTGATGCCCGCGCGCGAGTGCGGGAAGGTCTATCCGGGAGCCCCGTCCCAGTCCGCCGCCGGTTGGCGGGGGGCCGAGGCGCCGGGGAAAGCCGGCCGAAACCGGCGGTCGAAACGTCGTCTACACCGTCACGCACCCCGCGCGAACGAAAAATGAAGGGGTGCTTGACAGGTGCCTCGAGCGCGCGTACAAACTAAGTGGTCACTGGTGTTCGGCCGCTCGGGGCGGCCGGAAGAATAGGGAATCCGGTGGAAGACCGGAACGGCCCCGCCGCTGTGACCGGGAACGAACGCTGCACAGGTCATTGGCCCGCCGCGTGCGGGCTGAGAAGGCGCAGCTAGTAGGTGCGAGCTTCGGAACGGCCGAATGCTCGCGGGCCCGGAAGTCAGAAGACCTGCCAGTGCGACCAAGTGTCGGGTCGGCTTCGTGGGTCGGGCCGCCGAATGGGCCATTTCGAGCGCGACTTTCCGGATCAGAACCCGGGCGACAGCGTGAGCGAGCCGCATGTGCGGCTGCGCACAGGCACCGTCCGCCGGGTGGAATCGGCAGCGACGCGTCTCGAAGGGGCCTGCATGTCGCGCTGAAACCCGTCTGCGAAGACCGACCCCTGTTCCCCGCGGCGCGAACGGCGCCGCGAACGTCAGGAGGTTGGTGTCCATGTGCACGTCAGACTGTGTTCGCTGTGGGCTGGCCGCCGGATTGGCCTTGTCACTCTGCGTCGAGCCGACCCGCGCCGGCGACCCGTGGGCTGATCGCATCGTCTCGTACCACCTGGGCAGCGGTGGCGATCCCGCGTACACGAATCCAAACACGGTACTCGGCGAGCCGGAGCGCTTCACCGGCGAGCTGGGGGGTTATCCCGGGGCCGTAACGCCGTTCAACACGGCGTGGGGCACCGATGAGATTCTCAGTCTGGGTGTCGGGGGACACCTGACGGTGCAATTCGACGAGCCGATCACGAACGATCCAGCGCATCCGTACGGCGTCGATCTCATCGTCTTCGGCAACGGCGCGTTTTCCGACGCGCGGTACCCGGAGGGCATCGTGGGCGGCCTCTTTGAGGAAGGGCCGTTCAGCGTGTCGGTTAGCGCCGACGGCGTCCAGTTCATTCCGCTGGCGGGCACGTGGAAGGATGCGCTGTTCCCCGCGCTGGGTTATCTGGACCTGCCGGGGCCGTACGCGCAGCAGCGAGGGCAGGTGCCGTCGGACTTTACGCGGCCGGTCGACCCGCGACTGCGCCTCGCCGATTTCCTCGGCAAGTCGTTCGCGCAAGTCGTAGCGCTCTACGGCGGCTCGGGTGGCGGCATCCCGCTGGATATCGGCCCGAGCGGCCTCCACGAGGTCTATTACGTGCGGATCGACGTGCTGCCCGGCGCGACCAGCCCGGAGTTTGACGCGCTGGCGGCGGTACCCGAGCCGGCGACGGCGCTGCTGTGCGTCGCGGTTTTCGCGGCCGGGTGCGCTCGCGGGAGGTCGTGCAAACCATGAAGCGCATGTACGTTCTGGAAGAACGGGTTCGGCGAGCGATCGTTCTCGTGCTGCTCGGGATCGCGAGCGTCGCGGCGGCAGGTCCGTGGACGCATCTGGCGGGGGATAGTGCGCGCACGAGTATCGCGCCGGCGGCGCCAGCGCGGCTCGACGACATGGCCTGGACCGCCCCGCCGAGACCGGATGAAGAGTACGTCTGGCATGCCAGCCCGGTCGTTTACGGCGGGCGGGTGTATGTCAACGCGCGGCACATCGTCGGCGGCACGCCGGTCAGCAATCGGGTGATCGCGTACGACAGCAAGACGGGCGCGCGGCTGTGGCACACCGATATCGACCTTGACGTCTTCGACAGCTTCGCCAGCCCGGGCATCGACGCGCGAAACCAGACGCTCGTGATCGGGTCGGGCCAGCGCGTGCATGCGTTGGCGCTGGACACCGGCACGCTCCGCTGGCAAACGCCGCTGGAGCGCGTCATCGTCAACGCTGCCCCGGCGATCTCGCAGGACCTGAAGAACGGCGACGTGCCGGCCAATCGCGTCTTTATCACCGATTACAGCGGGTTCGGCGGCGCGGCCCAGCTCTATGCGCTGAACGCCGATCCGTATGACGCGGCGCAGAACCCTTACCAGCCCGGCGAGGTCGTCTGGACGGCCGACTTGCCGGGCGCCAGCGGCAATTCACCCGCGTACGCCGACGGGTATGTCTACGTCGGCAGCGTTGACGGCGTCGTGTTCGCGTTCGCGGCGCGCGACGGGACCCCGCGCTGGCAGACCAAGGTCGAGCCGCCGGGCTATCCGCAGCCGGTGCGCTTCCTGGGCGGCGTGACGATTCGCAACGGGTCCGCCTATGCCGCCACCTATGGGTTCTACGGCGGACAGAACAACAGTCTGCTGGTGAAGCTCGACGCCGCGACCGGCACGGTGATCTGGCATACGCCGTGCGAACGGACGCAGTCGATTCCGGTCGTAACGGACGCCGGACGAATCTACCTGGCGGGCGGGATTGACGGTTTCGGGTCGGTGGTGAAGGTGCAGGCGTTTGCGGATGCCGGCCGTTCGGTCGTGCGGTTGTGGGACACCTATGCCGATACCGGCGGTACGCTGGTGCTGGGTGGGTGGACGAATCAACCGGTCTGGGCCGACGGGCGGCTCTACGTTGGCACGCCCAGTCGCGGGAGTTTCTTCGGTCCGTACACGGACCTCTACGTGCTGGACCTGTCCCGCGCGCCGGCAGAGCCCGGTTTCGTCGCGGACCACTTCGTTGGCGCGGGCGGCAGTCCCGCCGTGGCAGGCGGGTGGTTGTACTCGCTCGGGCAGGCCGGATTGGTCGCGTTGCGAGCCGCGTACCGCGGCGACCTGAACTGCGACGGGCGGGTCAACAACTTCGACATCGACCCGTTCGTCCTGGCCCTGACGAATCCGATCCGCTACGGCGCTGTCTACCCGGATTGCGATCGCCGCAACGCCGACGTCAACGGCGACGGCGCCGTCAACAACTTCGACATCGATCCGTTTGTCAAGCTACTGACGAAGTAGATGCGGCCCGCGCGTGCGCAGAGCTTGGTGGAATTGTGCGTGACGGTCGGGCTGCTGGCCGTCCTGGTCGCCGTCCTGCTGCCGTCGCTGGGCGGTGCGCGCCGCCAGGCACACCGTGCGGTGTGTGCTGCCCACCTGGCCCAACTCGGGCACGCGTGGCACCTCTACGCCGGCGACCATGACGGGAAAGCGATGCCGCTGGCGTACACGCGCAGCGACCTCATCGGCGACGGCCCGCCGATCTATTGGTGGGGCACGAACGACGCCCGCGGCGTAGACCACACGCGGGGTTTCGTGTGGCCTTACCTGCGCGCCGATCTTCGCCGCGGCGGCGTGTATGAGTGCCCGTCGCAGCCGTGGGGCAGCTACCTTCCGCAGGGCGCGGCACGCTCCGTCACGAGCACCTATGGTTACAACGGATACTTTCTATGTCCGCCGCACACCCCCGGCTGGTCGTACATGATCGGCCATCGGCCGTGGCAAAACGTCGATCTGGTGTCGCAGCCGCAGCGGTTGTTCGCCTTCGCCGACACGCTCAGCGATTTGAGCGCTGCGCAGCCATTCAACAACGCGCTGCTGGATCCGCCGTACCTTTATGCCGGCCGGTTCTGGACGCCCAACGGCACCCCGACGACCGCATTCCGCCACGACGGACGCGTCAACGTGGTGCTGGCGGACGGTCACGTCGAACCGTTTTCGCCCGATGGCGGGTGGATCACCTCTCCGCGGTTTGGGATCGGCTCGGTTGGGGCGTACAACGACCCGCACTATGTCCCCGACTGGCGCGAATGGTAGACGCGGACGTGTGCGGGGTGGCCGCCTGCCGCGGTTCCGGCGCGCGAGTATACTGGGGTCCTGCGGGTCCGCGAGATGAGTGACACACGCCAGGGTTCTTCGGTCTCATTCTGGCGCGCCGACGGGCGCGCCTTGGCGGCGATCATTGTTGTCGCTGTTCTGGCGGCCTTCTTCGTCATTCGCGCGCCGCGGATCGTGGGTCTCTACGAGGATGACGGGATTTACCTGACCACCGCCAAAGCGCTGGCGGAGGGCCGAGGCTACCGGCATCTGGAACTCCCCGGCGAGCCCTACCAAACCAAGTACCCGATCCTGTATCCACTGCTGCTGGCCGCCGTGTGGCGCCTGTTTCCGAGCTTTCCGGACAACGTCCCGGTTATTCAGGTGGTGAATACCGCGCTGTGGGCCGCGAGCGCGTGGATCACGTATCGCCTCCTGCGGCGCGTCTGGGGCTTGCCCTCGTGGCTGGCGGCGCTCGGCGTGATCCTCGGCTTCGCCAACGCGGCCACGCTGGGCGTGATCCAAACGGCGATGGCGGAACCCCTCTACGTGCTGTTGACGATGGCCGCGCTGGCCGTATGGTGCAACGCGACCGCCGAAGGCGAGCGGACCGCGACGACACGCCGCGCCCTCGTCCCGCCGGCGGCCGCGGGCTTGCTGGCGGCCGGTGCCTATCTTACGCGCAGCATCGGCGTCACGCTCATCATCGCGCTCGTCGTGGACGGCCTGCTGCGACGCCGTTGGATGCGGACCGCCGTGGCGGGGGTGGTGGCGCTGCTGGGTGCCGCGGGTTGGCATGTGTGGCGCGCGTGGGCGTCGGCGGCCAACGCGGCCGATCCGATGACCACCGCGTTCGGGTACGACCTTGACTACAGCATCTGGATCGCCCCGTCGCTGCGCGCCGCAGCGTGGGTGGCCTACCACAACCTCTCGGAAGTCATCATGGAGTACTTCCTGTTGCTCGGCGCGCTGCCGGGTGACTGGGCGAAAGCCATGCTTGAGAAGGGAATCGTGCGTGCCTTGCCGCTATACCTGGGTGCTTTGCTCGCCCTGGCCCTGACGCTGCTCGGTCTTCGTATGGTCACACAGGCGCGCCGGCTGACGATCCCCTTGTATCTGCTCTGCTATTTCGGCGTCGTATTGGTCTGGCCGTTCGCCCCGTGGCGCTTTCTGCTGCCGGTTTTCGCGTTGCTGATTACGCTGCTTCTGGCGGGCTGCTACGGCGTCGTCTTGTGGCTCGTGCGCCTGAAGGCCGGCGCTGCAACCCAGCCCGGCGACGCATGGGGCGGTGTGTGGTCCGAGAACATGCGCGGCGCCGACTGGGCGTTTCGGGCGACGTTTCTACTGGCCGCCGCGATTGCGTATCCGAGTTGGCGACTGATCGTGCAGCCGGATCGCGCGACGCTCGACCAGACGACGCGCGAGCGCGACGCGCTGGCCGAGTACCTGCGCACGAACACACCGGCCGACGCCGTGGTTTGCACCACCAAGGCCGCGTATCTGCACCTGCGGACCGGCCGGAAGTTCGTGCCGTTTCTGCCATACGAGAACCCGGTGGCGCACCGTTACTCGGCCGAGCGGCGTTTCGCCGAGTGCGGGCGGGTGATCCCACGGGCTGAGCTGGCTGCGGACCTCCGCTTCATGCAAGCGCGGCTGATTGACTATCTGACGACCACCGGCGCCTCGTATATCGTGCCCCTGCCGCCCTCCACCAAATTCGGACACGCCTTCGCGGCGTTTCGGCAACTGGAACCGGGGCGCTTTCGCAGGGTGGGCGTTTCGGGCCCATATTCCATCTACCAGTTTGCCGGGTCCGCAAAGTGACCGCGGCCCCAGCGCGACCAGCCGGCGAGTTATCGGGCGTTGGCACCGAACGGTCGCGGCCCGGTGCGAATGTCCCAGTTCAGTCACCTTTCCCGCTCGGCAGCACTGACCCAGTGCCAGGAGCCTCGCGAACTGGCTGGTTCGAACCTCGCAACGACAGGGGTGCTCGCCTGTTACGAATGCGGTACCCCGTGCCGCTTGACCGTCCGGAGCTTCTGCGGCGCCGCGTCGGGCCAGTGCTCGTATCTCCTTGTCGTTACGCGTGTTGAAATCCGCGCGGAACGTGTTATCCGCCGCGAGGGCTGCGCAGGCACCCCGTACGCCGGGAAAAGACGCGGGCGGAGCAACAACGCCACTTGCAGGGACCTGCGAGATTTTGCGAAATTCCCGTTTGCCTTCGTCGCGGCGCGAGGCATAGAACTTGGCGTCGTGAGAGTTAGGGTGCGCGGCACCCACCTCGGCACATGGAGGCGAACAAGACCTCCGGCGTTACAGGCGTTTTAGAGGGAGAAAGGAAACACTTATGAAGAGATTCCTGGCTGTAGCTTGCTTGGGGCTGTTCGCGGTGGCCGCGAACGCAAACACCATCGAGTTCTATTTCTCGCCAACGAACTCGGTCACCGGCGTGCCGTCGGAGTACACGAATAACGTGAACCCGTCGGTCAACCCCGGGGAGAAGGTCTTCCTGTGGTCCGCCCACACACTGGGCGACGTATGGAACGGCGTGGCGATCATGTGGGATCAGAAACCTGGTGCCGGCGTGGCGTACAACCCGTCCTTCGGTACTCCGAAGAAGTTCCGCTGGGAAACCAGTTCGGACTTCGATCCGACGGATGACGGGGCGATCAACCTCGTCGCAATACAGGCACTTGGCATCGGCGGTGACGACCGGGACCCGCTGATATACATCGATGAACCCAAGAACACCTGGCATTCCCTGGTTGCCGAGTTGGTGTTTAACACGCCCGGTGATGTGTTCCTGGTGATGGAGGGTGGCGGGATCACGAGGCAGGGTGGCACCACGCAGGAAGACGTGTATTTCGGTCGTGGCGATCCGTCGATCAAGAACAGCGCGCCAAGGGGTACGAAGACTCGGGACAAGGATCTGACGGTCCTGCCGGAACCGGCCAGTCTGCTGCTGTTGAGCCTGGCGGGTCTGGCCCTGCGTCGCCGGTAACTTCACTGGTAGCAACGAACCCCAAGCAAACGCTATGGAGCCGGATGTGCGTCCGGCTCCTTTGCGTTGCGCGGTCGCCAGACCGGGGCGCGCCGCGATCCTTCCGGGGAATGCCCGAGCCGGCCGGCGAGGTGGCATTACAGCGGAGCTACCTCGGCATGTGCCAGGCGATGCAACGCTTCGGCATGCTGGCGCGTGAGGGCCACGTCTTGTCGCAACTGGGCGACCAGTTCCTGTGCGCTGGCGAAGCAGTGTTGCCGCCGCAGGCGTGCGACGAAGTGCAAGCCGAGCTTCTGGTCCGTTAGGGGCCCACTCCAATCCAGCAGGTGGGCTTCAACTCGGCAGGTGGTCTGGCCAAAGGTCGGCTGTGGCCCGATGTTAACGGCGGCGAGGCGGAAGCTTCCAGCGGCAAGCTGTGCGATCGTGGCGTACACGGCTTCCTGCGGAAGCAGGTGCGGGATGGCGTCTAGGTTTGCGGTCGGGAAGCCAAGTGGTGCGCCACGTCCGGCACCATGACCGACATGGCCGACGATGCGGTACAGTCGTCCGAGCATGGTGGTGGCCGCACCGACGTTGCCCTCCCGCAGCGCGGTGCGAATGGCCGAGCTGCGGATCGCCGGTGCGCCGGGCAGCTCCGGGCAGCACGCCGTTTCCGCGACGTGCACGGCAAACCCCAGTGGGCCGGCGAACTCGCGCAGGGTGTCCACGGAGCCGCCCCGGCCGTGGCCGAAGTTGAAATCCGGTCCCTCGACGATCGCCCGCGGCCGGCAGCGCTCACGCAGTTGGGTCAGGAATTGCGCGGCGGACTGGCCCAGCAGCGCCGGCTCGCTGCGGGCGACGATACAGATGTCCACGCCGCACTGACGCAACCGGTGGAGCTTTTCATCGGCGGTCGTCAGCCGAGGCGGGGCACGGCCGGGGGCGAGAACCGCCAGCGGGTGCGGCTCGAAGGTCATGGCCACCAGCGGCGTACGGAGCTGGCCGGCGACCGCGCGGGCTGTGGCAATAATGCGCTGATGCCCGCGGTGCACGCCGTCGAAGTTGCCGATCGTCAGCGTGATCCCGCCGGCAGGGGGCTGGAAGGCTTCAATCCCGAGACAGGTCTCCATCGGTTCGCAGGGTGGGGCGCTACGCAGTTCCGTTCAGGCGGAGCATACCCCGCTCCGGTGAGCCAGCTACCATGTCGCGGGCACCCGGAGTTCCAACCCGGGGGCAGCGCGACGAAACTCGGACTCGGCCAGCCACCGGAGCGCATAGTGCTGTCCATCGAACACCAGCACGTGCCGGCCGTCCGACCGCAGAAACAAATCGTGCGGCGCCTTGCAGCAGCATACGCCGACGTCGCCCGAGCCGGCCTGCTGGCGCGCGTAAAACGTGTTGTAGTAGTAGTGCTCCCGCGGCGTGGGGTCATCGGTCGCAGAACGCCGGCCGAGGTCGGGCAGTGCCGCGGCCGTCGACTCCGGCGACGACGGCAGCGGCAGCGTAAACGGCGCCACCTCGCCGCGCGCCAGCCGCTTCTGCAAGTCCGCCGACGTGTAACTGAGCCGGCGGTAACAACTATCGATGGATTGATGGTCGCGCAGGGCCATCGACAGGAGCACCATGACCACGCTGATCGCGACGAACGTGGTCAGATTGGACCAGACCCGCCAGCGGCGCTCGGAAACCACGCGCTGGGTGGCGCGCTCAGCGGCGCTGCGCGTCGCTGTGGCGGCGGTGCGAAGAGCCATACCTGGGTCCTCGACGGCAGGCGGGGTCACAAGCGGGCACCCGCGTCCACATTCTATTATCGGCGAGAACGCGGTAAAGTGGCGACCGCGCACGATGAGTGGCGACGATGATAATGGGCGAAGGGCTTGCTGAATACCTGTGGGTGGGTGTTGGGGCGGCGCTGACGGCGGCGCTGGGCGGCGCGCTGGTTTACTGGATCGATCAGGAGTGGCGCACGCTGGACCGACGGCGGGAGCGGTTCGAGCGAGCTTCGGGCCCGGCCGCGCCGGCGGTACCACCTGCGTCCGGGGAAAAGCCGCCTTCGTCACCCTAACGGGCCTGTGACGCCCACGCCCCACGCAACGCCGCCACGCGCACACTGCGGTCGCCCAGCGCGGACGTATCATCGGCGCTGACCGATCCGACCGCGGACCACGGCACATTTCGGGCCGCGAAGTGTTCGCGCGCGACTCCGAGGTCGCGCACCTCGACGACATAGCCAGCCGCGCGTTCGGCGAAGGGGGGCGCGGCGGTCAAGGCTCCTTCTAGAACGTTCGCGCCGCGGCCGGCCGCGAGCGCCATCTCGGCGATGGCGGCCAGCCAGCCTCCGTCACTACTATCGTGACAGGCAGCTACCCATCCTGCGCTGATCGCATCCGCGACCGCCAGGTGGACGCGCGCCGCGGTGGACAGCGAGTAGCCGATCGGATCCAGGCCGCCGATCAGCAGCAGCGCGTCGCCGGGGGCTTTCAGGTCCGGCGTGACGCACCGCCGAACATCGGGCACGATGCTGAGCGCGCTGATCAGCAGCGTCCCGGGGATGGTCAGACGCCGTTGACGCCGGATGCGGGCGCCGATACTCGGCAAGATGCGGCACAGGTGGTCGGCGTCCGGGTCGTCACGATCGGAAAGCTCGCGGAGGGTCGCGAGCAGCGACTTGACGTCGGCCTCGTCGAGCGCGAACTCATTGTTGAGCGAATCCTTGCCGGAGATAAACGGCAACCCGTAGGCCTTGGCGACGTCATAGCAAGCCTGGCACGCGCGGACCAGCGCTCCCAGTTGAGCGGGGTCGTCGGTCCGGCCCCAGCAGAAGTTGTCGAGCAGCGCTGTCTGCCGCGGGTCGCCGCCGACGCAAACTACATTGCGCAGCGCTTCGTCGATGGAGGCCGCGGCCATCCAGTACGGGTCGACGTCGCTCAAATGTGGCGCCAGGCCGCAACCGACGGCAACGCCACGGTACGAGTCCAGGCGCGGACGCAGCACGGCGGCGTCGCTCGGCCCCTGCCCGGGCCCGGTCAGCGGTTTGACGACACTGCCACCCTGCACCTCGTGGTCGTATTGGCGGATGATCCACTCTTTCGCCGCCGCGTTCGGCCGCGAAAGTTGGCGCAGGAGATTCGTCAGCGGATCTCGGGGCGGCGTCGCGCGGGTGTCGTCGGAACCGGCGTTCACATAGGGCTGCCACACCGCCTCGCGCGCGCTCATCGGCAGACCGTGGTGCAGGAAGTGCATGTCCAGGTCGCCGACCACATGGCCCTCGTAGCGCACGAGCAAACGGGGCGCCTGCGACGCCGCGTCGTCGTCCGCGTACGTGCCGAAGGCGCCGATGACGGTGGCCTCGACCTCTTCCGCACGCATAATCTCGAGCAGACGCGCCAGGTTCCCGGGCGGGACCGCGAGAACCATCCGCTCCTGGGCCTCGCTGATCCAGATTTCGTCGTAGCGCAGGCCGGCGTACTTGAGCGGGACTTCTTCCAGATCCACCGTGGCCCCCACCTGCGCTCCCATTTCGCCGACCGCGCTGCTCAGGCCGCCGGCGCCGCAGTCGGTCACGGCGTGATAGAGGCAACCGGCGTTGTCGTCGCGGGCCTGTAACAAGGCGTCGAGGATGCGCTTTTCCGTGATCGCGTTGCCGATCTGGACGGCGTGCGAAAACTCGTCGGCGTGAGCATCCGTCAACTCGGCGGACGAAAACGTCGCGCCGTGGATGCCGTCGCGACCCGTGCGGCCGCCGATGAGGACGATCCGGTCACCCGGGCGTGCGGCCTTATCGATCTTGTCGCGCGGGATAAGGCCGACACAGCCGCAATACACGAGCGGATTACCGAGGTAGCGCGGATCGAAGTACACCGCGCCGTTCACGGTGGGGATGCCCATGCGGTTGCCGTAGTCGGCCACGCCCTTCACGACGCCACGGAGCACGCGGCGCGGATGCAGCACGCCCTTGGGCAAGCGCTCCGCCGGCCAATCGGAAGGCGCGACGCAGAACACGTCCGTGTTGGCGATGGGTCGCGCCCCGAGGCCGCACCCGAGGACGTCGCGAATGCACCCGCCGACCCCGGTCGCGGCGCCGCCGTAGGGCTCGATGGCGGACGGGTGATTGTGCGTCTCCACCTTGAAGGCGATGCCGAAGTGGTCGTCGAAGACGATGACACCGGCGTTGTCTTTGAAGACGGACAGGCAGTCCGGGCCGCGCCGCTCGGCACGGAGTTCGTCGGTCGCGCGGACGATCGTATCTTTGAGCAAGTTGCCATAGCGCAGCTCAACGGTCGTCGGGCGCGAGGCGGCGGCCGAGTCCGCCGGGTCCGGCATGGGGGCGCCGCGATAGACCATCGCACTCTTGAGCGTCTTGTGAACGCAGTGCTCCGACCAGGTCTGCGCGAGCGTCTCCAGCTCGAGGTCCGTCGGGTTCCGGCCGACCGCGCGGAAATGGCGCTGAATCGCGCGCATTTCTGCGAGCGATAGGAACAAGTGCCCCGTGCGCGAAAGCTGCTCCAGTCCGGCGTCATCGAGCGCCAACAACGGCACACTTCGCAATTCGAACTTGAACACGGGCGGCTTGGGTGCCGGCTGCACGCCGGCGGTGCCGGGGACGACGGTCTCGATGCAGTCGTTGGCCAGCGCGCGGCGCGCGACGTCCAGCGTTTCCGCTTGGGTCAGATGCCCGTACAGCACGTAGCGCCAGGCGGTGCGCACGGATTCGACGGGGAGACCCGCGGCGCGCAGCTCGGCCAGCGTGCTCTCGGCGACTGGGTCCATCACGCCGGGCCGCAGGTGAATTTCGAACTCGACGGCGCTGGGATCGGGTTGGTGCCGCTCATCACCGGACAGGATCGTGACGCTTTCCGTCACGCGATCCGTCAGCAGGTCGTGCGCGACGCGCTCGACGGCCCGTCTGTCAAACTCACCCTCCAGAAAGAAGAGCCGGGCGCCATGCGCGCGTTCCACGCCGGAAAGGCCGGCCTCGTGCAGCCGCGCGACAAGTACGGAGTCGCTGAACGGCGAACGTTTCGTCGTCTTAGGGAGTACTTCGACGCAGAATACAGTCATGCGGGTGGGCCCGGATGTCACCGTAGGTTATCAGACGGGCGTCAGTCGATCCAGTCCGGATGATCGAACTTCTGCGCCACCCACTCGTCGCGGATTTGGGCGGCACGGCTGAGGAGCCGCGCGATGTTCCCGTCCTCGTGTCGTTCCAGCCAGGCGTCGAGCCGTTTGAACTCGTCCACGAGCTGGCCCAGCGCCCGCCGCACCTGGTCGCGGTTGCACACGAGGATGTCCTGCCAAAGCTCGACATCACGGGCCGCCACGCGGGTCACGTCCAGGAGCCCGGCTCCGGCGACGTCGAGACCACCGTCCCGCGCGGCTTGGAGCAGGAGCATCGCGGCCACGGCGTGCGGCAGGTGGCTGACGCGGGCGACCACTTCATCGTGCTCGGCGGCCGTCATGATCGTGACGTGCGCTTGTACCGTTTCCCAAAGCGAGCGGACGCACTCCAGTGCCGCGCGGCGCGTGGCGGATACGGGCGTTAGGATGGTTGTTACGCCGTGGAACAGGTCCGCGCGCGCGAATGAGACGCCGCGATGACGGAAGCCCGCCATCGGGTGGCCGCCGACGAAGTTGCAGGGATGGGGGAGTATACGGGAGGCGGCGTTGACGACCGGGACCTTGACACTGCCGACATCCGTGACGACAGCCTCGGCACCCCTGAGTCGCGGCGCGATTTGTTGCAGCGCGCCGGACATCGCGGAGAGCGGAACGGCTACGCAATACAGCCCGACGGAGTTGGGCAGGTCTTCGGGGCCTGTCACGCCTTCATGAATCGCCCCCGCATCGATGGCGGCTTGGACATCGCTCGGGTCCCGCCCCAGGGCGACGACGCGTCCGCGGTACCCCGCGGCCTGGAGGGCGAGTCCAAGCGACCCGCCCATTAGGCCGGGCCCGACGATGCAGATCGACTCTAAGTCTTTTATTGCCATGGTCTTACACCATAAACCAGCGATCGCGACCTGACGGACGCGCAGAGTGAATATTCAGAGATTGGACGGAATGGGCTTGCATTTTGCGCTCCATATTGGGTAGCATCTCGGCCCAGGTGGGTAGGACGGACAGGGCGGCGCCTTGTCCGAGCGCGGTCATAATTTCAGGTGCCCATGAGTACGCAGCCGAGTCCCCAAGCTAAGGCCGGGTCAGCGATCCCGTACGTGCTGGAGTTCGAGAAACCGCTGGCGCGTATGGAGGAGGAGATCCAGCGGCTGGAGGCTACCCAGGCCGAATCGGGGCGCGATTTTTCCGAGATGGTCGAGGGAATTCGCGCACAGCTTCAGACGGCGCTCAAGGAAGCCTATGCGAAGCTGTCGGCCTGGGAGCACGTCCTAGTTGCGCGCCACCCGCGCCGGCCGCTCATGCGCGACTACATCCGCATGATCGCCGAGGATTTCTGCGAGCTACACGGCGACAAGCTGTACGGCGACGACAAGGCGGTCGTCTGCGGCTTCGCTCGCATCGCACGCCAGCGCGTGATGCTTATCGGACATCACAAGGGGCGCGACACCCGCGAGAAGATCGAGGCCAACTTCGGGTGTGCCCACCCGGAAGGCTACCGCAAGGCGCTTCAGAAGATGAAGCTCGCCGCCAAGTTTAACGTGCCGATCGTCTGTCTGATCGACACGCCCGGAGCGTATCCGGGGGTTGGCGCGGAGGAGCGCGGCATCGCCAGCGCCATCGCCGTCAACCTGATGGAGATGTCGCGGCTGCCGACACCGATCGTGGCGATGGTCATCGGCGAAGGCGGCAGCGGCGGTGCACTTGGGATCGCCGTCGCGGACCAGGTCGCGGTCATGGAGTACGCCTATTATTCTGTGATCAGCCCTGAGGGCTGCGCCGCGATTCTGTGGAAGTCTGGCGAGCAGGCGCGCCGCGCGGCCGAGGCGCTGGGCTTGACGCCGCAGCAGCTCAAGCGACTGGATTTGATCGATGCCATCATCGACGAGCCGCTGGGCGGGGCGCACCGCGACCCGCCCGCCGCGGCACGGAACGTCGAAGCGTGGATCAGTCGGACGCTGCGGGACCTGCGGCGCTTGAAGACGGAAACGTTGTTGAAGCGGCGTTTCGAGCGGCTGCGGACGTTGGGCTCGTTCTTTGTGGCTGGCGAACCGGCGGACTCCAAGGCAGTCAAGACACGCAGTCGACGAGGTTCAGTGGCCGCCGAACCGGTGGCGACGGGTCCGGCCGGAAAGTAGGCTTCCGCCGACCCGGATCGTTATCGGGCGGCCGGCTGCGGGTGCACGTGGGCGTGTAAGTTTGGAGGGGTGCAGGCCCGGCTGCGGGC
>Ga0214473_10005278_pt1 | contig 15500 bp, 13 predicted proteins | sample RVTome_7_FD_203509 | JGI IMG/M metagenome (GOLD analysis project Ga0214473, IMG submission 203509) | Soil microbial communities from uranium-contaminated site in the Upper Colorado River Basin, Wyoming, United States - RVT98D197 | ecosystem: Environmental > Terrestrial > Soil > Contaminated >... | reverse complement strand
CGCCGTATCCAGCACGAGCCGCAGCTCCTCCGGCGTCAGATCAGCGATGGATAGAAGGTCGCGCCCGCGCAAGAATGTACCTCCGGAACGTAGCTGCAGGGCTTCAGCCCTGCCTTCACCCAACCAACTTGTAGGGCAGGGTCCCAGCCCTGCCCGCGAGGCTCTCTCAGCTACGGTTAGCCTCGGCGCGTCAAGTATAGCATCCATCTGCGGCTGCATCTGAACCCACTCTTCTCCCCGCGTTAACCTATCCTTGTAGCGACGCGTTCTACCCCGTGCGTCTATCTGGCGATCACGGGTCTGGGTGAAGTTGAGGACTCCGGGAGGTGACCACATGCGCACCGGCATTATCGGTATCGCATTCGCAGCTGCGCTCCTGATCGCGGGGGCCATAGCCGTCGGCGTCCACTCGTCCGCCACGGCCGGTAACAGCGGCTGCCCCAGCGGGCACGCCGCCACTGGCGCCGATCACGCCAACCCCCGCTCCGCACACGGCGCCGAAAAGCAGGTGGCGTGGGGCTGTTACGTCGCCTCGCCCAGCCCCGTCCCATCCGCCACCCCGACACCCTCGCCTACCGCGACCGCAACACCATCGCCAACACCTACGCCCAGCCCAACACCATCGCCTACCCCAACCCCGACCCCGACGCCTGTCCCCACGCCCACGCGCACGCCGACGCCTACACCCACGCCTACGCCTACGCCTACGCCCGCCGACCAGGCGGACGTCATCGTGGAAGGAGTGAGCGTGACTGCCCCAGACACCGCCCCGCCTGGCGTGAGCTTCGACGTCGGCGTCAGAGCCAGCCTCCGGAACCTGGGCCCGGCGAACTCCGTTCTCGTGGACACTACCATCACCTTCTCCGCACCCCCCGGCTGCTTCGCCGTTCCCTCGGCCCCGTTTACCGCTGAGGACACGAACCTTCCCGAGAACGTCGGCGTATCGATAGGACGCATCTGGCTCGTGACCTGCACCGAGGCGGGCACCTACACCTTCACCGCCGATGTCAGCGTCGTGATCGACGCTTCTCAGGCCATCACCGACCCCGACACCAGCAACAACGACGGCTCCGGCAGCGACTCCACCATCGTTGGTTAGTAGCCGGAAGCCCTCGCTCCGTCCTCTCGAAAAGTAGTACCGGCGCCCGTGCGGGCGCCGGTACCTTCGCTAACCCCCTGGGCTGCTAGCCGGTCGGGAAGGGCGCCGGTGGCCCAACCTTCCGCTTCCGCTCCGGCGCGGGCGCCGTCTCTCCCTCGCGCAGCCAGTACAGCAGCGGCGCCGTCAGGAGAACGTTCGTCGCCCCCACGACGATGATGAACGCGCCCAGGCCGACCACCAGGTCGGACAGCTTAAACCCCATGACCGCCAGTCCCAGCGCGGTCCGCAGCGAGACGCTGTTCAGGTAAGTCGCGCGCAGCGGGTCCTCGCGGTCCATCTCGGAGTACGTCTTCCCCTCGGTGGTCTCCATCACGTGCTTCTTGATCACGTCCGACTGTGCCTGCGCCGTCGCCGCGTCGTTCACGGCCGCCTTCGGTATCGCCGCGTCTTCGGAGGTCGTGATCCTCTCCGCCACCAGCGTGTCGTGCACCTGGTCCTTCGCGGACAGCCCCTGCGTGACCATGTACGCCCCGGCGGCGATGAACACCAGCCCCAGCGCGACCGCGCCCAGCCACATGAATCGCCTGATCGTTGCTAGCGGTGCCATTTCCCTGCCTCCTGTTCCTTGTCTGAGCCTCTTTGCCTCAGGTTCTTCATTTGCTTCAAGGCTAACAGGGCTATACCCGCCTTCACATGCCGCGTTCGGCCCTCATTCACATGCCTTTAGGTCACCTGGTCATATGCCTTCCGGCCCCCCTGGGTGGGGCCATAGCTCACTGGCCGCTACGCCGCCAATCGCAGGCGCTCCCTTGACACCGATGCCAGCCGCCGCTATATTCGCGCCATCTAGCACCCACGGAGGCGCCCCTTGTCCGACCTCCTCGAGCGTTACCGCTGGTTCATCGTGGGCGTCCTCGCCCTCCCCCTCGCTGTCGGCGTCGGCTTCCTCCTCAAAGACCGGCTGGACGGCCCCGATCCCCTGCATCTGGACCTGCCCCCCGATGAGCTTCGCGTCTATGTGACCGGCGCCGTCCAGCGCCCCGGCGTCTACCCGCTGAGCAACGGCGAGCGCTGGATCGACGCCCTTGATGCCGCCGGCGGCCCGACGGAGGACGCCGACCTTGCGGCCGTCGACATGGCCCGCCGCGTCCGCGACGAGGAGACGATCCTGGTGCCGCGTCAGGGTCAGACCGCCGTCTCCGGCATCTCGCGGCGGATCTTGACAAGCTTCCGGGCATCGGAGAGGTCCGCGCCGGCGACATCGTCCGCTCGCGTCAGGAGGTCGGGCCCTTCGCCAGCGTGGACGAGCTGCTGGAGCGGGAGCTCGTGCCGTCCTCTGTCCTGGACGAGATCGCGGGTCTGGTGACCGTGGGCGCGCCCGCCGGCGGCGCCGGCCCGTGATCCTCGGCGGCCTCGCCGCCGTCTGGCTGCTCGGCATCGCCGCCGCCGCCTTCACCGGCTCAGACCCCTGGGCCGCCGTCGCGGCCGCCTCCGCGCTGGGCGCGCTCTCCTTCGCCCTGAGGCCGCGCCCGTCGACGCTGGCCTTCATCGTACTGGCCGCCGCCCTCGTCTTCGCCGCCTCCTGGCGGTACGAGACCACGGAGCCGGCGGCCGCGCCCTCCGGTATCGCCTCCCTGAACGACGGCGCCGAAGTCCGGTTTCGCGCCCTCGTCGCCGCTGAGCCGGAGCCCCGCGGCAGCTCCGTGCGCTACCGCCTCGCCGTCCGGGAGGTCTACGCTAGCGGCCGCTGGCGCCCCGAGAGCGGCGGCGTCCTGATGCGGGCGGCGCCGCTGCCCCGGTTCCGGTACGGTGACCTGCTGGAGCTGCGCGGCGAGCTTGCGACTCCGCCCTCCTTCGATGACTTCGACTACCGCGATTACCTGCTCCGGCGCGGAATCGGCTCGCTCGTCGATTATCCGCGGGTGCAGGTGCTCGCCCGCGATCAAGGGAGCGCGGTGCGCTCCGCCCTCATCGATACCCGCGCCCGCCTGAGGGGCGCGTTGGCGGACGCCCTGCCGGAGCCGGAGGCGTCTCTGGCCGGCGGCGTGCTCCTCGGCGGCGGAGCGCGCCTGCCGAGCGACCTGGCGCGGGACATGAGAGCGACCGGCACATCGCATCTGGTAGCGGTCTCCGGCTAGAACGTGTCACCGCCGATTGAAGCTCAGTCTCGACGTACAGGGAGTCCGCGACCAACTCCAGCCGCCCGTCCGGTAGGACTGTGACCTTCGAGCTCAGGTGCTCCAGCAGCGCGTCAGCGGTTGTGACCCTTTGTGAGAGGTCATGTGCGATAGCGACCACAGGGTTATCGAGGTAGGAAAGGTCAAGTGGCGGTTCTAAATCGAGGGCGACCCGAATGAGGATTAAACGCTGCGACTCCAGCCAATCGGTCAGATTGTCTTCCACATCGACTACTTGCGCTTGCTGTGGGCTACCTTCCGTCTCGAAAATCACACGCCGAGGGAAATGCCAGATGTCAGATGTGGGAGTAACGTCTTTCTCCGTTAGTGGGCCGACCGGCATCAGCGTGTTGACTTCGAGGATTGCCCTGTGGTCGTTGTCGATGATTTTCCGCAGGCTCCGCTCTTGCTGGCGCAAGCCCTGTAACCGCCGAACCTCATTCTCTTTGCCATTCAGCCTATTCGCACATCGCTCAATTTGTCCGTCCAAATCGATGATGGTTTCCTCAACCGTCTCTGGCGAAATGCCAGGCCGCGTTAACAGCTTGACGGCCATGTTTCTCTTTTCCTGTAGGGCCTGCAGGTCTGAGTAGGAGCCGAGCCCTGGCTGCAAAGTGATGATTTCCGATTCGACACGGTCGAGGAATTGTTTCGCCAGCCCTTTGGGATCTCTCAACGCGGTGAGCAACGCTCGCCACAGGGCCGCGTCCGCATCCACCATTTTCAGGCTCGGCGAATGACACTTCGGCGTCCCGTCCATACGCTGTGTCTGCGTCGAGCGCCCTGGACAGAAGTAATTCGCTGACTGCTTCCCCCCGTAGGAGCCGCGATGATATGTGCGCCCACAGCTTCCACACCGGATGAGGCCCTGGAACAGGCCCCTCGTGTGCAGCCGCCTGGGGAAGTGGCGGGCGTTCTTTAGGCGCTCTTGAACGCGTTCAAACAGTTGAGCATCGATTATGGGCGGGAGAGGTTGCGAGTAGTCGTCTCCCATGAACGTTCCATTCTTGATTCCGCTGGCGTAATAGTCGCGGGTAAGGATGCGTGAGACGGTTGTGGATTGCCAGCGTGCCACTCCAGCCTTGTGCCCGCGCTGTGCGTCAGGGGAGCCGATGTCCGCCTCACTCAGCGCGAAGGACAGGTCTCTAAGCGACTCCCCCGCGGCGTATCGGGTGAAGATGGATTTGATGATTTCGGCCTCACTAGCGACGACCTCGAATTGTTTGGTCTCAGGATTCCCTCTGTAACCGAATGGGTCTCTGCCTCTCCCCTTCTGTCCTTTGGCGAGGGCACCCTTCTGGCCCATCTCGAACCGCCGTCCCATGGTCCGCAACTCTTGGGCTGCGCCGAATGTTTGGGCAAACAAGATGAACGGGGCGAATTCATTGGTTCTGTCTGGCTCGTTGACGACGAAGCGGATACCGTCACCGTAACGGTAGCTGTCCACGACATACGTCGCAGCTTTCAGGCCGCTGTATGTCTTGTCGCGGCAGAAGCGGCTCGGCTCCCAAAAGATGATGGCTTGTATTTCGCCCGCCTTCAGCGAGTCCCACGCTCGCCAAAATTTCGGCCTCAATTCCTTGTGTTCGGGGTCAAGCTCAGTTGCGCCGCTAAGGACTTCGCGGAATTCGTCAACGACCTGATAGCCCTGCCCTTCTGCCCACTGGCGGATACGAGTCAGTTGCTCCTCGTGTGAAACCTTATCCTCTGCGGCCTGCTTTTCGGAGCTCACACGAGCAATGGCGATTGCCTTCTTCATGACCACAGTGTATCAGTTAAGAACGCCGCCCTCAACCTATATCAAACTGCCTGTCGTCGGATTGGATTAGCCCGCGCCGTTCGCTCCGCGAAGTCATCCCAATCCGCGAGATCTTCGGGCGTGTGATTGTTGGCAAGGTAAAACTCGCGCAGCTTTTGATACCACCCGACCGCATATTCGGGTTTCAGCACAGCCGTAATCAGGCCGCTCTCATACCCCGCCGCGAAGCCGCAAGAGTAGCCGGCTCCGATGCGACCATCCAAATCTTCCGGCGATTGTCCGTCATGCCAAAGCGGAGTCACATCCTGATATAGCTTGACGTGCGGGTGGTCGTCGGGTAGGACGCCACCGTCATCATGGAGAAACTCTTCGATGGGCTGGCTCTCGTTGCCTAGCCTTCTCATTCGACGCTCCTTTCTGCCGCGGCCGGCGAGGAAGGAGAGGCCAAAACAAAAGCCTCTCACGTCGGAGAGGCCATCCTGTTTCCGCTTTGGGCGGCCTATCCTTCCCCATTTCGGGGCTTGGGTGGAGCACCGTGCCTGCTGTCAGGTCGGATGCCGGTGGGTCGTTGAGCCAAGCCTCTCGCCACACTCGGGATAGCTTTATTCGGTTAGTGTAACTGTAACACTTAATCATCAGCGGTGTCAAGCTACTTTTCTTGGGCCGACGGCTGCGGACAGCGGCGGTTGACGATTATTCACCGAGGCGAAGCGCAGACCCTCTTGACGCTGCCCAGGCCGCCCAGCTCCTCAGCATCGACCTCCTGGATCACGTGATCATCGCGACGGGCGGTTCACGAGCCTCAAGGAGCAGGGACTGTTGTAAACAACACGCGTGCTAGGAGCAGATGAGCCACGAAATAACCCAGTCAACCCATCGGTACTAGGCGATCGGTTTCGGTGAATTCGGCGATAATGAAATCTGACGCCTGTTCTGGAACGTCGTTGTCGGCAACGATCAACTGGAGCCGCTCCCCCGAACGGCTCGATAGCTCGATCAGATACTCGTAGATCGCTTCAACGCGGTCCCTGTCGAGATCCTCCCGGTGACCGATATTGCTCGTTACTCCGTCGATGAAGAGTATGTTTGGAAGCTTCAGGTCTAAGTCCATTGCGGTCTGCTGATGCGCGAGAGCATGCGCGACGTTGACCATGACTTTCAGCCCCTGGGAACTCAACTCGTCAAAGCGGCGCCCATACAGCACCGGCAAATAAATGTTCGGGTCGATAAATGACAGACCCTCCTCCGCCCCGGGGAACCGCGGCGGGTTGAATTGACCGAGAATCGTCGCGAAGTCGCTTGACAGCCTAGCGATTCGCTCAGTCGCTGCCTCTTGATGAGCGCCCTGTTCGGCGAGTTGCTCTTCCAGATTGCTTTTCTGGTCCTCAAGTGCGGCTAATTCCGTTATCGCCTGATCCCACTTGTGGTAGAGGCCGAGGTATTCGCGGAACTTCAAAACAGCCTCCTCCGCCCTTGTCCGTAGCTCGGAGTTCCGGCGAATTTCGGAGGCCTGATCTGAAACGTAGGACTCGGTGACGAGAACGAGCCTGCCCGATACTTCCTCTCGTTCGCCGTCCAACCGGCGAATTGCGTTTTCCGTCTCGCGGATCTGCTGCCGGTGAGAATCGATCACTTCAGCTGTCTCCTGAATCTGACCCTCGACTCGCTGAAGCTCTCTCACCATATCTTCCTTTGTCAACCTGTGGCTCGGCTGCTGGAGACAAAGCCGACAAACTCCCTCAGCGCCCCTCTCTGCAGCGATCTGGTTGCCACACCTGGGACACTTCAGGAACTCAAAATCGACGAGCATCTCGTCTGCGACTATCGAACGGGTGAGTCTGGCGGATTGCGCTCTCAACTGGCTCGTCAGATCCTCGAGCCGGCCGATACTGCGTCGCTGTGTGGCCAGTTGCAGACGCTTGGACGCCACTACGTCGTCGATTTCGGCGACGCGCTGACGCAGCAGCTGCGCCTCTTGTGTAATAGGAGCCGTCTGTGCGGTGTTGCGAAGCCGCTGCTCGATGTCTCTCAGCTCAGCTTCCGCCTCGTTAAGCCTTCGTTCCAAGTCGGCCCTGTTCTCCCACACGGTGTCTGTCAACAGACGGTCGAGCACCGTTCGATCCGCTCGCAATGCTCGAATCTGCGTGTCAAGAGTGCGAATTTGCTCCTGAATCAAAGCGGTCTGCACTCCGTACTTCCCGTAGAGAATCTCAAAGACATACTTGCGTTTGATGTTCTTGAAGGCGTCATGGTGGAAGAACACGCTGTCGTCGATCTCGCTTTGTGTGAGCTCACAGTAGTTGAGGTAATCCCGGATGCTCACCGGAGTGGGTTCGCTCTCAATCCTTGTAGGGGCAGACGGCACGGAGATTCGAGGCAGATCGAGCTTATCGAGCAACCATTGGCCATACGTCAACTCTTGCGCTACCGTTGGTCGGGCCAGGGGCAGCCGAAGAGCGATGCCATCACCCGCGATCTCTACCACGGCCGTCTGAGACGAGTTCACAGGCCGGATGACGAGAAAACGGTCATCCCCGATGAGGACGGTTCCAGTCACCGCCGGAGATCGGGCACCAACCTCAGGCGCGAGCCCCGCCCAATCGGCTCCCAACAGGCCGCGCGCGAGTCTCATGAGGGTCGTCTTGCCGGTGGTAATGCTCCCCGTTATGACGTTGAGACCCGGTCGGAACTCAACCTGCCGGGTAGTCCCATTGAGGGATAGGCTTTCAATCCGGACCCTCAAAGTTCCTCACCCCAGGGCTTACCGACCACTTCCGGAAAAGTCTCGTACACGAAGCGCTTCAAGGAGTTGCCGGACAGGTCGAAGTGACGGCGCAGGAGTCTTGTCACTTCATGTATGCCACGCCAGGACTCCGATGATGCCAGCATGCGAACCACCAATGAACCCTGCTGAGTAGTTCTGAAGTGCAAACCATTGGAGCCCGGAATCGTCTCAATCAGCACACGGCCGATCAAGCTGCCAAGAAGAGCGAAGTATGCTGGATCCCACGGCCCGTAGCGATACCTGATCATCCGGTTCTCGATTGCCCCACCGGTCTCGGCCGATGCCGGCCAATCGGCCTGCGGCGCCCGCTTGACCAGAGCGCGTTGGAGATATGCGGGATACCGCAGAAGAAAGTCCAGTTTCGCTAGTTTGGTTCTACCTTCTAGTGACTTAGTTGGTCCTGAAAAGGCATCAATCAATAGCAGGAGGCGCGCCTCTCCCTCGGGAGTCGGTGCGAACAGGTCAGATTGCATCTGAGGCGACCCCGAAGTCAACGATGCACCGATCGGCCAAGTCACAAATCTCGCCCAGCAGCAATTCTGGCATCTGGCCGAACAGTCCCGAAGGGTCAATGCCGGTGGCCTGGCTGGAAAGCGCAGTAAGAAGATCATCCCATATATGGACAGCTGGTCGATCACGATCTCGATGCACCTCTACCTTTGCGTTCGTTCGTATCCGAAGCGCTTCATCGACGCTGTCGAGATCCGCATCAGCACCGCCAGCGGACAAGACTTCAAGCCGCCTTATGGTCGCATTCGCCCGGACGCTTCTAGCATCGTCAACGATTGTCGTTGACGCACCCGCTGCCAGGAGTTTTTGCTCAAGAGCGGTCGGCGGCGCTGGTGACGAGTCAACGAGTCGCCGTAGGAGCGGCCGAGAGATATGAGTAAGGGGACCGAAGAGGGGATGCAAGATATCGCGGGTGAGACGCTTGGCTTGGACTTGCAGCCGTAGACGTTCTTCAGGCACGCTAGTCGGTTCTACGGCCGCAAGAGGGTAGACTTCGGCAGTGTCCGCTCCCATCATCGCTTGGACTACTACGCCGATCACGCGCCAGTGAATTACACGGATTTCGTCGAAGCTCAGGTGGGGCGCGGTGGTTCCGAGAAGAGTAAGGTTCGCTCTCTCAAGGGCCGCGCGAGCCGGGAGTCCGTGCGACAACCGAAGGCGAGCCACAAAGCCGTCGAGCTCTTCGCCTTCGATGTGCAGCCCTTCGCCAATTCGCGCTTGGCATTTGGCGAAATCGCCTACCGAATCATCCTCAAGGCACAGCAGATCGTCGCCGTAGGCCACGGCGCCCTGCAAGAACACTTCCAGGGTACAGTCGACTGTACCAAGTGCCCGGTGAGTCCTGAGCAGTGAGTGAAGGGCGCCGCCCTCCTCCATCAAGTGGCTAAGACGCCAGGCCCCATATTTCGGGTCTCGAGTCTTGAGCTGAATGAATCTCCAGCGCGTGGGTGTCTGTAGAGCCAGATCTTCGAAATGCTCCGGGTAGATGCACTGGATGTCATCACCGATGGCGCAATCCAAACAGTAGGGGAAAGCAGCAAGCGCCTGGTAGACGTACCGAGCAAAGGTGTCACTTCCGGTATTATCTGGTGGCTCGACGGCTATTGGGTCTGACATTTGGCTGGGCCCAGCGCGCGGTCAAGTATATCAGCACTGTTCCCACTACGGCACCACTTCTCTCAGACACCGCGTGAGGCGGTAGCCGGTGGCGAGCATGGAGCTTATAGCTAGCCAGCGGTAGGCCTCCGACCGCGACGCCCCCATAGACAAAATGGGGCGCTTATCCCTTTCGGGTGAGCGCCCCTCTATTTCCTCTCAGGAATGGAGCTACCTTATGCAACTTCGGACCATCCGCGCCGCAGGCTTCACCGCCACGGTGGACGCCTACGCCCGAGACGACGGCCAGGCCTAGTTCCTCTCGCTGCTGGCGAACCAGCAGAGCGTGCGCGCCCTGTGGGCCCGCCTGGTCAAGGGCGAGACCGCCTACCTAAGCGAAGACGAACTGGGCGGCGGCTCGCCCTGCTGGCCGGGGGGCGAGGCGTGGCGCCCGCAGCGAGGACAAGGCGCCGGGCGTTACCGAAGGATGAAGGACGGGCCTGCGGGACGACCTAGCGCCCTAGCCCTGACTGTAAGGCCGCCCTCACAGTGTTCCGGCGGGGCAAGTGCGGGGGGACTCACACTACACGGGGAGCGGCGGGTCACATAAAAGTGACATAAACCGTCCATTTCCGGCTCGAAAACGACACGCTAGATACAAATCGGGGCGGGAAAAGGCCCGTTTTCTGCGCCAAATTAGAGCTTAGCGACGGCCGCCACAGATACGTTTATGTTCGTATATCGGGCATCTTTGCGCTTCGTACCGCCATCCGATTCGACGAGTCGGCGATTCGCGTCTAGGGGGCGCGCCAACCCCGAACCACGGGCCAGGGGTGACCTCTAAGGACTGGCAGAGCAAGCGCGGCGCTACTCCCTCGAAGAGCACCGCCACAAATCCAGTTGCCTGCCGTAGGGTCTGACAAGGCGACGTTCAACCCAGTAGGGAACGACTCCAGGTCGAGCCCTTGCACGGCCTGAAGGGGGAGGGCCGCCCTGGGCCGTTTGGGTTTTGGACAGCAAAATACCCTGGTGAATGGGCAAAGGGGCCTGTGGCACCTGTTACCCGCCCCCCTTGTGCAGGCTATGTGGGGGCTTCTTTACCGCCGCCGCGATGCCCTTCTCTACCGCGCCCTCGTGCCGTTGATTTAGCTCCGGCGGCGTCTGTGGGGGTCTCTTTATTGGCCCGCCTATTATCGCGTCATTGCTGTAGTGTTGTGGGCCGTGGCGGTACTCATTTTCATCTCTCTAGGCCGCGGTCTAGTGCGTCATGGCGGCGGTACTGTAGTGCGCGGTGACGTTCATGCTCGTGGGCTTCACAGGGTTTTTGGGCACAGCTACGCCCCCCACCTTTCGGTAGGGAGCGCTGATGACTTCACATGGGATTCGGTGTACATCACGCGGTTACTTCACCTGCCCGCCAGCCCATGAGCATAGGGCTTTGTCCATTGCTGGGGCGGCTCGTGCGTAGGGCAATCCGTGTCCACGCACTCAGCTTTCACCTTGCGGCTCGGTACATTCTGTGCTGCCCACAAGGGGGTGGGCGAGAGTCTGCACGAAGGGGGTATGGGTTAACTTGTACCACTTAGCTCCCTACGGGTGGCTCCAGCTCTAGGCTGGCTTACGTCCCGTGTACAGGGAGCTTTGCTCTTCAACCCCAACCACTACGCTCGCTTTTAACGGTGTGCGTTGCACCGTGGTCTGCTTATTTGCCGCCTGGCCCGCAGGTGGAGTGCCAGCGTCGAACCAGGTAGTTGTCTTTGGTCGCTTATTTAGCCCAGCCAGGCCCCGAAAGGCTCATGGTGGGAGTCCGGTATTTCCTATGGGCCGTGCGGCCTTTCTTCTTCGACCACGCCGTACAGACGTGGATTTCGCCTTCCCGAACCGCCCACAAGTGACAATGTGGGCACTGGTTAAATGGCTTCATACTTGACCCATCTGCCGCGCTCCAACTCGCTGCAGGGGATGGTACGCAACATTAGCTCCGCGCCTTCGGGAAGAGGCTTCAGCGCATCCATAACGTCTGCATCTATGGCATGCCCCCCTTCGCCGTCCGCTACCACGTGCGCGTAGGCGACATTCTCGCCTGTCTCAAGCCGGCAGACGTAGAACAGCGTGTGTCCAGGGTCAAACCCACGTGGCTCGACGCAGAGCGTCCCGCCCTCTGCGGGCAAAATGAAGGTTGACCCGTCACGTCCGCCCTTGGCCCAGCGTGGGACGTCATCGACGGGAATTCTCAGCCAAAGCTCCGCCGGTCGCCCCGGACACGACTGGCCGTCCACATGCTCTTTCTCAACGGCATTCCGTGCCATCTGCAGGACATCTCGCAGACCGATTGAGCCACCCAGTAGCGATGGGTCGCCACAGTCGGGGTGGGGACCCACCACAACGAAGGTGACTCTCACACGCGGGTACTTCTCCGCAAGGTCGGCCAGCCAGCGCAGATAGGAATCCCGAGCAGTGGTGTCTGAGAAGTCCACGAGCAGGAGGTTCTCGGCGTGAACGGCAAGTCTCGTGGCCATGACCGTAGCCAATTCCTCATTTGGGGCTACCAGCACCACATCAAGGCCCTCAACGAGCCGAAGCAGCTCAGCCTCTACTTTCTTAGTGGCGTAGTGCGCGAAGTGGACAACGGCCATGTTTGTGGGCGCCTCTGTGGGAAGCTCGGACAGTCGTTGTGTCTTGAGCGCCTGCTCTACGCTGTGTCTCGACATTGGTTCGCTCCTTTCCCCCGCCGTCGGGCGGGACTATTACCGTGGTTGTCAATTCAGTTCTTTCAATTACTATTCGATTTCGGCCTGATCAGCGCCGATGCCGAATACACGACGCGCTGTAACTCCAGAGGTAGCTCGTTTCCCCAGCGCTTGAACTCGTGCCCAGGGCCAGCTTCCTCTACCCACTCGCCCGCATCGGGACAGACACAGGTATTAACATCAGGGTCATAGTCCTCTTCGTTTTCGGGCAGGCCACATTCGCCGGTGTAATCGTTGCTGCATCCGGCAATGAAGCCCTTTCGTTCACGCCAGTCCGCACAGAATAGGTGGAAGTGGGTGCCTTGGTCGTACCATTCACCGTTCGCTTTCCACGCGCCGTCTGTAAGCTCCCACACGGCAACGCCGTCCCACGGGAGGCCGTTTCGAGCGTGATACCGCTCAATGCGGACGATTTCCGCATCGCAATCGGGGTGAAAGCACTTCACGGTGTTTCTGGCCGACTGCTTCATGGCGACTCTCCCCTCTCACGGGGGTGGTCGTGGTCTTGAGGCTGCGGGTCGGGTTCGAATCGTTCCGCAGTCTCATTACGTTCGTCGGTTATCGCGCCGGGACCAGGAGCGTAAGGCCCCTCGCCGTTGGCCGCATCGAGTTTGAACGCTGCGTCGCGTGCTTCTCCACTGGCTTCGAGTAACAGACGTAGCGCCTCAACGAATCGCGGCCCTAAGTCCGTATCTGGATGGCGCTCCAGAGGCCAGTCCCTAAGCAAGACAGAGAAAAACGGAACATCCATAACCGGTCGGTGTGGCTGGCAACTGTATATGTGCGCCTGCCGCCCATCCGTCAATTTCCAGACCTCAAGGAACCTGCCTTCCTCATCCGGCTCCCGGCGAATCAGAATAGCGCCGTTGAACTCGTCCTCAGAACCAGGGTAGCTATCGAGGTAGCTCACCGAGCCCACCGTGACCTGCAGCCCCTGGATCTCCGTCCAGTTATCGCCTGCGACCCCAGCTGGTTTCCGGTTTATCGCCGCGTGGTCGACCCAGAAGCCGACCCACTTTTCATCCGTGAACGCGCTCTTCAGGTACTCGGCAACGCTTTGTTCGTATTCATCTCGGTCGAACTTCCTACAAGACATCGTTTAGCTCCTTTCCCGCCTGTCGGCGGTGTTGATTTCGGCTCGAGTCAGCGGAGCTGGCCGAAGCCATATGGTTGTTCCCTTTCGTTGGCTCTATCGTCCCACAAGAGGCCACTCCGGCTATTAAGCCTAAGCGGCCAAGGCCCCCACTCGGCCGCGATATCCGAGCGGTCAGGGTCCTGCGTGGACCCTCTGCGCGATGATTCGCGCGCGTTGCGACGCCGTTCGAGTAGAGAGCTTGGACTGGCCTCCCCGATGGGGAGAGTTACGCCAGTGCGTGAAGCGAGCGCATCTAACGAGAGGACCTGCAGCCGGTGTTCCAGCCCAGGTGTCACGGCCGGTGGGTCTATGCGGCCGGGGAGCCTATATCCGGGTGAGAGACCTTATCTCTTGGATACGGTTTGAGATCCGCGTAATTTGTTGCGAGAGAACAACCTCCCGCGACGTTGTCGTCCTGCTCCAGAGCCAGTCGTAATCCGACGCCAAGTTCTCCCACGGCTCATCTTCAACCTGTTCAGCCCAGAAGATCTGTATCTCCCTGTTCCCCATGCCGCATGCAAGACTCAGGGTGGCTTTCGCCCACGCCTCAAGCTCAACGTCGTAATCATGGACTTTCGTCCTGCTGTCGTAGAAGCGTTTGCCCCTACGCGCCCGCTTGAACACCTGCCCCACCTGAGAGGGGCACGGCACCACGCCATCCCTTGGCGTGATTCTCATCTCCAGGTAGGGCGGGAAGGTGTCAGACCAGGCGACATCGATAGGGGGCGATTCCGAGGGGGACCCATACTTGAACAACCAGAACTTTTCGGTGGTAATCTGGTAACCCAGCGCGAGGCGCCGCAGTTTGGCCGAGTAGACCTTAATGTGTAACTCTACCGGTCCCGTGGGCTGAACGATGACTGAGATGCCACCTTGGTGCGGAACCGGCGGCGTGCCGCACACTACCGCCATCGACAAGCTATCCTCGCTCGCTGGAAGCGCATCCGCCAGTTCGTGCAGCTGAGTCGCGGCGGTGAGCAGGGCCAGCAACCTTTCCGAACGGTGACCTTGGGGAATCGGTTTGGCGAGCATGTCGAGGTTCCGCAGGGAGCCTACCGAGAAGTGCCCGGACACGTCCTTCAAACCACTCTGTTTGATCTCGTCGCTGAGGCGCCGGAAGCTCCCGTGCATGTACTTGAAGAACATATGGCGGAAAGAGAGATTTTCAAGAGTGTGGCGTACGCCATCGTCCTTGTCGCCACGGGCTATTAGTGTTTCTGCCAGGCGCTTCGCGAGTTCTGACGCATCGACAGATTCGGGCACACCGCACCGCATGAGCCAGTCCTTCGCGTATTCCACCGCCGCCTTGGCCATAGACGTCTGGTTGGCTATCTCCTGAAGCTCATCCATCATCGGGCCCATGGGGCTGCCGAATTTCCGCTCTGCCTCCTCAAACGTCATCGGCATCGGGGGGTCGTCGCTGCCGTAGAGCTGCTGCCGCAGTTCTCTCAATTGTTCCTGCAGCCCCTCATTGAAGAACCGGTGGAAGAAGACGAACTCCATACCCATGAGACCGACCAGGAGGAGATTCCTGCGCAGGAAGTCCACGAGCTCCATGACTTCAAAGGGGTCCGCCTCTTGCGCGGGCGGAGCCGGGACACGGTCTTCCGAGCCCGACGATCCACGACGGGAAGTTCGACTGCGGGCCATCACTGCTACTCCTAGCGGAGAAGACGGGCGCTGAGGCCGCGCAGTTACAAGACCGAGATCGGAGAGCGCCTTGTCGGCGGGGCTGGCGGTCTACGGTAATGACTCGCAGGCGAGCCCATCATGGTCGCCATCGAGCCCCGACCAGTTGTAAGAGGGGCTTCCCCCGTGCTTCTCGAAGATGCGCTGCGCCTCAGCGTGCGTCGGGAAATCGGAGCAATTGCAATCGCTGCCCTCGCAGGGATACTGGCCGGCGGTACTTGGAGCCGGCGGCGCCGCCGAGGCCGATGGTGCCGAAAAGGAGAGGACCGGGTGCAGCTCGATGGCGTTCGGCGCGACGCCGGTCTGCCCGTGCTTGAAATCGAAGAAGCCGACGCCGGTGAGCGTGGCGGTCCCGGAGATCATTGTGAAGTGAGACGAGGATGGCTGCCCGAAGGTCGCGGTAAACGATGCCCGTGCCGCTCGCATCTCAGCCGCCCGAGCCGAGCTAACGGCACCGGAGCACGTGCTGGCATCCGGGAACTCGACGATCATGGTAAGGGA
>Ga0214473_10005276_pt1 | contig 15504 bp, 8 predicted proteins | sample RVTome_7_FD_203509 | JGI IMG/M metagenome (GOLD analysis project Ga0214473, IMG submission 203509) | Soil microbial communities from uranium-contaminated site in the Upper Colorado River Basin, Wyoming, United States - RVT98D197 | ecosystem: Environmental > Terrestrial > Soil > Contaminated >... | reverse complement strand
CTCACGAGTCTTCGCAGATATGTCCACCGTATCCACCAGCAAGGGCAGTGAACTCACCCTTTTCGACCGCCTCTCGCGTCTGACCTTCGGGCAGGCGGCCAGGCTGCTCGGCAGCGATGGGCGCAGCCTGATCACGAAGGGGGGCGTCTTCGACATCGACATCGACGAGCAGGTCGACCTGAGGGGCGACGTGCTGCGTCTGGATCTGGATGACGCGACGGTGAACATCCGGTTGAACCCCGGCTCTCCGGATCACATCCAGTGGGACTGCAACATCTGCGCGTTTCCCTGCGAGCACGTCGGGGCGGCCTTCGCGCTGGTGCTCGAAGAGAAGCTGGCGCTCGGGCTGTCGGCTCCTCCCGAGGAGAAGCTGCCCATCGAGACTCTCGGCGAGGACGAACTGATCCAGCGAGCGCTGGCCGACCGCCAGGAGCGGGCCCGCACCGAGAAGATGCGGCTGACGTCCACGAACCCGGGCGAGCTCTGGACCGACTACACCCTGACCAACGCGGCTTCCGGCAAGTCCTACCGGGTGGCTCTGCGGGGATGGGAGCCGGGCGAGTCCTACTGCTCCTGCCCGGACTACCGCAAGAACACGCTCGGGACGTGCAAGCACGTCATCCACGCGTTGGAGAAGGTGCGCCGGAAGTTTCCCGCGGCCGAGCGCCGGAAGCCCTATCAGCGGCGGGGCGTTTCGGTGCATCTGTCGTACGCGGTCGAGGTGGAGGTGCGCCTGCTGCTGCCGCCCCGCCTCGATGTCCTCGCGGAAGAGATCGTGGCGCCGATCCGGGACCGGCCCATCAGCGACCTCCCCGATCTGCTGCGTCGGATCCGCCTGCTCGAGAGCGAGGGCGTCCCGGTCACCGTCTATCCGGACGCCGAGGAGTACATCGAGCACGGACTCTTCCAGGAGCGCATGGCCGCGAAGGTCGCCGAGATCCGGCGCGACCCTGCCGGCCACCCGCTGCGCACCTCGCTCCTGAAAGGGGAGTTGCTCCCTTACCAGCTCGACGGGATTGCCTTCGCCGCCGGGGCCGGCCGCGCGGTGCTCGCGGACGACATGGGCCTCGGCAAGACGGTGCAGGGCATCGGCCTGGCCGAGCTGCTGAGCCGCGAAGCGGGGATCGACAAGGTCCTGGTGATCTGCCCCGCGTCGGTCAAGTCGCAGTGGCGAAGCGAGATCGACCGCTTCTCCCGGCAGAGCTGTCAGGTGGTCGTGGGCAGCGCCGAGGAAAGGGCCTTGCAGTATGCGAACGACGCCTTCTTCACTGTCTGCAACTACGAGCAGGTGCTGCGCGACATCCTTTCCATCGAGCGAGTGAAGTGGGATCTGATCATCCTCGACGAAGGTCAGCGCATCAAGAACTGGGAGACCCGCACGACCCAGATCGTGAAGAGCCTGCGCTCACAGTTCGCGCTCGTCCTCTCCGGCACGCCCATCGAGAACCGCCTCGACGACCTGTTCTCCGTGGTCGAGTTCATCGATGAACGGCGGCTGGGGCCGGCCTTCCGCTTCTTCAACCGCCACCGGGTGACCGACGAGCGGGGGAAGGTCCTGGGCTACAAGGACCTCCACGCACTTCGCGAGAAGCTCGGGCCCGTCCTGCTCCGCCGGACGCGCGCTTCGGTGATGGCGGACCTGCCGGCGCGCACCACCGAGATCGTTCGCGTCCCCCCCACCGACGAGCAGAGCGAGATCGAGAGCGCGCAGATGCAGATCGTCAGCAGCATCGTGCACAAGCGCTACATCTCCGAGATGGATCTGCTGCGCCTCCAGAAGGCGCTCCTCCTCGCGCGCATGAACGCAGATAGCACGCTGCTGGTTGACAAGCAGGAGCCGGGCTACTCCAGCAAGCTCGAACGCCTGAGCGAGCTGCTCGAGGAGCTTGCGCAGGCGGAAGGGCGCAAGATCGTGCTCTTCTCGGAGTGGACGACCATGCTCGGGCTGATCGAACGGGAGCTCGACCGCCTCGGCCTCCAGTACGTCCGCCTGGACGGCTCAGTGCCGCAGAAGAAGCGGCAGCAACTGGTCGACGAGTTTCAGCGCAACCCGCTCTGCCGGTTGTTCGTGACCACCAACGCGGGGTCCACCGGCCTCAACCTCCAGGCGGCCAACACCGTCATCAACGTGGATCTGCCCTGGAATCCGGCCGTGCTCGAGCAGCGCATCGCCCGTGCGCACAGGATGGGGCAGCAGAATCCGGTGCACGTCTACGTCCTGGTCACCGAAGGCACCATCGAGGAGAAGCTGCTCGGCACGCTCTCGGCCAAGCACGAGCTGGCGCTGGCGGCATTGGACCCGGACTCCAGGGTCGGAGAGGTGGCCATGGAGTCGGGCATCGAGGAGCTGAAGCGGCGCCTGGAAATCCTGCTCGGGGTGCCTCCGGACGCCGCGGTCGACGAGAGCCAGAGGCGCCAGCGCGAGGAGGAGGCCGAGCGGCTGGCGCGTCGCTCGCGTGTAGAGGAAGCCGGGGGTCAGCTCGTCAGCGCCGCGTTCACCTTCCTGAGCGAGATGATCCCCCGGCAGGAGGAGACGCCGGCGGCCGCTCGCATGGCGCACGAGCTGAAGACGCACCTCGATGAATGCCTGGAGCGTAGCGAGGATGGGCGACCACGCCTGACCATCACGCTTCCCGACGAGGCGGCCCTGGATCAGCTCGCGCGCTCACTGGCCTCGCTGCTGGCGGGTCGATAGAGGTCGAAGGCGACTGTTGGCCGTGCTCCGCGGCGTTCCCTATACTATCCGACCTTCCTGCCGTGCAGCCCTTCCTTCGTTCACAACGGAGGTGCAGACCGTGAACCGTACCGGGACGTTACAGCTCAGCCGCGCAGGTCTTCGTGCGGCCGCCGTGGCACTGACGCTCCCCGCGCTCCTCACCGGAGCGCCGGCGCCCGCGGCCGCCCAGCAGGCCGGCCTATTCGTCGCCGACTCCATTGCGGGCATCGACTTCCGCGAGGTGGGGCCCTCGTTCCGCAGCGGTCGGGTAGTGGACGCCGCCATCGACCCGCGCCGGCGCGGCACCTGGTACGTGGCTTCCGCTTCGGGCGGGCTGTGGAAGACCACCAACGCGGGTGTGGACTGGACGCCGATCTTCGACCGCCAGGGCTCCTACTCCATCGGCACGGTCGTGCTGGATCCCGGCAATCCCGACGTGGTGTGGGTGGGCACGGGTGAGAACAACTCGCAGCGCAGCGTGAGCTTCGGCGACGGGGTCTACAAGTCCACGGACGGCGGCCGGAGCTGGACGAACACCGGCCTCCGCGAGTCGGAGCACATCGGCAAGATCATCATCGACCCGCGCGACTCAGACATTGTCTACGTGGCCGCGCAGGGCCCGCTCTGGCGCGACGGGGGTGATCGCGGCCTCTACCGCACCACCGACGGCGGCGGGAATTGGGAGCGCATCCTCCACGTGAGTGACATGACCGGGATCAGCGACGTGGTGCAGGACCCGCGCAATCCTGACGTGCTCTACGCGGCGTCCTACCAGCGCCGCCGCCACACGGGCATCCTGATCGGGGGCGGGCCCGAAGGCACCATCTACAAGTCTGAGAACGGCGGCGGCGCCTGGCGCGAGATCCGGGCGGGTCTGCCCGGTGTGGAGCTGGGCCGCATCGGGCTGGCCGTCTCCCCGCACCGGTCGGACGTGGTCTACGCCGTGGTGGCGGCGGCCCGCGACTCCAGCGGCTTCTACCGCTCGGAGGACGGCGGCGAGCGCTGGGTGCGGGTGAACGACTGGGCGCCCGGCGACCCCCAATACTACCAGGAGATCTTTCCCAACCCCCATAGCGAGGGGGAGATCTGGGGCGTGGAGGTGCGGCTCATGCGCACCACCGATCACGGTGACACGTGGGAGCGGGCGCCCTCGGCCAACGTGCACGTGGACCACCACCACGTGGGCTTCAACCCCGTGGACCCGGAGCACATCCTGCTGGGCAATGACGGCGGCCTTTACGAGAGTCGCGACGGTGGCGAGACGTGGCGCTACTTCGACAATCTGCCGCTCATGCAGTTCTACCGCGTGGGCGCCGACGACGCGCGGCCGTTCTACCACGTCGGCGGGGGCACGCAGGACAACGGTACCGTGATCGGGCTGCAGCAGACCCGGAACTCGGCCGGCATCCTGAACGCCCACTGGGGCAGCGTCACGGGCGGGGACGGCTTCGAGGTGGAATTCGACCACTTCGATCCCGACATTGCCTACACCGAGTCGCAGAACGGCGCCGTGCGCCGCACCAACTACCGCACCGACGAGCAGGTCTCCATCCGCCCCGATGCCCCGGAGGGCGTGCGCTCGCGCTTCTACTGGGACACGCCCATCGTGGCCAGCCGCCACGTTCCCGGGCGGCTTTACGTGGCCTCCGAGCGGGTCTGGCGCTCCCACGACCGGGGTGACAGCTGGCAGGCCATAAGCAACGACCTGACCCGGCAGATCGACCGTGACACGCTGGAGGTGATGGGCCGCGTGTGGCCCGAGGACGCCGTCTGGAAGCACGTGTTCACGTCCGATCTGGGCACCATCGTGGCGCTGGACGAATCGCGCATCGATCCGAACCTCCTGGTGGCCGGCACGGACGACGGCCTGGTGCAGATCACCGAGGACGGCGGCGGCAGCTGGCGGCGCATCGACAGCGTCCCGGGCGTGCCCTTCTGGGGGTACGTTGCCGATGTGGTGGCCTCCCGCCACGATCCCGACCGCATCTACGCCGCCTTCAACCACCACAAGCGCGGGGACTTCCGCCCCTACCTGGCCCGCAGTGACGACCGCGGCCGCAGCTGGCGGCTCATCACCATGGGGATGGACGAGCGCGGGCCGCTGTGGTCGCTGGCCGAGGATGACACGGATCCCGACCTGCTCTTCGTGGGCGCGGAGTTCGGCGTCTACGTCTCGGGCGACGGGGGCGGGCGCTGGACCAAGCTGACGGGCGGGCTGCCCACCGCCCAGGTGCGGGAACTCATGCTCCAGGACCGGGAGGATGACCTGGTGCTGGCCACCTTCGGCCGCGGCTTCTGGATCCTCGACGATATTTCCTTCCTCCGAGAGGCCGGGACGATCACCGCCGCCACCGAGGCGCACCTCTTCCAGCCGCAGAACGGGGAGTCCTACGCGTTCGAAATAGGCGCCTACCGCTCGTCGGCCCGGCAGGAGTGGCGGCGGGAGAATCCGCCGTACGGGGTCCCGCTCACGTACTGGGTCTCCACGTTCGCCGCAGCCGGTCCGCTGGCCGTGGTGGTGCGCGCCGCCGCCACCGGGGAGGAAGTGCACCGCATGGAGCTGGAGGACGCCGCGCCCGGCCTGGGGCGGATCACGTGGGGAATGGTGCGTACCGAAGAGATCCCCGCTGCGGAGCGGCAGCAGCGACCCGGCGGGGGAGATCGCACCCGTGACGTGCGCATCGAGGAGGGCTCCTTCGAGGTCGCGCTCGTGCGGCTGGAGGACGGCGGTGGGTTCCGGGCGCTCACGCCGTGGCGGGCGTTCTCGGTGAGCCGGATGGCGGTGGCGGGGCGGTAGCTCAGCCGTCGGCTGGCCGCTGTCCCGTCAGTACACGCTGATCCCCAACCGCTCCGGCGGCGCCACCGCGTCCTCGATCGTCACGCGCACGCGGCGGACGCTCACCGGCTCGAAGCGGTCGAGCTTCGCGTAGCCGATGGTGGTGCCGGCCGACAACGGCTGCCAGGCGGTGCCGTCCACCGAGCCGTCCACCCGGTAGCGCGCCACCATCTGGCCGCGCGCGATGTCCTCGGCCGTACGTATGATGCGCGCCTCGACGGGCCGGCCCAGATCGACCTCGGCAACGGCCGTGTGCTCGCCGGTACGGCGCCACTCCACCGCCCGGCCCAGCGCCAGGTCCTCGGCGAACGCCGCGCGGCGGAGCTCAGCGAATCCCATGAGGCTGGCCACGTCGGCCTCATGCAGCAGGCCGTCCGGTGTCGGCGGCACGTTGAGGAGCAGCTTCGAGTTGCGGCCGACGGAGCGGAAGTGGAGATCGAGGAGCTGCTCGGGTGACTTCACCCGACCGTCCTCGGCCGGATGATAGAACCAGCCGGGCCGGATGGAGGTGTCCGCCTCGGCGGGCCGCCATGCAGTGCCGTGCGGATGGCCGTGCTGGAGCGCGTCGATGATGCCCGGTCCGCTCGTGCCCGGATATGGAACCACGGCCGGGTCGACCGTGGACCAGTTCGGATCGCCCGCCGACCCGCTCTCGTTGCCGCACCAGCGCACGTCCGGTCCGGCGTCCGAGAAGACCACGGCGTCGGGCTGCAGCTCCTTCACCATCCACCATACGCGCGGCCAGTCGTACTGCTGCCGCTTGCCGTTGGGCCCTTCGCCGTTGGCGCCGTCGAACCACACTTCGGCCAGCGGACCGTAGCCAGTCAGGAGTTCGGTGAGCTGGTCCGCGTACACGTCGTTGTAGCGGGGCGAGTCCCCGTAGGTGGGGTGGTTACGGTCCCAGGGAGAGAGGTAGAGCCCCGGACGGAGGCCCTCGGCCCGGCATGCGTCCACGAACTCCCGGACCACGTCACCGGTGCCACCGCGGAACGGGCTCGCCGCAACGGAATGCCCCGTGGTCTTCGTGGGCCAGAGGCAGAAGCCGTCGTGGTGCTTGGCGGTGAGCACCAGCGCGCGGAAGCCGGCGGCGCGCGCCGTCCGCGCCCACTGGCGGGCGTCGAGCCGGCGCGGCGCGAAGATACTCGGCGCTTCGGTGCCGCGCCCCCACTCCCGGTCGGTGAAGGTGTTGACGCCGAAGTGGATGAAGATGGCCAGCTCGTCGCGCTGCCACGCCAGCTGCGCGGCCGACGGCAGAGGCCGCTCGGCTCCGGGCAGTCGTCCGCCCAGACCAACGCCCAGGCGCAGGCTCGCGGCCGCCGCGGCGCCATGAAGCAGGAAGGATCGCCGGTGCATGGATGTCCTCATCTCGAACGCGGCCCCGGGCCCGGTGAGCTTCCCGGGGTCTGTTGCCGGTGCCGACGGGCTCAGTTCAGGTGGCGATCCAGGAACTCGCGGATCGCCGGGATGCGCAGCTCGGTGGGCGGCAGGTGGCCGACACCGTCGAACAACTCGAGCTCCTTCGGTTCTGTGAGCAGGTTCCACAACGGCAGGGCGCGCGTGCGCCACGGATGCTCCTCGTCCTCGCGGCCGTTCACGACCAGCTTGGGTCCGCGAATGCGGGGCGCGAAGTTGATGTTGCTCGCCTCCGGCAGCGTCGGGTGCACGCGTTCATCGATGCCGGCGCCGATCAACACCGTGGCGCGAAAGCGATCGTCGATAGCCGCGAAGAGGAGCCTGGAGCCGGCGCCCCAGCTGTTGCCCACGTAGGCGAGTCGGCTGACGTCGATGTCGTCACGCGTTTCCAGGTAGTCCAGTCCCAGGCGCAGCTCGATGGCACGGCGGACCATCTGATCACGGAATGCCGCGCTGTTCGTAGCCGGTGGCACGTGGTCGACCGGGTATTCGCGCTCGGTCATACCCTCCATCACGACAGTGAACATGGCGCGACCGGCGCGAACGAGCGGGCCGAGCGTCGACTCGGCCTGGGCCGGAACGCTGCTGCCGAAGAATGCCGTTACGCTCGGCACATAGACCATGGTCTGGTAAGGCGGCCGCCCGGTCTTCGGCAGGAACAGGTAGGCAACGGCGCGCTGGCCATCACCGACCGCATAGGTGATCCTCTCGCGGACCCAGCCGGCGTACTCGCGGCGCTCCTCGACCACTGCCTCGAGTGGGCGCGGGTCGTACTGATAATGGGAAAGCAGGCCTAGGAACGTGGCGTCGTCGGCCGGCACGTACTCCGGCGTCTCGATGGCCAGCCGCAGCAGGACGTTGCCCTGGGCGTCGGGCGGGCTGGCCGCGTCATCGCGCCCGCGGGCGCAGCGGAAGCCGACGACGGGCGAGGCAATCACGGGGTCCATGGAGCCGACCTCGGAGAAGACGTAGATCGGATCGGCCCAGGAGCCGCCGGTGACCGCGCGCCCGGACTCCGAGCGGTTGCGCAGCCACTCCTTTGCGTTGCCCGCCATGTCCCAGGCGCCGTACGCGCTCACGCCGAAGGGGTAGGAGCCGACCGGCGTGGTGCCCGTGCCGGACAGGTTGGCGCGGTCCGTGCCCGGGTCGCGGGGGCCCACGTAGCCCCAGGGCAGCTCGATGCCGCGGATCGAGGTGACGCCGTCGCGCGCGGCCTTCTCCCACTCGAATAGCGTCGGCAGCGCCCTGCCCCGGAAGTGGCAGTATGCGGCTGCCTCGTACCAGCTCACGTCCGTAACGGGATGCCCTTCGGTGCCTGGAGGCGGCCGTTGCCCGGTCCACTGCCGGGGCGCGGGCAGGCCGGTGCGGTCGACGAACCGCTGGCGCACCTCGTGAGCAGCAGCGCGTGCCGCGTCGGCCAGGTCCAGCCAGTACTCGGTGCGTCCATAGCCGTCCGCGTCGACGAACTCCATGTAGTGGGCGTTGGTGACCTCGAATCGGTCGATGAAAAAGTCATCCAACTGGGCGGAGAGTGACTGCAGGTCGCGGCTGGCCACGCGGTAGAGGCCGCCCGGCACGTGGACCATGCCCTCGGGAACGCGTGCGAGCGGCATCAGTTGCACCTCGAGGTGCACCTCGGCGGCGCCGGGCCCATTGAGCGCCCGCGCACCGGCGCTCGATGCCATACGCTCGACAGGCGCGTAGCCGTCCGCCTCGACGCGCAGGTGGTAGTCGTCACGCGGTACGGCAAGGCCACGGAGCGGCGTACGGCCGAGATCCACCCAGACCGTGTCCTGCGCCGGCGCGCCCGGCACGAACCGCCAGGACCGGACGCGCGCGCCCGGCGGATCGGTCAGCACCGTCAGCCGATCCGTGAACCGGCGGCTCACGGAGTCCGGCACGACCTGACCCTCCTCGACCGCCAGGGTGGCCAGCTCGAACGCATCCACGTAGCGGCCCGCCTCGGCCAGCCTGCCCAGCTCGTTGAGCAGCGCCGGTCCCCGCGGCACCTCAGCCCGGCCGATGCCGCCGAACGCGTACACGCCGAGTCCGGCAGCCACCGCGAGTACCACAAGCACACCGGCCACCGCAGAGGCCGGCAGGCGCCTCCTCGTGCGGGACGTGTCGGCCTGGGCGGCGGCCGGGACGCTGTCCGGCGCCACGCCCGCTCCGGTGTCCACCGTACGCGCCGCACCGGCGCGCTGCACGCCGCCGGTCCCGATGTCGTACGCCCAGGCGAGCACGAGCGCTAGCGGGAACCCGAGCAGCGCGAGCACGATGATCGCGCGCGTCAGGATCGGCGGCAGCAGGAGCTCCGGCACGATTACCGAGGCCGCCTCGATCACGACCCACGCCACCACGCCGTACATGGCCGCGACGCGGTAGACGCGCCGCGCCTTGAGCTCGATGAGGAACGCGACGATCCTGGACATGGGAGAGCTCCTGCGGAGGGGCGAACGGAGCGCATCCAACGTTGCGGCGCCGCTGAACGGGCGTCAAGTGGGGGGCAGCGGCTCAGAGGTCTCAGGCCATCGCGTGAGCCAGCCAGGGCCGGGCCACGCGCCAGTGGCGGTCGAAATTTTGAGTGTGAGTGCTTGACGTATTCCGTATGCGTACCATATTTCTACCATGAAATCTACCATAGACGCTGCGGGGCGTGTCGTGATTCCCAAGGCTCTGCGGGCGCGGCTGGGGCTGACCGGAGGCGAAACCATCCAGATTCGCGAACGGGACGGCATCATCGAGATCGAACCTGCCGCTACGTCCATGACGCTCGTGGATCGCGGCGCGGGTCCCGTGGCGGTTCCGGAGCAGGAGCTCCCGCCGCTCACGGACGACCAGGTGCGGGCCACCATGGAGCGGACGCGGCGTTGATCGTAGTGGACACCAGCGTGGTCGTGGCGGGGTTCGCTTCCTGGCATGAGGGACACGCCGGTGCGCTTGCCGCGCTTGCCGAGGGGCCGCGGCTGCCTGCCCATGTGGCGCTGGAAGCCTATTCGGTGCTTACCAGGCTGCCTCCACCGCACCGGGCGACGGCGGGAATCGTCCTGTCCTTCATCGAGCGCCGCTTCCCCGATGCGCTGTTGACGCTGCCCGCGTCCGCGCACCGACGCATGCTGAAGGACGCCGCCGAGGCGGGGATCACGGGGGGTGCCCTCTACGACGCGCTCGTGGCCGCGACGGCACGTCACGCGGGGGGCACGCTGCTGACCCGCGACCGTCGCGCCACGCGCACCTATGAAGCGATCGGAGCCGATTTCCGGCTCATCGGCTAGGGTAGCGCCATCTTCCTTCTTCCCGGAGCCCGGCGGGCGTCCACTCTTCAGGCTCCGCCGAGCTACCATATCCTGCCATTCGCAACCCGCCCACCGCCGGGAAGCATCTATGCGACATCCCATTCTCCTCCTCACTGAGCTGTTTCCCTGTCGCCGGCCCCACGCACGCGCACCGGGCCTGGATCCAACTCCCTTGCGCCATCACGCGACCCAGCCTAAGGTATTAGTACGGTACTTCTAGGATGCCAGGCTCAAGCGGGAGATTGTGCAAATTGCGGGAGTTGTCGTTCACCGATCGTGAGCTGGACGTGATGGCGGTCCTGTGGCAGCTCGGGAGCGCAACGGTGCCGGAAGTCCGGGAGCGGATCGCGGATCCGCTTGCCTACACGACCGTGCAAACCGTGCTGCGGATCCTCGAGGAAAAGGGCCACGTAGACCACGTGGTGGAGGGCAGGTTCCACCGCTACCACCCGCTCGTGGACCGGGAAGAGGCGGGGCGCGGGGCGCTCGGCCGCGTGCTTGCCAAGATCTTTGCGGGCTCGCCGGAAGAGCTCCTGACACACTTCCTCAGCCAGCGCGACCTCAGCGCGGACCAGCTTCGCCGGATCCGGGAGATCCTTGACAGCCATGCTGCGAAGAAGCGGGAGCGCCCGTGATCGCGGCATGGATGGCCTACTCCGCCGCCACCGCGGCCATGCTCGCTCTGGCGGCGTGGCTCGCCGAACGGGGCTTCCTCGGCGCCAGGCTTCCCACACGCTGGCTCTGGATCGTGGCGTTCGGCGGCTCGCTCGGGGCGTGCGCCGCGGGGTGGCTCCTGCCCGACCGCGTGGTTCCGGGCTCCGACTCGGCCGCGACCGCCGCTCACACCCCTGCTTCCGGCGTCGATGGGCGGCGGGACACCGGCGCCGACGCGGCATGGGAAATGGAGCGCTCCGCCGCGGCGGCCGTCCCCGGCTCCGAGGCGGCTCCTGCCCACGACGATGCGTCGCGCGACGCCCTCGGCCATACGGCCTCATCCTTCGACGACGCGCTCGCGACGGTGGAGAGGGGAGGAGAGGCGGGAAGCCTGCGGGCGGGCGTGCGCCGCGCCCTGGCCCCGATGCACTCTGCTGCCGCTCGCTGGAGCGCAACCGTTGCCCGGGACGCGCGTATCGACCGGATGCTGGCGGTCCTGTGGCTGCTCGCTTCGCTCCTTCTGCTAGTCAGGATCGGGCGTAGCCATGGCAAGCTCCGGCGTCTTCACCGGTCCTGGCGTGCCGAGACGGTGGACGGTGTCCGCGTGCTTGTCTCGAGGCAGGAAGGCCCGGCCGTCATCGGGTTCCGGCCGGGCAGGGTGGTGCTGCCGGAGTGGGCGCTCCGCATCGGGGGAGAGAGGCGCGCGCTACTGTTGGCGCACGAGCTCGAGCACCTGCGCGCGGGGGATCACCGCCTGCTCACGGCGGCCGACCTCATGCTCGCGATGGTCCCCTGGAATCTCCCGCTGTGGTGGCAGCTCCGGCGCCTCCGTCACGCGGTCGAACTGGACTGTGACGCACGCGTCCTGCGCCGGCAGGGTTCTGCGGAGGCGTATGGCTCGCTCCTGGTGGATGTGGCGCTCCGGCGCTCCCCGCGACTGCTGCCGGGGACCTCTTTCGTAGTCCCCGCCTCCTACCTTGAGCGGAGGGTGCGCGCCCTGCTCCGTGGCGGGCGGGCGCCGGGGTGGCGGGCAGGGCTCGGCGTGCGCGCGCTCGCGGCGTTCGGGGTGGTGGTGATGGCCGCCGCCGTGCCGCGGCCGGCCGTGTTGCCGGAGGGGGACGGGGACGGACCGGTGGGGCTCGAGCTGCGCGGCGGTCCCGAGACCGCTTTTCCAGAGCGACGGTTGATCCCGCCGCCTGCGGAGACCCTTCCCGCACCCCCGGACGCGGCCTCCTCGTCCGTCGCATCCGATTTCGAACCGCTCCCATCCGATTCCGTGCCTCGACCCGACACCCCGGCGCCCGTCCCACTTCCGTACGCGGAGCCCGGGAATCGCGATTCGACGCTCCTCGGGTATAGCACCCGGCCGGGACACCCCGCCCTCCCCCTCCGCTACGACAGCGCCGGCGTGGAGATCGTCGAGACCGTGCAGCCGGCCTGGGACGGCGGCCAGCCCTGGACACTGAGCCGCGAGCCCCTTGTCTCGATCGGCCGCGCTCCTGAGGACGGGAAGGCGCCCGACGTCTTCGCGGATGTGACCGGAGCGCTCCGGCTGCCGGATGGGCAGATCGTGGTGGCGGATGGGGCGGCGGGCGAGATCCGTTTCTTTGATGCATCCGGCCGGTTCGTGCGCGCGGCGGGCGGGATCGGGGACGGTCCCGATCGGTTCGAGCCCGGCGGCGAGTTCCGGCGGAGCCCCCACGAGCTCCGGCAGTGCGGCGACGGGCGCATCTACGCCATAGAGCCGCACCGGCGGCGGGTCAGTGTGTGGAACGAGAGGGGTGCGTTCCAGCGTACTTTCGACTTCCTCGACCCGGAGGTGCCGCGGGGAAGTGGGCCTGCGGTACCCCAGGCTCCGGAGCCGGTGGACCGGTACCCCTACGGGTGGGCCTGCACGGCGGACGGGGGCTTCGTGGTGGGGAGCTGGAGCTGGAGCGAGGAGGAGGATCCCCGCAGAATCGGACCGAGCCTCTACGAGGCCCGCGCCTCGGTCTGGCGGCTGGATTCCATCGGACAACCCGCCGTGGACCTCGGGGAGCACCTGCTGGCCGAGCGGGTGGCCCTCTCGACCCCCGAGAAGTCCTGGACCGACGCGCCCCACCCCCTCGGGCGCTCCGTAGTGTTCGCGGGCGATGGGGAGAGGACCTACGTCAGCACCGGGGAGGGACTGTCCATCCGCGTCTATGGCCAGACGGGGACTCCCGTCAGAGTGCTTCGCGCACCAGCCGGGGACGTGGCCATCACCGAAGCGATCCTCGAGAAGGCCCGCGGGACGGGCCCCGGTTGGTCCAGGCGGGAGATCTTCCTGAAGGCCGACTCCCTCGGGATCCCTCTACCGGCCGCGCTCCCCGGTGCTACCCATATCCTTCTGGACCCGGCCCGCAACGTCTGGGTTCGTCGCTTCCAGCTCCCCTGGGAGGCGCGGGAGCGATGGGGCGTGTTCGCGGCGGACGGCTTGTTCCTCGGGCATCTCCAGATGCCGGCAGGCCTGGCGGTGCAGGAGGTCGCGGAAGATCGGGTCCTCGGGGTGCACACGGACGCCCTGGGGGTGGAGCGGGTGCACCTGTACGGGCTCAATCGCACCAGCGGAAGCAGCCGTCCATATCCAGGAGGCGAGCGATGATCAGGATATTCGGCTCGAAATGGGCAATGGCTCTCACGCCGATCCTCCTCCTCGCGGCGATCCTCGGCGCGGGCTGCGGCGGCGGGTCGTCCGACGCGGCGGGCGGCGAGGAAGGCAGCTCCGAGGCGCCCCCCCCGCTCCGCATCGAGCGGGTGGCGAGCGTTGCCGGCGAGGCAGCAGGGTTCGGCAGGGTCGAGTCGATCGTGGTGGACGCGCAGGGCAGGATGTACCTGGCCGATACGCAGACCCGGGAAATTCCCGTGTTCGGCCCGGACGGCGAGCGGATCGGCAGCCTGGGCGGGTCTGGAGGCGGCCCGGGCGAGTTCACTTACCTCGGCGCACCCCTTGGCCTGGTGGACGGAGCGCTCCTGGCCATGGACTGGCAAGGCCGCCGTGGGGTTACGCTTTTCACTCTGGATGGGACCGTGGCCGCAACAGATCCCTGGCCACCCACGGAGCGCAACATGCCCACTACGATCCTTACCGGAGCCGACGGTGCACTCGGAATCGTGAGGGTCCAATCGATTCGATCTCTATCGGCCGATGAAGACCCGCCCCCGCAGTCGTCCCCGGAGTTGGTCTACCGCGAGTTCCAGGCGGACGGATCGAGCCGGCCGCTCGACGCGATAAGGGACACCCTCGTCCCCTGGGTCGAACCGGCATGGTGCAAGAGCAACGATGGCCAGAACCTACGGAGTTTCCGGTATCCGTTCACGGGGCGTGGGCCGCTCAGGGCCCTCCTGCCCGGCGGTGAACTCGCCATGGCGGACCCGGCGAGCTACACGATCGACGTCGTCGATCCGACAACCGGCTCGGTGACGCGCACCATTCGGAGGGATGTCGAGCCGCTCCCCCTCCGGGAGGATTGGTGGGAGGAACAGGCGGAGGTTCAGGACTTCATTGCGTTCGTGCGGAGACACGGGGGGCCGGCGCTTTCGCTCGGGGGCTCCCCCTGTCCCTACTACACCGTGCGACCGGACCACCTCCCGGTGCTGCGGACGTTGATCGCGGACGAGGCGGGGCGCCTGTGGGTGGAGTCCACCGGACCAGACGGCGTCGGCTTCCTTCTCGGGCTCATCGACAGCGACGGCCGGCTCCTCGGCGAGGGGCCGATGCCCGATCGGGACGAGCGCGTGACTCCGTTCGCCCGCGGCGACCGCCTGTACGTGGTGACCCGCGACTCCCTCGACGTCCAGGGCGTCCAGGTGTACCGGGTGACGCCAGGCTCCTGAGCGGTCGCATGTGGGCTCACTTCAGAAGCTTCAGCAGGGCCTCCCTGCCGAAGAGGTCCGCTTCGGGTCCGGGCTCCAGGAAGGGGGCCACGTCGCGCGCGGCCGTGCTCCAATCGAGGGCCTCGACCCGCCCCCGCACGGCCGACCGCCAGGTGGAGGGTCGCAGCGGCTCCCGCTCCCAGCCGCTCTGACGAAGGGCATTGTTCAACAGCACGAGGTTGGGGCCGGGCCAGGTCGGATCGCTGAGGTACCAGAAGAGGTCGAAGAGGTCGCGTCCCTTCGTCCAGTCCCGCTGGAGGACCGCGTGCAGCTTGCCGGCCAGAAGGCTGGGGCGATCGTGATGCTGGAGGTTGAGGAGAACGTGCCGCCGCACGATCGTGGTGGTCAGGCCCGCCCCCTCGGGTGGATTCGTGTCCACCTCGACCCGGATGTTCAGGCGCTGTGACGGGTGGGGGGACAGCCCGGCCTCGTGCAGAATCCCGGGGAAGCTCAACATGACACCTTCCACCGCCCGGCCCGTTCTGGCCTTCGTCACCACGTCGTAACCTTCGCCCTCGAGTCGGGCGGCGACCCGCTTCGCCGCGTGGAGGAGGTCAAAGGGGGCACGCTCTGCCCGTTCCAGCGCGAAGTCCAGGTCCTCCGAGAAACGAGGCAGGTCGAAGAGGAAGCGCAGGGCCGTGCCTCCCTGGAAGGCCAGGGGGATCATCGCGCCCGCGTCCTGCAACGCCAGGAGG
>Ga0214473_10005275_pt1 | contig 15510 bp, 16 predicted proteins | sample RVTome_7_FD_203509 | JGI IMG/M metagenome (GOLD analysis project Ga0214473, IMG submission 203509) | Soil microbial communities from uranium-contaminated site in the Upper Colorado River Basin, Wyoming, United States - RVT98D197 | ecosystem: Environmental > Terrestrial > Soil > Contaminated >... | reverse complement strand
GCTCTTCCCAGTTGAACTTGCGGGCATCGTAGGGGCAGGCCACTTCGCAGTAGCGGCAGCCGATGCAGCGGTCGTAGTCCATCATCACCAGGCCGTCATCGCGTACGAAGGTGGCCACCACCGGGCACACCTCCACGCAGGGGGCATGCTGGCAGTGCAGGCAGGGACGGCTGAAGAAGAAGCGATGGCCGTTGCTGGTCTGGTCCGGCAGCACGATGTTCCAGGCTTTGTCGGGGGCCACGTCGTTGGTGGCGGAGCAGGCGCGCTGGCAGTACTCGCAGCCGATGCAGGTCTGCAGGTTGATGAGCATGCCCCAGTGGTGCTCGCCCTGGGGATGGCCGTTGGCCGGTTCGCCGGCCACCTGACGCTGCTTGAGCTCCCCGAAGGGCGAGAGCGGACCGGTGGTGACGGCCTGGGCCACCACGGCCGAGCCGGCCGCGGTGGCAGCCACCCTCACAAAGTCGCGCCGGGTGAGATCCAGCTCAACTCGGGTCTTCTTCTTCGTCATTCTCGCTGCTTTCCATCTCGACGATCTTCAGCCGGCGGCTTACCACCCAGGCCGCGGCGGATCCGGTGGCCAATCCGACGATCCCGCCCTGGGCCAGGCCCACGTAGAGCCGAGTGCTGCTGCGAGCCTCCAGTTCGGTGATGGCCTGCTCCTGCTGCTGTACGTGCTGCCGCAATTCATCGACGTCCAACTGCTCGAGAGAGGTGACCTCCCCGCTCAGCTGCAGAATAGTGTTCCGGGTGTGGACCGAATCCTGGTGGCAGCCGATGCAGGCCTGCGACCCGACGCTGAAGGTGTGCCCGGTGGGGACCAATCCCTCAATCGGTGGGCTGGTGCGCGGATCGGTGAACATGTGGCAGTTGCTGCATTGCAGCCCCGCGTCCGCATGCGTGCCGTGAGTAAAGGAAGTACCGGTCTCCTTGTGGCAGTTGCCGCACAGGGCGGTGACCGTCTCCGCTCTTGGCCGCTGATCATGGGGGTTGTGACAGGACTGGCACTGGATCCCGACCTCTCCGTGCTTGCTGGCCCGCCACTCGTCGGTTGTGGTCTTGTGGCAGGTGGCGCACAGCTCGGCGTCGGCCGTGATCGGCATCGGCTGCTCGGGATGCCCGGATTGAAACGGACCGTGGCAGGATTCGCAGGTCACACCCTCGAACTCGTAGGTGCTCGAGGTAGGGTCGTAGCCGGTGGTGTGGCACTGCAGGCAGTTGAACCGGCTGCCGATCTGCTCCCAGTTCTGCTGGAAGATCGGTGAGGAGAATGCCCGGGCGTGGCGAGTGTTCTGCCACAAGGCATGAACCTCCTCGTGACAGGCACCGCACACCTCTGGGCCGGTATAGCCCATGGTCTGCCCGACCGGGGCCAGCGCGGAGGAGGCGGCCGCCGGCTGCGCCAGGCCATAGGCGGCGCCTAGGGCCAGGCTGACGGCGAACACTCCTGCGAAGGTCAGCCAGCTGCTCGCTCTCTTGTTCTTCGGGCTGCGGATCACTCGCCGATTCTCCTTCCTTGCCGGAGCATGCCCCATGCCGTGGGCGCCACACCCCATGACAGCCTGGGTGTTTCCGCCCAGGAGCATGCTACCGGCACCGGTGCAGCGCAGGCAGTACCTTGAATCATCCCAAGCCGGTGAGATTCGTCCTAGAGGCTGCGCAGGCCGCTGCAGCCTGGAGCTCTCACGCCGCCATCCCGGTGGCCTAAGCAGAGCTTAATCTGCCGGTGCAATGATACAATCCGGCAGCCCGGGAGAAGAACGCATGACGCAGATCGACAGCACAAGCCGTACCGGCATCCGCGCCAAGTTCGTTGTAGGGGGCCTGCTGATTGTGGCGGCCGTCGTGTACCTCATCGTTTCCGCCACCCAGGCTGCGGCCCAATACTACCTTACCATCGATGAAATGTTCTCCAAGGCCGGAGCCCTGCAAGGGCGTACCCTGAAGCTCTCCGGCGCGGTCGAAGGAGAGTCCATTGCCTACGACTCCCAGACGCTCACTTTGAGCTTCACCATCGCCAACGTGCCGGCCGACCTGGCAGCGATCGAACAGGCCGGCGGACTGGCCAAGGCGCTGCACGAGGCCGTCAGCAATCCCAGCGCTACCCGGCTGCAGGTGGTCTACGTGGGGCCGAAGCCGGATCTGTTGCGGCACGAGGCCCAGGCTATCGTCACCGGCAAGATGGGCGAGGACGGTGTGTTCTATGCCGACGAGCTGCTGCTGAAGTGCCCCACCCGCTACGAGGAGGAGGTCCCACTGCAAGCCGTGGAGGGATGATCCCCTGCGGGTGGGGTGTAGGGAGTGTTCCGCAATCGATTGACTGCCGACGGCCGAACGCCGTCGGCGCTGCGTAGAGGACCGGGAGGCGCCGCATGATTGAAGAGGCCGGCTATCTGGCGCTGGTGATCGCACTGGGTGCGTCGCTCTTTGGCGCCGCGGCCGCCGCCTACGGCGCCCGCAGGGGCCGCCCGGAGTGGGTGGAGAGCGGACGCCGGGCCATGCTGCTGGTGTGGCCGCTAATCAGCCTGGCCGCCCTGGCCATCATCGTGCTGCTGGTCAGCGGCCGCTACGACATCGAGTACGTGGCCCACGTGACCAGCCAGGCCATGCCCCCCTACCTCAAGATCACTGCCCTGTGGGGCGGACAGGCCGGATCGCTGGTGTTCTGGTCCTGGCTCATGGCGGCCTTCGCCAGCGCCGCCGCGCTGCGCCGCTGGGATCGGGATGCCGAGATGCTGCCCTGGGTGATCGTGATCGCCCTGGGAACGCTGGCCTTCTTCCTGTGCCTGACTATCTTCGTGGAGAACCCTTTCGCCCGGCTGTGGCTGACGGCGGATGGCGGGCAGGTCACTGCGCTATTTCGTCCGGAGGGGGCCAGCGCCCTGCATCCCAGCGACGGCCAGGGGCTCAACCCGCTGCTGCGCCACCCCGGCATGATCATCCACCCGCCCATGCTGTATCTGGGCTTTGTCTCCTTTGTGATCCCTTACGCCTTTGCCATGGCGGCTCTGATCGCCGGCCGCAGCGACGATCGCTGGATCAAGATCACCCGCCGCTGGACCCTGGTCGCCTGGCTGTTCCTGTCGCTGGGGCTGCTGCTGGGCGGTCGCTGGGCCTATGACGTCCTGGGCTGGGGCGGCTACTGGGGCTGGGACCCGGTGGAGATCGCAGCCTTCATGCCCTGGCTCTCCGGCACCGCTTTCCTGCACTCGGTGATGGTGCAGGAGAAGAAGGGCATGCTCAAGCACTGGAACATGCTGCTGATCATCCTGACCTATGCCCTGGTGATCTTCGGCACCTTCCTCACCCGCTCCGGCGTGCTCTCCTCGGTGCATGCCTTCGCCCAGTCGGCCATCGGGCCGCTGTTCTTCGCCTTCATCGGGCTGACCTCCATCGCCTCGCTGCGCATGCTGCAGCTGCGCTGGGGGACGCTGAGCGGCGAGAACCAGCTCAACTCGATGTTCTCGCGCGAGGCCCTCTTCCTGCTGAACAACTTCCTTTTCATCATCATCTTGATCGTGTGCTTCTTGGGAGTGATCTTCCCCCTGATCTCCGAGCTGTTCACCGGGCAAACCGTGACGGTGGGGCCGGAGTGGTACGAGCGCATCACCGGGCCGCTGTGGGCCGGGCTGCTGCTCTTGATGGGGGTGGCGCCACTCTCGGCCTATGGGGCCTCCTCCTGGCGCAGCCTGGGCCGGCAGATCTGGTGGCCGGCGCTGCTCTCCAGCCTCATCCCGCTGGGCCTGCTGCTATCCGGCCTGCGACGCCCGGCGGCGTTGCTCGGATACTGGCTGGCCGGGCTGGTGGCCCTGGTCACCCTGTATGAGTTCTGGCGCGGCGCGGCGGCCCGACACACCCGCCACGGGGAGAGCCTGCCGCTGGCGCTGTGGCGGCTGGCCGGCCGCAGCCGGCAGCGCTATGGGGGCTATGTGATCCACCTGGGTGTCGTGCTGATGGCTATCGGCATCCTGGGCATCGAGATGTTCCAGCGCGAGACCCAGGGCACCCTGGCCCGGGGCGAGCAGCTCACCCTGGGGCGCTACGTCCTGGTCTACGACGGCCTCACCCAATTCAGCACCCCGGATGGGCGCGACATCTCCCGGGCCGAAGTGTCGGTCTTCCGGGATGGCCGCCCCGTCGGACGGCTCTTCCCGCGGCAGGATTTCTACGTTTCCCAGAATCAGCCCATGACCATCCCCGGCGTGCGCTCCAGCCTGGAGGATGACTTCTACGTGCTGCTGGTCAGTTGGGAGCCGATCGCCCAGCAAGGGGCCACTTTCAAGATCTACGAGAACCCGCTGGTGAACTTCGTGTGGATGGGGGGCGGGGTGTTCATCCTGGGGACGCTGGTGGCCGCCTGGCCGGAGCAAGAGCCGGAGCGTCGCCGCCGTACTACGCCCTCCCGGGCTTCGTTGGTGAGGGCCTAGCGTGGGCCTGCACACAGGCCCAAAGCTCGCCGGCGCGGCCCTGGCCGCGCTGCTCCTGGTGCTGAGCGCCTCCGCTCGGGCTCAGCAGGAGCAGCCCAGCGATGACGAGGTGAATGCCATCGCCAAGGGGCTGTACTGCCCGGTGTGCGAAAACGTCCCGCTGGACGTGTGTCCGACGCTGGCCTGCAAGCAGTGGCGTGAGACCATTCGCGAGAAACTGGCGTTGGGATGGACGCAGGCTCAGATCGAGGACTACTTCGTGGCCCAATACGGGGACCGGGTGCTGGCCTCGCCACCTCCCGGCGGGCTCAATTGGTTGGTGTACGTGCTTCCACCGCTGGCCTTCGTGGCCGGGGCATTCATCCTCGCCCAGGCCGTGCGCAGCTGGCGGCCCAAGCCGGCTGAAGTGGCGCAGCCATCTGCCGAGAGCGATCCCTACCGGCAGCGTCTGGAGGAGGAGTTGAGCCGGCGGGCCTGAGGCCTCGGGAAGGGCGAAGGCCCGGGGTATGATGCCGGCCCCACCGGAACCATTGAGACCGAACAGCGTGGATTCGAGCAACCGCGAGCTTACCGGGGGAATCGCCGAGCCCCTGCCGCAGGCGGCCAGACGCCGCGGCTGGGGAGGCTACGCGGTATGGGCCGGCCTGTTGGGGTTGCTGGCCCTGGTGGCCCTCGGCCTGGCCCGCACCCAGCAGGGGCCAGTCGGCGTGGGGCAGCGGGCGCCGGATTTCCAGCTCACCACCTTCGAGGGGGAAAGCATCGACACCCGCGAGCTGCAGGGGCAGGTGATCCTGGTCAACTTCTGGGCCTCCTGGTGCAAGCCATGCGAGCAGGAGGCGCGTGAGTTGGAGCAAGCCTACCAGCTCTACAAGGATCGGGGCGTCGTGTTCCTGGGTGTGGACTACGTGGATATCGAGCGGGAGGCCCTGGCTTACCTGGAGCGCTTCCAGATCACCTACCCGAACGGCCCCGACCTGCGCACTCGCATCTCCCAATCCTTCCGCACCCGCGGCGTGCCGGAGACCTACGTGATCGCCGCAGACGGCCGGATCGACAGCGTCAAGATCGGGCCCTACAGCTCGCTGGCGGAGATCCAGGCCGCCATCGAGGGCGCGCTGGCCGGAGGCTGAATCGGATGGACCTGGGTTCGATCCTGATTGGGCTAGCGGTACTGATTCTGGTCGGTGCCTTTGTGCTGCGGCCGGTGCTGCAGCCCGCGCCGTCGGGCCCGCCGCCCGGCAGCCGCCGTCTGTCGGAGCTGCAGGCGGAGCGCGACCGGATCCTGGACTTGCTGCGCGACATGGACCTGGACAGCACCATGGGCAAGCTATTGCCGGAGGACTACCGCGTTCAGCGGGAGGCCCTGGCCATGCGCGGAGCGATGGTCTTGCGTCAGATCGATGAGTCCGGTGGGTCTGCCCAGGAGCCTCCCCAACCGAGTGCCGCGCTCGATCCGGAAGCCGAGCTGGAGGCCGCGGTTCGCCGGCTGCGCAGCCGGCAGCCGGACGGCAAGGCGCCAGGCCAATTCTGCGGTAAATGCGGGGCTGGTCTACAGGCTGACGACCGGTTTTGCGCCAACTGCGGGGAGCCGGTGCCGGCGGCCGAGGCCAGTCGATGAGAGAAGTTCACCGCCGCCTCAACCAGCGGGCACACGGCGCCCCCCAGCGCGCCGCCGAGAGAAACCTACTGAACCGGCAATGAACAACGGCCGAGTGCACTCGTCCTTTGTCGAGACGCCCCATCAGGGCGTCTCGATGCGTTTGCCGGGTGGGGCGTCGCAGCTGGTGCTGGTTGGCCTGCTGCTGGCCGGCTGCTCCCTGGCGGGCGACGTGACTCCCCCGGCCGCGCTGGCCACGGCCCAGATGTCCCAGCCGCTGGTCGCCGCAACCCAGCCTCCCGCCCAGCCCGCCCGCCTCAGCCCGCCCAGCGGTCCCGCGGACCTGGAAGCCGGCCAGGCCATCTACGCCGAGAAGTGCGCCGGCTGTCATGGGACGGCCGGCCTGGGTGACGGAGAGCTGGCCTCCAACCTGCAGTTCCCGCCGGCTCCGTTGGGTCAGGTGGATTTCGCCCGCCAGGCCGCTCCCAGCCAGTGGTACACCGCTGTGACCGTCGGCAATCTGGAGCGCTTCATGCCTCCCTTCGCCAGCCTGAGCGACGGTGAACGCTGGGCAGTGGCCGGCTACGCGCTTTCGCTGAATGTCGCCGCCGGCCAACTCGAGCAGGGTGAGGCGCTGTACGAGGCCGAGTGCGCGGCCTGCCACGGCCCGGACGGCCCCGGGGCCAACCTGAGCGTCGGACGCCTGCTGGTGGATCGTTCGGCCGAAGAGCTGTATCGAACCATCACGGATGGGGCCAGCCCGGGCATGCCCGGCTATGCCGACAGCCTGAGCGAGGAACAGCGCTGGGCTGTGGCCGCGTTCCTGCAGCGGCGGGATTTGACCGCCGGGACGAGCCAGCCGGAGCCGGTTCTAGCCGGCCAGCCGCAGGTGGGCGCAGTCCGCGGCACCATTCGCAACGGCACTTCCGGCGAGGGGGTGCCCGCCGGGCTGGAGGTCGGACTGCACGGTATCGACGGGGAGCAGGAAGTGCTCACCCAGACGACCCTGGCCGATGGCGACGGGAACTTCTCCTTCGAGGGGTTGGAAATGGCACCCGGCCGGCTCTACTACGCCAGCGTCGAGTATCAGGGCGTTCCTTTTCAGTCGGAGATGGGGCATCTGCTCGCGGATCAGGAGCGGCTCGAGCTTCCACTCACGATCTATGAGCCCTCGGCGGAGAAGCAGGCCCTGCGTATCGAGCGGTTGCACCTGCTGATCGACTTCCCGGCCGAGGGGACGGCGCGGGTGCTGGAGTTGTGGGCCCTCACCAATCCCACCGATCGGGTCATCGCCGACCCGCAGGGCGTGCTGCACATCAGCCTGCCCGCCGGCGCAATCAATGTGCAGTTTGAGGAGCTGACTTCCGGCGGACGCTTCCTGCAGGACTCCACGGGCTACCTCGACACTGCCCCGGTCCCGCCCGGGACCGGCGCCGGTGACTTGGCCTTCGGCTTCGACCTGCTGTACGAGAACCGGCTGGACTATCAACAGACGATCGACCACCCGGTGGAAGCGGTGGTGATCCTGGTGGTCCCCGGAGGGCCCGGCCTGAGCGGCGCCGGAATGCAGGACATGGGTCTGCTGGACATGGGAGGAGTGTCCATGCAGGCTTACTCTATGGAAGGGCTGGCCCCCGGCGAGACCCTGACCTTCCGCGTATCGGGCGGCGCGGGGGGAGGGGCTGGGATGGGTCTCCTGATCGGCGGCGGGACCCTGGGCGCGGCGCTGGTCCTGGCCGGCCTGTGGTGGTATCGGGGGAGCCGCTCGCCCAGCGAGCCGGAGCCGCGGCCCGCGATCCAACCGCCGGCCGACCGGGCAGGGCTGCTGCAGACCATCGCCCAATTGGACGATGAGTATGAGGGCGGCCAGCTCGACGAGGCAGAGTACCGGACACGCCGGGAGGCGCTCAAGCGGCAGGCCCTGGAGGCCGCGGGCGATGACCCCGAGTGACTCCCGCCCACAGCGGCCCATGATTGAGGTCCGCAAGCTGGTCAAAACCTTCGGCGGGAAGCCGGTGCTGCGCGGGCTGGATTTCAGCGTGCCGGAGGGGGATTTCGTGGCCGTGGTCGGACCCAATGGAGCCGGCAAGACCACCCTGCTGCGCATCCTGGCCTCCCTGGCCCGGCCCTCCCTGGGCGACGTGCGCCTGGCTGGCCGGCGGCTACCGGCCGAGGCCGGCGCGGTGCGGCGAATCCTGGGGGTGGTCTCGCATCAGCCTCTGTTGTACGGAGACCTGACCGCCGAGGAGAACTTACGCTTCTACGGGAGGCTGTACGCCGTTTCTGAGTTGGAGGCGCGCGTGCAGCAGGCCCTGGAGACGGTTGGCCTGCGGCCGCGCCGCCGCGACCTGGTGCGCACCTTCTCGCGCGGCATGCAGCAGCGGCTGTCGATCGGGCGGGCGATTCTGCACGAGCCGTTGGTGATGCTGCTGGATGAGCCCCACACCGGCCTGGACCCGGAGGCCGCCGTCATGCTGGACCGGCTCCTGGGCCAGGTGGCCGGAGAGGGGCGAACGGTGGTGATGACCTCCCACGATCTGCAGCGGGCCGCTTCTCTGGCGAACCGGGTGGATGTGCTGGCTGGGGGCGTGATGGCCGCTTCCGTGCGCAAAGGAGAGCTGGATCCGGAAGAGTTGCCGGCGCTGTATCGGAGTGTCACCGGTGCCTGAGGCGCTGGCGACAGTGGCCCGCCGCGACCGCCCGGTGGCCGGTTACCTGCGGGCCATCGCCGCCATTGTCCGCAAGGACCTGGCGGCCGAGCTGCGCAGCCGCGAACTGCTGGGGGCGATGCTGGTCTTCTCGCTGTTGCTGATTCTGATCTTCAACTTCGCCCTGGAGCTGGACGCCCGGACCCGCCAGACGGTGACGGCCGGCGTGCTGTGGTCCACCTTCGCCTTCGCCGGGACCCTGGGGCTGAACCGCTCCATGGCGTTGGAGGTTGACCGCGGCTGCCTGGACGGGCTGCTGCTCGCCCCGGTGGATCGCTCGGCCCTGTTCTTCGGCAAGGCCCTGGGCAACCTGGTCTTCATGCTGTTGGTTGCGGCGATCATCTTGCCGGCCTATAGCGCGCTGTACAACGTCAATCTGTTCCTGCCCGGGCTGATGGGTGTGGTGCTGCTCGGTTCGATCGGCTACGTGGTGGTGGGCACCCTCTTGTCATCCATGGCGGTTCAGGCCCGCACCCGGGATATCCTGCTCCCGCTGCTGCTCTTCCCGGTGGTGCTGCCGGTGGTAATCGCGGCGGTGAGGGCCACCAGCGGGCTGCTGCAGGCGGCGCCTCCGGAGGAGATCCGGGGCTGGATCAGTCTGCTGATCGCTTATGATGTGATCTTCACCGCGGTGGCGTTCATGACGTTCGACTATATCGTGGAGGAATGACCCTCCGGAGGTGGTTGCATGGATCCCATGCCCCGAGCGCTCAAGACCCTTAACTGGCTGACGGCCGCCCTTTTCGTGGCGGCACTCTATATGGTCTTCATCTACGCCCCGCGTGAAGCTGTGATGGGCGACGTACAGCGGGTGTTTTACTTTCACGTCTCGGCCGGCTGGGTGGGCGCGGTGGCCTTCCTGGTGACGGCCATCTCGGGTGCGGTCTTCCTGGCCCGGCGTGACCCGAAGTGGGATCGGCTGGCGGTGGCCTCGGTGGAGATCGGCATGGTCTTCGCCTTCATCAACATCGTCAGCGGGGCGATTTGGGCCCGGCCGGTGTGGAACACCTGGTGGACCTGGGATCCGCGCCTGGTGACGGCCACTATCATGGAGCTGATTTATCTGGCCTACATCATGCTGCGTCAGGGAATCGAAGATCCCGACCGCCGGGCCCGTTTCGGCTCGGTATACGGCATCGTAGCCTTCATCAGCGTCCCGATCACTTTTCTGTCCATCCGGTTCTTTCGCACCATCCATCCGGTGGTCATCGGAAGCGGCGATCCGACCGCTGAAGGGGCCTTCGACATGACCCCCCGCATGCTGCAGGCCTTCATGTTCAGCCTGCTGACCTTCACCCTCATCTACGTGACCCTTTTGTGGCATCGCGTGCGGCTGGCGCGCATGACGGAGCACGTGGAAGAGCGCCGGATGCAGCTCACTTCAACCTAGGAGCGAGCCATCATGATCCTTCAAGAAGCGCCCGCCGATACCTTCAACTACATGGTCTTGGGATTTGCTGTGATTCTAGGAACTATGGGGCTGCACGTGGTGAGCCTGTTGGCACGCTTCCGCAACCTGCGCCGGGACCTGGAGGTCTTGGACGAGGTTCAGGCCGGCGAGGCCGCGGCGACGGGGTCAGCGAGCCGAATGCGCACCAGCCGGTAGTCGGCGGCGAGGTTCCGGAGCTCGTCGTCGGAAATCGAGCCCAGACCGAGCCGCCACATCAGCAGCATGAACCGGTTGAAGCGCCTGAAGAATTGCCGCCAGCGCTCACTGGTGGTCAGGAGCGGGGGTGGCATGGTTGCGCCCCCCTGATTCCCCGGAGTCGGCATGTTCTGATTGCCCGGGCTAGCCGGCCAGCAGCCGCTCCAGGGCGGCCTTGGAGCTGGCCTCGATCTCGGCATGCAGGCTGTTCCCGTGCGAGTCCATGGTGACCACCGCCGGGAAGTCTTCGACCTGCAGCACCCAGAGCGCCTCCGGCACCCCGAAGTCCAGCTTGTGGACCCCCAGAACCTTCTTCACCGACTGGGCGATGAGGGTGGCCGCGCCGCCGATGGCGTGCAGGTAGACCCCCGGCACCTCCTGGCAGGCGGCCAGGGTCTTGGGGCCCATGCCGCCCTTGCCGATCACCGCCTTGAGGTTGAAGTGGTGCATCACGTCGCCCTGGTACGGCTCCTCGCGGATGCTGGTGGTCGGGCCGGCCGCCACAAAGCGGTACTCTCCCGTCTCCAGCCCTGCCACCACCGGGCCGCAGTGGTAGATGGCCCCGCCGTCGAGCATCGACTTGATCGCCTGATAAACCGCCTGGTCGTCGCCTTGCGGCTGGCGGGTACCCTTGACGAAGGTCTCCACCATCCACTTGTGGGCTGCATCCCGGCCGGTGAGCATGACGCCGGAGAGCGATACCGGATCGCCCACCTTGAGATTGCGGATGGCGTTGTCCGGAATGGGAATACCGAGTTTCTGCATCGGTCGCCCTCCTACTGGTAGACCACGTGGTCGGGGCCGGCGAGCATGCGCCGGCGGCGGTGGGCCCAGCACATGTAGGACACCGAGACGAAGTAGCTGGCCGGCAGCCGATGCATGCTCTGGATCTTGACCCCCAGCACCGTAGTCTCGCCGCCGAATCCCATGGGGCCAATTCCAAGCTGATTGGCCTCGGTCGTGAGCCGGCCCTCCAGTTCAGCCAATTGGGGGTCGGGGTGGGGTTCGTCCATCTTGCGAAAGAGCGCTTCTTTCGAGCCGTAATAGGACGAGCCGCGATCCCCTCCGATGGCCACACCCAGCACGCCGGGAGCGCAGCCTTTACCCTGGGCCTTGTACACCGCATCCAACACGACCTTGCGCACCCCTCCCAGGTCCCGTCCGGCTCCCAGGGCGGCGTTGGGCAGGGAATACTGCGCACCGACGTTCTCACAGCCACCGCCCTTGAGGAGCAGGTCGACCACCAGCTCGTCGCCTTCCACCTCCTCGAAGTGCACGGTCGGAAAGGCCTCGTCGCCCAGGTTGTTCCCGCTGTTCTTTCCGGAGAGCGAATCCACCGCGTTGGGGCGCAGGTAGGCCAGGCGGGTGGCTTCCGCCACGGCCGCCCGGATCTGCTGGCGCAGCTTGCGGGTGCTCCAGCTCTCCGGGTGCCTGACATAGAAGATGGGTGTACCGGTATCCTGGCAGATGGGGGTCCCGTTCTGGCGGGCCATGGCCACGTTCTGGAGGATCGTGTCCATGGCACCCCGGGCGGCCGAGCCGGCGGCCTCACGGTCGCGGGCGGCAACCAGGCTGGCTTCCACGTCCGGGGGCAGGTCGGTGGCCGCCAGCCGGACGAGCTCCAGAAAGTCTTGGGTGTAGTCTCGCATGAAGGCCTCCATGCCCGGGAGGGCCCTGGCCAGGATGGCTCTATTCTTTGGCCAGCGGGCGGGCGTGGGGTAGTGATGAATAGCCCCTTCCGGCGGGGCCGGGTGTCGCCGGAGGCTGGGCTATACTGGCACCCCGTGAGGTGGTCATGAACGATTTCCCCCCCGTAAGCGGCCTGCTGGACTTCCGCGGCAAGGCTGTGCTGGTGACCGGCGCCGGCCGCGGGATTGGCCCCGGAATCGCCCTGCGCTTCGCCGAAGCAGGGGCCAGGGTCGTGGTCAATTACCGGGAAAGCAGCAAGGGCGCCGAAGCGGTGGTGACTCAGATCGAGGCGGCTGGTGGGGAGGCGTTCGCCCAGCGCGCCGACGTCACGAGAACCAAGGATGTAGCCGGTCTGTTCAAGCGCTGTGAGGAGGCCTTTGGCAGGTTGGATGTGCTCATCAACAACGCCGGAACCTACCCGTCGGCCGGGCTCCTGGGGATGAGCGAGCAAGACTGGGACGCTGTGGTGGACGCCAGCCTGAAGAGCGTCTTCCTGTGCACGCAGGCGGCCGCCCGGCTGATGGTCGAGCTGGGTATTCGGGGCGCCATCGTGAACATCGCCTCCATTGAGGCCGCGAGCCCGGAGCCGGATCACAGCCACTACGGCGCAGCCAAAGCGGGCGTGTTGATGCATACCCGCTCGGCGGCCTTCGAGCTGGCGCCGCACGGAATTCGGGTCAACGCCGTCTCGCCTGGGTTGATCTGGCAGCCGGGAATCGAGGAGTCCTGGCCGGAGGGGGTCGCCCGCTGGCAGGCGGCCGCCCCGCTCAAGCGCATGGGCCTGCCGCAGGATGTCGCCGACGCCTGCCTGTTCCTGGCATCTCCGGCTGCCCGCTGGATCACCGGCGTCAACTTGTTCGTCGACGGCGGTGTGATGGTGCGGCCGAGCTTCTGAAGCGTCTGCAGTGCCGCTGCGCCCGAGATGTTGCGGCGCAAGTGAACCCGCTCCTGAGCAGCTGGAGGACGCGTGCCCGGATTGACCGCCGATCAAATCATCAAGCTGCTTGGCCTGGAGCCGCTGCTCGAGGAGGGCGGCCTGTTCCGGCAGACCTATCGCTCGGCGGAGCAAGTCTCCGCGGCAGCCCTGCCGCCGCGCTACACCGCGCCGCGCCGGCTAGCGACCGCCATCTACTACCTGCTCACCGACGACCCCGATTCTTTCTCCGCGCTGCATCGCCTGAAGACCGATGAGATCTACCACTTCTACCTGGGCGACCCGGTGGAGATGCTGGTGCTGCACCCGGATGGAGGGAGTGAGCGTCCGATCCTGGGGCCGGACTTGGTGGCCGGCCAACAGCTGCAGTTGGTCGTGACGGCCGGGTCGTGGCAAGGCTCGCGCCTGATCCGCAGTGGACGATATGCGCTGCTGGGCACCACCATGGCACCGGGCTACGAGCAGGATGACTTCGAATTGGGGGATCGTGGGAACCTGCTGCGGGACTACCCGGGGCAGGCGGAGCTCATTTGGGGCCTAACTCGCTGAGTCGCGCTTTGACCTGCCCTGCATTGATGCGCTGACGCCGGTTGAGCACGGAGCCGATCATCGGTCGGCGCCCCGCACGGCCAACTGCCGGATGGCATCTCGCGTCCGCCCGACCCAGAACTGCGCACCGCACTCGCTGAAGATCTCCAGTGCACGCTCCAGGGACTTCCGGGCAGGCTCCCGACCTTCGTGATCGGCCTGCAACAGGCCCCAATCCAACAGGACCTGGGCCAACAGCAGGCGACCCTTCCACTGCTCGCACAGTTCGACGGCCCGGCTGAAGTCCGCCAGCGCCTGGTCCCACTCGCCCTGTGCAGCATGGATGCGGGCGCGAACCCGCAGCGACCGGGCTTCCGGGATGGGTGAGTCAGATTCCCGGGCGATCTGCAGGGCGGTCTCCAGACTCTCCGAAGCCCGCTCCAGCTGGCCCAATTCCAGGTAGGCTTCCGCCAGTCCTGGGCCGTTGATCATCGGGATCAGGCGATTGTCGGAGTCGGCGGCAGCCTGCACGATGAGCATTCGCGATTCCAAGGCGCCCCGCCAGTCTCCTTCGATCTCGCGCAGATTGGCCCCTGCATCGAGCGCCTCACAGGTCATGTAGGCCTGTTTGAGTTTATTCGCCAGCTCGACCGACCGATCGACGAGCGCCGCGACCTCGCCCATCTCTCCAGCATCGGCCAGAGCGTTGGCCAGCTCGGCGGCGGCCAGCACGGCCAGTCGCCGATCGGCGTTGGCTTCGGCCATCTCGACGGACTGTCTTCCTTCCTCAATGGCTCCCGGCAGGCGGCCCAACCCGCGCAGCGCCCACAGCATGCTCAACCTGGCCCAGCGTGCCCTTTCGAGGATGCCGTTCCGCTGGCCGATCTCCAGGTTCGTCCGGGCGAACCCCAACGCCGACTCGAAGCGACCCATGAAGTTGCAGTCTTCCGAGAGGTACTCGTGCCCGACGGCTATCATGGATTCGTTCTGGGTGCGTTCCCCCAACGCAATCATCCGCCGGGCCCAGTCCATACTGCCCACGAAATCCGCCAGATGCTGGTGCGCGCCGGCCATGAACGCCAGCACATAGGTAATGGAGGCCACCTCGTTCAGCGGTTCGGCGATCTGCAAAGCTCGTTGCAGGTACTCCAGCGCACGCCGGTGCTGCCCCCGATTGTGGTAATAGCGCCCAATCGAAGCGGTGCCCCTGGCCAGCACAGCTGCCTTTGCTTCGGGATCGAGGGAGTCCACCGCCTCCTGCAGAAGCTCCAGGGCCCGTTCGTCCCCAATGATGACGAACAGCGTACCGAGGTTCTCTTTGAGCGCCGCCAACTCCTGAGGATTGGTGGCCAGCTGCATGGCCCGTTCCAGGATCGCCTGGGCTTGCGTGAAATCGCCGAACGAATGGATCTCTCCCAACGCGGCGAGGATGGGGACCAGCTCGCCGGTAAGCCCTTCGGCCTCCCCCAGCTCCAACGCACGGTTGTAGTGACGCAAGGCATCGTTGTGGGCCGAAAAGCGCATGGCGCGTTCCCCCGCCTTGACGGAGTAGGCCAGCGCCTCCCGTGGGTCTCCGCTCTCGCTGAAGTGATACGCCAGGGTCTCGAAGTCATCGGGGCGCAGACTGCGAATCGTCTGAGCGGCCTGACCGTGCATCCGGCGCCGGCGCAGCCCCGACAGATCCTCTGCCAGCGTGCTGGCGATCAGGGCGTGTGCGAAGCGGAAGGTCCCGCCGCGTTCCCCACTGACTTCTTCGATCAACTGCGAGCGTTCGGCGGTCTCCAGCGCCTCGATCAGGGGATCCTCCGCTTGCCCGAGGGCGGCGGACAGGGTCTCGAAATCGAAGTCGTGCCCGAGTACCGCCGCCATGCGCAGCACATCCAGGACCGGATCCGGCAGCTTGGCCAGGCGGGACTGAATCGCCACCCGCACGCTCTGCGGCAGATCCAGATCCTGCATGGCTGGGCGATGCCAGTGGCCGTCCT
>Ga0214473_10005274_pt1 | contig 15511 bp, 8 predicted proteins | sample RVTome_7_FD_203509 | JGI IMG/M metagenome (GOLD analysis project Ga0214473, IMG submission 203509) | Soil microbial communities from uranium-contaminated site in the Upper Colorado River Basin, Wyoming, United States - RVT98D197 | ecosystem: Environmental > Terrestrial > Soil > Contaminated >... | reverse complement strand
GCAAGCTGAGCGCGCGCGCGCCGCCCGCCGGCCCGTCGCTCATGTGATGCGATGACTGGGGCGAAAAATGCGATCAGGTAGTATTAGCCGCCGCAGGTCCCCCGTTCCTCAGCGCGGAAGCGTCAGCGGCTGACCCGAGTCCAGGGCCAGCAGGGCCTGCTGCGCGTCGGCGTGATACCGCCGATCGCCATGCGTGTCGGTCAAGCGCAGCGTCTCGCGCAGCCCGGCGCGCGCCGCGTCGAGGTTGCCGAGAGCGTGGTCGGCGAGCGCCAACAGGTACTTCGACTGGATCAGATCCCAGATGTAGCCGTTCTTCTCTGCGTAGTCGGCTGCTTCGCTGATGCGCTGCCGTCCCTGCTCGGAGCCGAACCGCACTGCGTCGATGAAGCCCAGGACGCGGAGGTTGATGTACTCCACCTTGGTGAACCCTTGCTCCCGCGCGAGCTCGTAGCTGTAGCGCAGCATGGCGAAGGCGCGCTTCCAGTCATCGAGCCGCAGGAGTCCTTCGCCGAGGTTGTGTGCGTTGACGGCGGCCTCGTACCAGAAGCCGTATTCCTTCGCGAGGTCGAGCGCCTGGCTCGAGGCGTCGACCGTGCCTTGGTGATCACGCATGTAGTAGTGGACGAGAGCCTCGGTCTTCAGCAGCTCGCACTCGGTGTAGCGATCCGGGTGGATGCCCGCGAGGCGTCGCGCCTCCTCCAGCGAGTCGAGCGCATCGGCGCGCGCGTCCGTCGCAGCGTGGGCCAGCGACAATGGGATGAGACAGCGGATCTGTGCCTGTAGGTCCCCGGTGTCCCGCGACAGCGCGAGGGCCTCGGTCAGCAGACCGATGGCGCTCGAGTACTCGCCGTTCTTGGTGTCGGCCTCGGCGCTCGCGAGGGTCACGTCCCGTAGCAGCTCGCTGTTGCCGATCTGCCGCGCGACCTTCCGCGCGCGATCGAGCCAATGCCTGCCCTCCGCGAAGTGGTTCGCATTGACCAGGAGCCTGCCCCTCATCATGGCGAAGCGCGCGACGTACTCGTCGCGCCCCAGACCTTCGGCCAGCTCGAGGGCGTCTGCCATTCGGTCCGCCCCCGCCTCGAGGTCCCGGCTTCGGAAAGCGAGCTCGCCCAGGCGCCGATAGAGCGCCAGCACCCGGTCCCTGTCGGGTGTGGGCGTTTGCCCTAGCATCTCGATGGCCCGGACCAAGTTGCCGATGGCCCCGTCGAGCGCGTGCTCCGTCTCGAGGCGGTCGGCCGCGCGGACGAGATAGGAGACTGCCTTGGGGCGATCTCCGGCCTGCCTCCAGTGCTCGGCGAGTCGTTCGGCCATGTCATCGACGCGCTGCGGAAACAGCTCCTCGAGGGCCGTGCCCACGGCGCCGTGCAGCTCCTTTCGGGCGTCGAGCGTGAGACCGGCTCGCAGGACCTCCCCGACGAGGCTGTGGGCAAAGGCGTGCTCCGAGGCGCCCTTTCGCACGACGATCCCGCGCTGCTGTAGCACCGAAAGCGCCCGCGTCACCGTCGCGGCGTCCATGTCCGAGACACGTGCGAGCACGTCGGAGCTGAAACGCGAGCCCACGACCGACGCGACCTGCAGGAGGTGCTTCTGCGTCGCACCGAGCCGTGCCACCCGCGCAGCGACGATTCCGCGCAGTGTCTTGGGGACCTCTACCTCGGCGACTTCTGGCTCATAGACCACCTCGCCGCCTTCGAGGGCGACGGCTCCCGAGTCCTGCAGCGCCTTGAGGTACTCCTCCACGTAGAGGGGGTTTCCTCCGCTCTTGGCGGTGACGTCCCGGAGCAGATCCTGAGGGACTTCGTCGACCCCCAGCCGCGCGCCGGTCAACCGCACCACGTCCTCGTCCGCGAGCGGACCCACCTGGACTTCATGGAAGCCGGGCACGTCCGCCCAGGCGTGAACGAAGCTCGGCTGGTACGCGAGGATGACTGCGATTCGGGTGTCACGCGCCTCTCGCAGGAGCGCATCGACCAATCCCTGGGACTCCTCATCCATCGACTCGACGCCGTCGAAGCCCAAGACCGTGAGCCGGTCCTGGGCGAGCTTCGTCGCGACCCGGATGAAGGCGGCTCGCAGAGGTCGACCCGAGGGCGAAGCTTCGTGGCCATCCACCGAAAGGCCCAGCGTCGCTTCCACGGCGGCGAGCTCGGCGGCCCCGAGACCCAGCTCCCGCAAGCGGGCCACCTTGTCGCGGATGATGGGCTCGGGATCGAGCTCGTCGATGCCGAGAATGACCCGGAACAGGCCCTGCACCGCCGCGTTCGGAACGTCGCGATCCTGCCGTGAGACCGATGCCAAATACATCCCCACGTCGTGGCCACCCAGCTTCAGCCGCCGTGTGGTCTCGATCAGGAGCCGCGACTTGCCCGTCCCGGCCTCACCGACGACGCCGATCACCTTGCGGCGCCCCCGGTTGGCGACCGCGAGGATCTCGCCGATGCGCCGCAGCTCTTCGCGCCGCCCGACGAAGCGGCCATAGGCCTCCGCCAGACTCCTCTCGCTCGAGATGCGGAGCGCGCCGGCCGGGTCGTCGAAAATGGGATCGAACTCGAAGATGGGCCGCACGGCGTGCTCCACCGCGGGCGTGGCCACGACCTCGCCGACAGCTGCGGACCGGGCCAAGGCCCGCGCCTCCCCCATCAGCTTGTCGTAGCGGTCGTCACGCACGATCTCGCCGTCGAGATCCACCAGCAACCTGCCCACGACGAGTCCGGCGCGCAGCGTCCCGTCGTCCACGCCCCTGGCCGCGTCGGCGGCGCGCGCGATCCTGAGCCCACACCGCCCCGCGGCCTCCGTGTCCCGGCCATCTGGGTCGACGGCCCCGAACATCACCACGATCCAGCGACCTTCGTTCGTCGTCGTCTGTTCGACGATCTCCCCCCCGAACCTGCGGATGAGCGAGCGGATGGTGCTCTCGGGCGTGGGGTCCTCCCGAGCGGCGAGGACGGCCAGGGCCGTGACGTCCCGACGCTCAGCGTGGGGACGCGACACGGGGGTTCTCGACTTCGCTCGCACGCGGCTGTCCGGACCCGGTCTCGGTGTGCGCGCGCCCGTGCGGATGGGAATCTCGATGGGGGTCACCCGGGGCTGTGCCGGGGTCGCTCCGGCTTCCCGCGCGAAGGCCGCCTGCAGGGAATCGTCATCGCCGCTCATGGCGTCGCCGGCGGCTCGGAGCTCGTCCAGGTAGCGCGACAGATCGTGGGCGCCAACTCGACCGCCGGTCGAGTAGAGGAACTGGATCAGGTCCTCGTACAACCTCCCGGCGTTGGGATGGCGCGAGGTGACGTCGGGGCTCATGGCCCGAGCGACGATCTCGCTGAGCTCCTCGGGGGTCTGGGGGGATACCTCGGAGACGCTTGGGCAGACGCCGGCCCGCACCTTCTTGAGCGTTTCGTAGGTGGACTCCTCGAAGAACGGGTTCTGGCCCGACAGGCTCTCGTAGAGCACCGTACCGAGGGCGAAGATATCGGCGCGGGAATCGACATCCTCGCCCCGCGCCTGCTCGGGGGCCATGTACGCGTATTTGCCCTTGATGGAACCGTCGCTGTCGTCCTCGACTGTCGTGCGCGCCTTGGCGATGCCGAAATCGGTCAGCTTGACCTCGCCCTCGTAGCTCAGCAGTACGTTCTGCGGCGAGACGTCCCTGTGCACAATGTGCAGCGGGCGCATGTCGGCGTCGCGGCGGCGATGGGCGTAGTCGAGGCCCTTGGCCACCTCGCTGATCACGAAGACGGCCAGCTCGGCCGGCAGGGGGCGCCCGAGGCGCCCGGCCCGCCTGAGGACCGTGGCCAGGTCGTAGCCAGCCACGTACTCCATCGCGATGAAGTAGCTGCCATCGGCCCGCCCGAGGTCGAAGACCTGGACGATGTTCGCGTGCGAGAGCGTGACGGCGATCTTCGCTTCGTTGATGAACATCTCGACGAAGCGGCCGTTCTCGCTGAGCTCGGGCAGGATGCGCTTGATGACGAGGATCTTCTCGAAGCCCTCGACGCCATGCGACTTGGCTTTGAACACCTCGGCCATGCCGCCCCGCGCGAGCAGGTCGAGGAGTTGGTACTTACCGTAGACGACCGGAGCCTGTTCCACTTGCCGGGCCCGGAGAAGGGCGATCCCCCCTGGATTGTTGGACAAACTGGCGGTTCGAGACGGTAGGAGAATACGACGTTGCGCCCCGCCTGGCTAGCCGGTGCTCTGATGATTGATCACATCTCGATGCGGGCCGTTCAGGTTGAGCGCCCGGCGGCGGGCCGACCCCTGCTCGGGACGCTCGCGCTGCAGATCCGGCCCGGTCGGCGCGCTCGCGCGGGGCCGGGCAACGCTCGCTCGGGGCTTGCGCCGGGCGGAGGGCTCCCTTCGGGACCGCCCCGGCACTCGCCACGCCCGCTCCGGGGTCGGCCCGCCACCGGGCTCGGGGTCCACTAGTGACGAGCCTGCCGCACGGCGACCTACCAGCTGAGCCCGCGCACCAGTCGAGTGACCAGCCGACCGCTCGACGTGGCCTCCGTGCGCCGGCCAAGGACCGCGGTGGAGTCTGGAACGGGCACGGATGCGATCGAAGCCCGGCGGCAGGACATTCGTCTGGTGAGATGTGTGGAATCTTCAGAGCCGGCGCTGATCACGCAGGAATGGTGCCCTCCCCTTCCCCTTTGACGCTCTCCGGAGGGGCGCCAGCCTCGGCGAACTGCAGGGCGGACAGGCGGGCGAAGATCCCGTCCCGGGCGAGCAGCTCGGCGTGGCTCCCCTGCTCCGCAATGCGGCCCCGGTGCATGACCACAATCCGGTCGGCATTGCGGATGGTGGAGAGCCGGTGCGCGATCACGATCGACGTCCGGCCCTGCACCACGGTCAGCACGGCGGCCTGCAGGCGGGCCTCGGTCTCGCTGTCGATGCTGGAGGTCGCTTCGTCGAGGATCAGCACGCCCGGGTCCCGGTACAGCGCCCTCGCGAGCGCGAGCAGTTGGCGTTCACCCGTGCTGAAGTTGCCTCCCCGCTCCCCCACACGGGCGTCGAGGCCCCCGGGCCGACGGGTCACGAGCGACAGGGCGCCCACAGCCCGAAGCGCGGCCTCGGCCCGCGGTCGGTCGGGCGTGGGATCCCCAAGGGTCACGTTCGACAGCACGGTGCCGGTGAAGAGGAACACGTCCTGTGGCACCACGGCGAAGCGGCTCCTGAGCTCGCGACGGTCGAACGTCCGGACGTCCCTCCCCTCCAGCAGGATGGATCCCCGCTCGAGCTCGTACAGTCGCAGGAGCAACGCAGTGAGGGAGGTCTTGCCCGACCCGGTGGCGCCCACGACGGCCAGGGTCTCCCCTCGGCGGATCTGGAGGTCGATGTCGTGCAGGACGGGATGGTCCTCCCGGTAGCCGAAGGTCACCCCGTGGAAGGCGACGGCGACGTCCGCATCGACAGGCGGGGCGGGGGGAGCCGGGCGCCGGGGCGCATCGATCTCGTCCACCTCGAGGAGGCCGAAGATGCGCTCGGCCGAGGCTAGAGAAGACTGGATTATCGTGTACTTGCTCGATAGATCTCGAATCGGAACGAAGAAGCGCTGGATGTATTCGTAGAAGGCGACGACGGTCCCAACGTAGGCGACCGCTCCGCCGCGCGCCTCGAGCAGGCCCGCGCGTTGGCTCGCGTACCAGAACACGATGGCGACGGAGGCGACCGCGACGGACTCCACCACGGAGTACAGCAGAGCGTCGTAGCGAATGGCGCGGAAGTGGGCGTGGCGATAGCCTTCGTTGATGGTGCGGTATTCGGCCGCGCACCGGTCCTCGCGGCCTGCGGCCTGCACGACCGTGATGCCATCGATCTGCTCGGCCAGATACGCGTTGAGCTGGGCCACCCGCGCGCGGATCTCTCGGAAGGCTCGCCGCGCGTAGCGGCGGAAGACCTCCACGACGATGGCCAGGGGCGGCAGGGCGGCCAGGGTGACCAGGGTCAGCTCCCAGTCTAGATACAGCATGAAGGCGACGATCCCGACGAGCACCGTCAGGTCTGCCACGGCGGTGATCGCGCCCGACGCGAAGAGCTCGCTCAGATTGTCGGTGTCGTTGGTCACGCGCGTCACGACCCTGCCGACGGGCGTGCGGTCGAAGTAGCCGACGCGCAATCGCTGGATGTGGTGGAAGACCGCCCGGCGCAGGCGAGCCATGGACCGCTGGCCCGCGAGCTGCATGGTGTAGACCTGCCCGAACCGGGCCAGGAACTCGACGAACAGCGCCCCCGCGAACATGGCGACGACCCCTGAGAGGGCGGCAGCATCGCGGTCCACCAACGCCGCGTCGATGGCGAGCTTGAGGAAGTACGGTTGCAACAGCGACGCGAGGGATGTCACGGGCATGAGCACCAGCGCCACCACGAACAGGGCGGCCTGTGGCCTGACGAACGGAAGCAGTCCCTTGATCAGGGTCCAGTCCTGAGTGCGACCGAGCTCCTCCTCCTCGAAGGTCTCCACCGACAAGGCCCCGGCGAACGTTCGCTTCGGTCGCGCGCGGGTCATAGGCTCGAGAGCTCCTGTTCGAGTCGCTGTCGCGCCGCGAGGCGTGCGTACAGCCCGCCTGCGTTCAGGAGCTCGGCGTGCGTGCCCCGTTCCACCACGCGCCCACGGTCGAGTACGACGATCCGATCGGTCCGGGCGGCCGCCGCGACGCGGTGGGTCACGAGGATCAGCGTCCTTCCCTCACCAGCCCGGTCGAGGGCTCGGAGGATCAGCGACTCTGTCTTCGCATCGACCGCGCTCAGGGGGTCGTCGAGGACGAGCACGGAGGGCTCGCTGAGCAGGGCACGCGCGAGGGCAATTCGCTGCTTCTGTCCCCCCGAGAGCTGCACGCCGCGTTCGCCCACGACCGTGGCGAAACCGTCGGGCAGGCCGTCGATTTCCTCGAGGACGGCGGCTCCGGCGGCCGCCGCGCGTATTCGCTGTTCGGCGTCGGGTGCCTCCGGATCATCCAGAGCGAAAGCGATGTTGCGGGCCACCGACGTGGAGAAGAGGAACGGGTCCTGCTGCGCGTAGCCCACCGCCCTGCGCAAGGCGTGCAGGCGGAGGCCAGTCACGTCGGCCCCGTCGAGGAACACGGTCCCGGGAGGCGTTGGCAAGAGCCGCGGCAGGAGCGACGCCAGCGTGCTCTTCCCGGATCCCGTCGGGCCCACGATCGCGAGGGATTCACCTACGGGGACCTCCGTCGAGACCCCATCGAGGACGAGCCCTTCCCCATGCGAGAAGCTCAGATCACGCACGTCGAGGCCGCCGTCGCCGTGGGGCTCCGCAGCATCGGGAGCGTCGCGCACGTCGGGCTGCGCGAGCAGGATCTCACGCACGCGGGCGTACGCTGCGCGACCGCGTTGCACCACGGACAGGAGAAAGCCGAAGGCGAGCGTCGGCCATACGAGCTGGCCCAAGTAGGCGTTGAACGCGGCGAACTCTCCGACGGTCAGCTCTCCCCGCAGAACCATGCTGCCGCCAAGCCAGATCACCACGAGCGCGCCAACCGAGCTGAGCGCCATGAGCACCGGCCACATGAGCCCGCGAATCGTCACCACGGCCATGTTGCGCCGCAGGGCTTCCTGGTTGGCCTCCTCGAAGCGGGCCTCGGCGTAGTCCTCGACTCCGAAGGAGCGGATCACTCGGATCCCCGCGAGGCTCTCTTGCGCGTGCTCCGCCAGGGAGGCGAGCCCCTCCTGTGCTGCCCGATTTCGCCTGAACAGGGCACGGCTGAAGAAACGCGTGGCGATGACGAACAGGGGGACGGGGGCCATCGCGTAGAGGGTCAGCTTCGGCGACAAGGCGACCATCAGCGCGAGGGCGCCAGCGTATGCGAAGACTGTGTTGAAGACCTGCAGGATCCCGAATCCCACCAGGAGCCGCACCTGACCGAGGTCGTTCGTCGCGCGGCTCATGATGTCGCCGGTCGCCATGCGACGGAAGAAGGACGGGCCGAGGAGGTGCACGCGGTCCAGTAGCTCGTTGCGGAGCTCGTATTCCACGTCCCTGCCGACGTTGAACACCACGATGCGTGACGCGCTGCGGATCGCCCACATCACCGCCGCTATGGCGATCACCACCACGGCGTAGTTGCGAACGGCGTCGAAGTCGGATTGTGCGAGGCCGTCGACGGCGTGACGGAGCAACCAGGGAATGGACTTGTCCAGGGCGTTCGTGAACAGGAGCAGGATCACTCCGCCGAACAGCCTTCCCTTGCGCGCGCCCAGGTACTTCCACAGGCCCGGGGTCGATGCCTTCTTGGATTCGCTCACGCGATGGGTTTCCGTGGCTGTGAGTCAGGCCGGGCCCTCACCGGTCCCGAGGCCGGCGCAGGAGAGCGTCGGGTTTCTGGGGCCGCCCGTCGCTCCCGTCAGCCCTTCTCCCGCCGCCTCCTGGCGACGAGGAGGGCCAACGCCAGCAGGAAGCCCAGGGCACCGGCTGGGCCGTTCGAGGCGTCGTGCCCCGGGACGCGGCACCCGCATCCGCCCCGTGCCCCGTCCCCGCCGCGTTCGGGCGGAACGCAGACGCTCACGTCCCCAGCGGCCGCACAGGTGAACCCCTCGGGACAGGTGGACGCATCGTCGCAGAGCTGGGTGCAAAACGTGCGCGCGCCGGCGACGGCGCACATTCGCGACGCACAGACCTCGTTCGTGTCGCAGGGCTCACCCAAAGCCGAGGCCACTCTGCACGCACCGCAGCCCATGACCACGCCGACCTGGCATGTGTAGCCCTCGGGACAGCCGGCGGCTCCGTCCGGTATGCACGGGCTGCCGCACAGCCCACTGCTACACAGGAGCGTGGCGCAGTCCGTGTCCACCGCACAGGCTTCCCCGAGCGCGGCCGCACCGGCGCTACCCGACAGACACAGCCCGGGCCCACAGCTCCCAGCCGCCGTTCCGTTGCAGTAGAAGCCGCCGGGGCACGACGTGGGGTCGAGCCAATCGCAGGACTGGGTGCACGCGCTGCCCTCGGGTCGGGCGAGGCACACACCCGAGTTGCAGTCGTCGTTGGTCTCGCAGGGCTCGCCGAGGCCAGCCCGGTCCACGGGGCGCGGCTCGCAGTTGCCGGTCGACGTGTTGCAGCGCTCAGTGCTCGCGCAGTCCGAGTCCGTCGAGCAGCCGGGGGGCGGCGCCGACGCGCAGCTCGGCCGCCCCGCGATGACGCGAATGCACTGGCTTCCAGCGCCGTCGGTTCCGAAGCACATCTCGCTCGGCCCGCAGTTGCTGTCGTTCGTGCAGGCCTTGCCGCAGTAGCCCGCGCCGTCGGGGTATCTGATGCAGTAGTCCGCCGCGCCGCCGCACTCGGTCGGGCCCATGCACGGCGAGCACACCGTTCCGTCCCCGGTGATGGTGCGGCAGGAGCCATCCACGCACTCCTGACCGCTCGGGCAGCCGGTGACGGTGCAGTCGCTCGGGCCGCTGCCCGGGTAGAGGGCGCATATCCCGGTCCGGTCGTCGGCGTTCAGGGCGGAGATGCCGCCACCGTACGCGAAGTACATGCACGCGCTCGAGTCCGAGGAGTGCCCGAGGCCGTAGTAGTGCCCGCTCTCGTGCAGCACGATGGAATACGTGTTGACCGTTCCACCGCGACCCGGTGCCGTCGTCCACGTGTAGTTGACGCCATTGAGCTGCATGTCCGCTTCGCGGATGCAGGAGCCCGCCCAGGCCGGGCCCGTGACACCGATCGCGTTGGGATCGTGGGGCCACCCACTCTCGATCCACCCGATGACCGAAGTGCCCTCATAGCTGCCGGGCCGCGTTCCGGTGCGGCCGAGGTAGTTGCTCGTGAGCGAGACGCAGGAAACGCGAGTCCAGTCATCCATGCCCTGACGGACCGCCGTCTCCGTCGTGTCGGCACCGAGGTCGGCCGAGCCCGCGTTCTGCATCGAGTAGGGCACGGTGCCGCACCACGTGGGCCGGCTCCCCGAGATGGGGGTCCACGCCCACGCCGGACAGGCGAGCGCGAGGAGCAGACCGGAGGCGAGTGCCCCGAGGGCGATGCGGCGGCTCACGGCGCCCTCCGGATGAGGTCGAGGAAGCCGTCGAGCTGCATCACCGGTCCGTCCTGGGCCGGGGCGAGGGTCATCTGGCCATCGACCCAGTGCGCAAACGTGATCGCCGACAGGTCCCTTCGCACGGTCGTTGGGACCCCAGGCACGCCGGGGATCACCACGAAGCGCCCCTGGACCATGCCGTAGGTGCGGTAGTCGCTCGGGTGCGCGGGGTGCACCGCCAAGAACACCACGACCTGCTCGCCTGGCGCGTAGCGGGGCGTGCCCTCGATCCTCATGCCGCGCCCCTGCCACTCCCCGCCGAGCTCACGGATGGTGATGATCCGCGGCCCGTCTCCCCTGAGCCACTCGCGGACCCGCACGCGGGTGAGCGTATTGGGGATCAGGCCACCGTCCTCCATGACCAGCTGGACTCCCGTGCTGACCACTGTGCCGAGCACCACCGCGTCCGCGTCGCGCACCATGTCGTCGAGGGGGACCTCGACCATCACGGTGGCGCCGGCGTGCGGTGCCCACAGCATCGAGCCCGCCACGATGGCCCAGGCGGCCCAGGCGCCTCTGCGCGCGTGTGACATCCAAACCTCCAAAGCGCGTCTTCACGGTATAGAGGACGCGTCCCCTTCCGGCAACATCCCCCGTCAGGCTCGGGCGGGGGACCGACCGAGCCTGGGTCCGATCGCCGAGCCGGACGAGGGTTTCTACGGGCGGGGCTGGGTCGGCCCGGGGCGGGGTGCCTGTGGGGGCGGGGCGCTCAGCGTAACGACCGCATCGCCGCTCACGACCCCGGGTCCGATCGTCAGGGTCACGACCGCTCGCTGTCCGGGCCTGGCCTGAGCGAGGACCTGGCCGAGGTCCGCCATGCCGCGGACGGGGTGGCCATCGATGGCGAGGATGATGTGACCCGTCCATGGGATGCCCAGCTGGGTGACGAATCGAGGCGGCGGGTCGGCCATCCCCACGATCCCCGCGCGCTGGGCCGGCCCCCCCCGAATGACCTGTCGCACGCGCACGCCAGCGAGGCCGCCCGCGCGAAAATCGTCGCCGTAGATGCCGAGCCAGACGGGGGTGGCAATGCCCGGCTGCGGGGCGGAGATCCGGGGCTGCGCCGTGGGCTGCCGTTGCTGGTCCTGGGCGCGCTGGGCGGCCAGGCGCCGCCGCTCGGCCAGCTCCCGTCGCACTTGGTCGAGCAGGCCGGAGACGTAGCTCGAGGGGACGGCAAACCCGATGCCCTGGCTGCCCCCGCTCCGAGAGAGGATGGCCGTGTTGACGCCCACCACTTCTCCCGCGGCATTGGCGAGGGGACCGCCCGAGTTTCCCGGGTTGATCTGGGCATCGGTCTGGATGAGATCGCGGACCTGGTCCCCGCCGATGCCCGGCAGCGTCCGGCGGGCGCTCACGATGCCCTGGGTGAGCGTACCGGAGAGGCCGAAGGGGCTCCCAAAGGCCAGGACGCTCTGGCCGACCTGGAGCGCGTCCGAGTCGCCGAGCGGCAAGGGTCGAGCAGGCGCCTGACCAGCCACCTCGAGGATGGCCAGATCGTGGCCCGGATCGTGGGCCAGGACGCGGCCAGCCTGGACCGTTCCGTCCCCGAAGCGGATCTGGATAGGCGCATAGCGGAACCCGCTGACCACATGGCCGTTGGTGACGATCCAGCGTTCGGGCCCCGTGACGAAGCCGGAGCCCCCGGCTCGCCCCACGGCGACCGATACAGTGGACTCGGACAGGCGCCGGGCGACCTCGATACGCCGGGCGTCAGTGAGCTCCTGGGCGCTCGCGGTCGAGGCGATAGCCGCGAGGGTCGCGAAGGTCAGGGCTTGGATCAGACCCGCTGGCACGCTCCTATAGATGGCCATTGTCCGCGTTCGATTCAACCCCATTGAAGCTCCCGGGATTCCCGTGGAACGGATGGGACTTGCCTAGGGCTCCGCAAGACGACTAACGTTGAGCTGGATTCCTGTGCAAAGACGGTCGGCGGGGCTCACGGACGTCGGTAGACGTCGAATGGCGAACGAAGATGCGTTCTTCGTGGACGACGGTACCGGTCTGTACGTCGTCGCCGACGGCATGGGAGGCCACGCCGCCGGCGAGGTCGCCAGCCAGGAGGCCGTCGATAGCGTGCGGGGCATGATTCGGCGGGGAATGGACGTGCTGACGGCCATCGACCGAGGCGAGATCGCTCCCGACACCTTCCCGAGGGCTCTGCGCTTGGTCGAGAGCGCCGTCCAGGCGGCGACCTACATGGTCTTCGCCATCGCCCAGAACGAGCCAGAGCAGCAAGGGATGGGCACCACCGTTTCGGCGTTGGTGCTCACCGGCGGCTACGGCATCACGGGTCAGGTCGGCGACAGCCGCATCTACCTCGTGCGCGACGGCCAGGTCTCGCGCCTCACCGAAGATCATACGCTGGTGGCCTGGCAGCTCAAGCAGGGGATCATCTCGGCCGAGGAAGCGCTCATTTCGCCCCACAAGAACGTCATCACGCGTGCTGTCGGTAGCCGCGACTACGTCCAAGTGGACACGCACTTCTTCGAGGTGGCCCCAGGCGACAGCTTCCTGCTGTGCTCGGACGGGCTGCACGGCTACCTGCAGGATCCCGAGATCCCGCCCATCGTCGATCTGGGCGCCGCCCTGGCCGTTCGGCGTTTCATCGAGCTCGCCAACGAGCGCGGCGGTCGCGACAACATCACGGCGATCGTGGTCGAGCTGAGCTGAGGGCCCAACCGCACGTGAGCTTGCTCACGGGAAGCGTACGGGACGTGCACACCGGGCGGTAGACTCGTCTCGCGCCCGCGGCTTGGGAGGTCGTCATGAAAGCTCGAAGTCTTGTCCTGTGCGTCGCTGCTGCGGCGATCGCGGTCGGCTGTTCGAGCGGGAATAGGCCGGGGCCGGGCGGACGCGATGGGGGCGGCGACACGGGACCGGTCAACCGGTGCGACTCCATGGAGGACACCGACGGCGACGGCCTGTGGGACGACTACGAGGGCACCGAAGATCGGGATGGGGACGGGACGCCGAACTACCTCGACACGGACTCGGACGGCGATGGGCTCGCGGACAACGTGGAGCGCGGCGAACAGTCGGGGTGTGCCGCCCGCAACAGCGACGAAGACGGCTACCCGGACTACCTCGACAACGATTCGGACAACGATGGACTGAGCGATCGGGAGGAGACGGATATCTTCTTCACCGATCCCTATCGCGATGACACGGACGGGGACGGCTACTCGGACGCGGCCGAGGTCGCCACCGGACACGACCCCATGAATTCCGCCGACGGCCTCGACCCCGACGACTTCTACCTCGTGCTGCCCTACGGCGGACCCGCCGAGTCGAGGGAGCTGCGGTTCGGGACCGACATCCGCAAGGCCGACGTGTTCTTCATCATGGACCGTACGGGCTCCATGTCGGGCGAGGTGAGCGAGCTCAAGACGGGACTACGGACCCTCGTCACGCGAATCGCCACCTCGATTCCCGATGTCGGCGTGGGCTTCGGCGGGTTCGAGGACTTCGACGTGCATGGCGGCAGCTGCAGGATCATCCTCGGCATCGAGGTTTGCGATGTGCAGTACGGTGCCGCGGGCGACTTGCCCTTCGAGCTCCTGAGCGTCATCACGACCGACACGGACCAGATGGTGACGGACGTGGGGTTGCTGCGTGTCGGCTCCGGGGGCGCCACCTGGGCGTCGACGACCGAGGCGCTGTACCAGACCGCCACGGGCGAAGGGATCGGCCCGTGGGTTCCGCCCCAGAGCTGTCCTGCCATCCCGGACGAGATCGGCCGACGCCGCGGCTATCCCTGCTTCCGCCCCGGAGCGCTGCCCATCGTCGTCGTCCTGACCGATACGTCATCGCGCAATGGGCCGATGACGACTGCCGGGCAGGACTACGACGAGAGCTACTTCCCATCCGGTGTGCATCCGCACACGTACACCGAGACGCTCACGGCCCTGGCGTCCATCGGGGCGCGGGCGTTCGGTGTGATCAGCGGCACGGAGGTCGCCTCACCCACGGCGGCCGCTCAGGCGCGGGAGTGGGCGAGCAGCACGGGCACGGTGGACGCCGCGGGCACGCCGATCTTCTTCATGATCGCCGGGGACGGCTCGGGCCTGACGGACCGGGTCGCCGAGGCCATCGAGCGGTTGGCGAACGAAACGCCGCAGAACATCGCGACGCGCACGCAGGACGGCGTGGACATTCCGGAGCGGGATCCGGGCGTGGACGCGACCGCATTCATCAAGGCCATCGTGCCGACCACCGCCTGGGACTCAGCCGGGACCGAGATCCCGGATACGGTCATCACGCGCGATGACACGACTTTCTATTCGGTTCCCCCGGGCACCATGGTCTCGTTCACCGTGCGCTTCCAGAACGACTTCGTGCCGTCGATGCTCACGGCACAGATCTTCCTCGCGAAGATCATCGTGGTGGGCAACGGGGTGGCGGACCTCGACGAGCGCGACGTCGTGATCATCGTCCCCGCCGGCTCCGACCCCCTCATCTGAGGCCAGGGAAAGGAGCAACGCCAATCCCGGTCAGGTCGCGTCTTCGGCCTGTTCCGCGTCCGGGCCGTCGTCCTCGTCGTCTTCGGCCTGTTCCGCGTTCGGGCCGTCGTCGTCGTCATCATAGTCCGCGGTCGAATCGGTCATCACGGTTCCGAGCTTGTCCTTGAGGATGTCGCCCAGGGTCGCGGTGCCCGCGCGCCCGCTCGGCCCGACCTGCCGAGCCTGCGCCTCGCGCGCCTCGGCCTGGAAGCGCATGGCCTCCGCGTCGAGCTGGCGGTCCTCTACGTCCTTGATGCTCAGGGTGATCTTGCGCTCGATGGGATCGAGCGCGAGGATCTCGGCCTTGCGGACCTCGCCCGGCTTGACGTGGGTGGCCGGGTCCTCGACGAACTCCCGCGAGATCTCGGACCGCGGGATCAGGCCCACGACGCCGCGCTCGATCTCGGCGAAGGCGCCGTACTCGGCGAGCGAGATGACCTTGACCTCGAGGATGGTGCCGACGGGGTACTGCGACGGGATGTACGTCCAGGGGTCTTCGTACAGCTGCTTGATGCCGAGCGAGACCTTCTTCTCGTCGTGATTGATGGACAGGATGATGGCCTCGACCTCGTCGCCCTTGTGATAGAGGTCGGCCGGGTTGTTGATGCGCTGCGTCCAGCTCAGGTCCGACTTGTGGACCATGCCGTCGACGCCCTCTTCGATGCCGATGAAGACGCCATAGTCGGTGATGCTGCGCACCTTGCCGCGAATGACGTCGCCCGGGTTGTACTTCTGGGTGAAGGTCGTCCAGGGATCGGGCTCGAGCTGCTTGAGGCCCAGGCTGATCCGCTTGTTCTGGATGTCCACGTCGAGGACGACGCATTCGACTTCCTGACCCTGCTCGAGGACCTTGGAAGGGTGCTTCGGCTTCTTCCACGACATCTCGCTGACGTGGATGAGCCCTTCGACGCCCTCCTCCATCGCGATGAAGGCGCCGTAATCGGTCAGGGACACGACGCGCCCACGCACCTTCGT
>Ga0214473_10005273_pt1 | contig 15512 bp, 21 predicted proteins | sample RVTome_7_FD_203509 | JGI IMG/M metagenome (GOLD analysis project Ga0214473, IMG submission 203509) | Soil microbial communities from uranium-contaminated site in the Upper Colorado River Basin, Wyoming, United States - RVT98D197 | ecosystem: Environmental > Terrestrial > Soil > Contaminated >... | reverse complement strand
CGGTTGCTTGGCCCCCACGCCCACAGCCGGCCATTGTGGAGGCATCCTCCGACTGGCTGGTTGCCCCCACTCCAGTCTTCAGCAGGCGACGCGATGGTCGTTGTGACTGGCGACTCGCCATCGTAGTACCGCAGTGGGGCCCGCCCAGTGAAGATGAAGAGCTTCCGGTACTGGATGGCGTCTGTGAGCGAGGTCGCTTCATCGCCGGCTGCCACCAGGAAGGCCGTCGTGAGGGCGCTCACACCGAGCGCGGAGGAACTGCCGTTCTGTGCTGCTGCGGTTGCGACCGCTGGACTCGACTGCAGGTACGCGTTGCCGTCGGTGCCGACACGCACCCATTTCTGTGAGCCAGAGGAGGGCCACCAGTCGGCCATTCCCACGGTGGTGATCGAGCCGCTGTACGCGCTGAGCTTGGTCGTGCCCCCGAGCTTGCGGATCGAGTCCTGCGAGAAGACGACGCTCTCGGCAGCGATGAGGGCTGAGGAGGGGATACGCGCTGGGTTCGGATTCGGCTCTAGGCCGCGGTCGCCGAGAGGCAGCCATACCACCCGCCCCTGATACCCCGTGTCATCCTTGCGGGGCATGCGCTCTACCCGATGATCTGACCGGAGGCGGTGCGCAGCGGTTGCGCGTACGTGCTACTGCCAGGGAAGACGATCAAGCGCCCATACTGGTCGTTGTTCGCTCCGAGCTGTACCTCATCCATCGCCATCGCATCCCATGCGTCGCGGAACATCCCGCCGACCTGTGCCTGGCGGGCGTCGTTCTTGTCGATGAGCATGAGGTAGGCCGCTCCCAGCGCGAGCACCCGGCGGTGCTGCAGCGGGATCGTCGGCTCCAAGGATGTCGTCAGCACGGTTGGCTTGAAGAGGTACTCGAATTCGACGACGATCGGCCCGTCGGTCGGGACGTGGGAGAAGTGCAGCTGGGGGATGGTGTATCCAGCTGCACTGGTGGCAGCCTGAACTGCACACGCTTCTGGTGCTCCCAGCCACAGTCGATGACGCGGATACGCTTTCTCCAGGTCGCGGATGTCGACGATCGGGATTTCATACGGCGTCCGTGTCATCCGAATCGAGCTGGAGAACTTATACCAGTCCGTAGGGAGGTCGTAGTTCGACTTCATCCCGACGAACGCTGTGGTGGCAAGCGTCGCCTTCTTCCACGCCAGGGAGATCGTTGACGTGGTCGCTGAGGCCGTGTGTGCCGTCACGTACGGCAACTGGTCAGCAGAGCCACTGGACACCACCAGACGGTACTCATCGATGCTCAGGCCCGTCGTCATGGAGCTGTACGTGACGGTGGTTGAGTCGAGCGTGAAGGTGGCCGTGATGGCGGAGTCGTCGTTGAACGCGTCGAGGATCGTGATCTGCCCAGGGCGAGCGCTCCTCGCCCACCACCAGTCAACCTTCGGGATCGTGATGGCGCCGAGGGCACCACCAGCAAGGAGAGAGGTGTAGACGACGTTGATCAGGTCGAGCGCTCGTTCGAAGAACGCACCAGTGGAGCCAGCTGGCTCTCCGGCCATCCAGAGGGCGTCGAGGCGCAGGTCACCCGCAGTCGTGAATGCGTTTGCTGCCATCTACCACTCTGGGATTTCCATCCAGCACACGTCGAACGAGTAGATCACGGTGCCCACACCAAAGTAGGGGGTCTGATTGGACAGCTGGATCACAAACCCTTCGTTGGGCTCGAACACGAGCTGCGGATCTCCCGCGGATGGGATGCCATTCCCGACGATGATGCTAGAGTTCGCGTTGGTGCTGAATGCTCCCCCCGTCATGGTGATGTACTGCGTATCGAGGGTGCGTGTCCCAGCTGCAATCGGCGTCGTCCCACAGATGCGGAGGTCAACGAGCCCACTCGTTGCGTCTGCTGTCCGGCTCTTCTGGTTGTTCCCGGTCAAGGTCGCGGCCGTGCCGGTCGTGTCGCTTGCGGTGAAGGCGCGTGCCGGGTACAACTCGTAGATCATGTGTCGACCGAAGCCAAACCCTGTGGGCTGTTGCGCGTACATCTTGACGAACTGCACGACTGTGAGCCCAGTAGAAGCGGCTCGAAAGCTCAGGATCGTGGCCGGGTAGGACAGGATGTGGTTCCCAGTGCTCGCGGCAGCAGTGATGTCTACGGCCGTGTTCGCGTACGCATTGACAATCGAGGACGCCAGTTTCACCGTGTTGGCATCGACCTTGATGATCCAGTAGTCGGTGGCGAGTGATAATCCTGCGGGGAGTGTGACGCCACTCGTGAGCCGGCATGGCCCATCGCCAGTTCCGAGCCCATGCGCAGTTGCCGTGATCGCGTCGGTTCCCGTGTTCACGTCGGCGTCTTGGAAGATGAACGACCCGAATCCTACGTACGCATTGACCGTGTGCGTGCCCCCTCCAGCCGCGGCCGTGATGTTGACTGCAGTTCCTGCGAGCGCGAGGGCGAGTGTCGTTGCGAACTTGATGTTGTCGGCGTCGACTCGGATGATGTAGTAGGTCGTTGTGGTGGACAGTCCAGCTGGCAGTGTACCCGTCGTGGACAAACGCACGGGTCCATCCCCTGAGGCGTACCCATGCGCGGTCTCAGCGACGGCGTCAGTTCCTGTGTTGACGTCAGCGTCTACGAATGTGAATACGGCTTCTGCGGTTGTTCCAGTTGTCCCACCCGTGATGACCGCCTCGTAGATGTTCGCGTCGGGATGGAACGTCATGAACCGGCCGCCGGTCTGCCGGGCGAGGATCGTTGGTGCGTTTGATGCCATGTGCTCCCCCTACTTCCGTTCTACCACAGCGGAATCTCGTACCACGCAACATTCACACGCCACCTCCAGTTTCCTGTGGCGGCGTACGCTGCCGTACATCGCAGCACGAGCCCTTCGTTGGCTGCAAGGATGATTGGTGGATTGAGCGCGTCCGCCACCTTAAACTGAAAACTCGCGGTGATCTGCGACTGCACTGTTGTGGTGTGTCCGAAGATCGTGCTCGCAATGGCGTGTGCGTCAAGTGTGCGGGTTCCTGGCGTGAGCGTCGCAGTGTCGCATACGCGCATGTCCACCATGGTGGTGGTCGGGTCGTCGGTTCTGACTTTTCCGTTGTTCCCTGTCAGGGTGGCAGCGATGCCGCCGGTGTCACTCGCAGTGAAGGATCGCGCCACATAGAGTTCGGTCAGATTGAGCCCTGCAGCGCCGAAGGCGAGGACCTGTGAGATCCCAATACGAACGCTCTGGATGACCCACAGCCCGGCTCCAGTTCCGGTACGACAGGAGAAGATGGTGTCGTTGGCAGACAGGCCCGTGCTGAGACCACCAGTCACACCCACAGAGTAGATGCTCGCCTCTGGCGGTGGCACTAAAAACACGGGATGCGTGATCCGTGCTGGCATGCCGAGTGATGGTGCAGTCGATGGCATCGTCCTACCAGCTCGGCATCTCGTACCACGTGGTCATCACACGATAGCGCCAGTTCCCCGTCGTCTCGTAGCCGACTCCTGCGCGCAAGACAAACCCCTCGTTGGCAGCCAGCACCAAGGGGGTGTCCCCTGTGCCTTTAGAGGCTGTGACATTGATGATGCTGATGTTGACACCAGTCGTCGCTTGGAGGATCGTGGAATGTACGAGCTGTGCATCCAGTGTTCGTGTGCCGACCGTCAGCCCTGCAGTGTCGCAGATTCGCAGATCGGCGATAGTCGTCGTTGGGTCGTCGGTTCTGACTTTTCCGTTGTTCCCTGTGATGGTGGCGGCGAGTCCTCCGCTGTCAGAAGCCGTGAACGCGCGTGCGGCCCACAACTCGGTGGGCTGAATCTTTGTTGCCGAGAACGCAAGTACCTGCGTGATGGAAAAGCGAACGGCAAGGATGACCCACACGCCCGACCCACTCCCGGTACGGAAGGAGTAGAGAGTATCCCCAGCCGATAGGCCCGTGCTGAGCCCACCAGTCACGCAGAGCTGGTAGGCAGCGGCGTCTGCCGGCACGACAACGAAACTGCCACTCGGCTGGCGTTCTGGCGTGTTCAAGAACTGTCCGGTTGACGCCATCTACCACTCCGACAGTTCAAACCACGTCACGCTGATCGAGCACACGATCGTACCGGTAGCCGGATAGCTGACAGCTGGTCTGATGATGAACCCCTCGTTGATGCCAAGAACCAGCGGTGGTCCGTTGTTGCCCGTAGAGGCTGCATTCACCAGGCCCGCGTTTCCGAGGAGAACCGATCGCGCGGTGGTGCTATTCAGGAAGGAGGACATCCCGATCGACTGGCTATCGAGCGTTCTCGTGCCAGCCGTCAAGACGGCAGTGTCGGCGATACGGAAGTCACTGATCGTGGTCGTCGCGTCATCGGTTCGCAACTTTCCATGGTTGCCGGTCAGTGTTGCGGCTGTCCCGCCACTATCAGACGCCGTGAAGGATCGTGCGACGACCAGCTCGATTCGATTCAGCTCGGCACTCGCGAATGCGAGAATGTTGTGGAGGCTGCACTGCACCCGATGGATGACGTACACCGTACCAGCGGTCGACCCAGTGCGGAATGAAAAGACCGGGTCATTCGCGAGCAGGTTGATCGTCGCCCCAGAGACGAGCGAGGTCTGATACCGGCGCGCCGACGGATGCGCACTGAGGTATTCCGGGCGAACGACGCGAGAGCTGGCGATCAGCCCTTGTGCCGTGCTCGGCATGAGCTACGCTGCCTTCTTCGCCTTCGCCTTGGGCTCGGGCTGTGTCGGCTTGACAGGCTGCACGCCAGCCGTCACGAGGTGTTCCAAGAGATGGCCCTCGAATGCGTTGGAACCCATGGCATTGTCCGGCGGTGGGCAGTACGGGCAGAACTTGATGGTCTGCTCGACTTTCTCGATGCCGACACGCAGCGGGGACTTCGCGAGGTCTTTCAGAATGTACTGGTCGATCAGCGTGCGGTCAGCCGGCATGCCGCCCTCGTCCCAGTAGTACAGCTCGCCATCCTTCAGCTGGACGGTGGTGTACTTGACCTGCATGACGCCGTCAGCGTCCTTCTCCCCCTTGACGTACGTGCGGGCGGGGTTGGTCTTTCCGATCTTGGCCACCCCCTTGGCGCGGTCGATGGTGTACTCGTGCACGTTGAACATCCTCTTCCTCCTCCTTGGGCTACCAGCCCACTGCGAACACGTAGACGGTGAGAGCTTCGTTGAGCGCACCAGCGGTGTGCTCGATCAGTTTCCGGTCGGCACTGGCTGTGCCAGTGAAGGCACCAGTGGTCAGCGTTCCTGTGACGGCTGAAGTCGAGTTCGTCCCCGCTGGTGTGCCTGCCGTGACATCGACGATGCCGCCAGCTCCATTGACATCCGCGACCCCCGCTACGCTGATGTCCGCTGCGGCAGTAGAGTCGAAGAAGAGCGAGTTCGCGGTGGCGTTGAGCCGTGTGGCCGTAGCGTCCAGGGCCCCACTGTCGTCGACGAACAAGGTGTGTCGGTGTGCCGCCAGCGCAGACCCAGTGAACGTCTGTGCAGCTGCGGTGAGCGTGTCCACCGTGTTCGCTGCGAGGCTCCCCGCGTCCAGCGCCGACTTCATGATCCGAAGCTTGTGTGCGGCCGTGGGCGCCGTCCCGTCTGCCTTGACGCCACTGTCGAAGAGCACGATACTGGCATCATCGCGGCTGGCCGCCAGGCCGTTCGATACGACCGTGAGATGCACCAGCTCGTTCGGGAACCCGAGGCCAGGACACGCGAGTGCCGTGGCTGCGACGACAGCGCCCGTCGTTCCGCTGGTGATACCGCTGATCGGGACGCCACCAGCGGCGTAGTCAGACGAGGTTGGGATGAGGATGGTTCCGTACACTTCACGGTACGGTCGCGTCCCGCCCTGCTGCTTGGACTTGACGACCGTGAAGGTCAGGTCTGTGACTGCAAGGTTTGCCATCAGCCCACTACCACCCGGTAGCGACCACGTAGATGGTGAGTGCTTCGGAGAGCACACCAGCGGTGTGCTCGATCAGCTTGCGATCCACACTGGCGGTCCCCGTGAAGGCCCCTGCGGACAGTGTTCCAGTGACAGAGGATGTGCCGTTGGTGCCCGCCGGGGTGCCCCCGGTCACATCGATGATGCCCCCAGCACCAGTGGTGTCGGCGACTCCGGCCACTGAGATGTCGGCGGTCTCCTGGAAGAGGGAGTTCGAGGTGGCGTTGACGCGTGTGCCCTGTGCATCCGATGCTCCGCTGTCATCGATGAAGAGCGTGTGACGGTGCGCAGCAAGCGCATTGCCTGTGAAGGTCTGCGCAGCTGCCGTGAGCGAAGCGACCGTGTTGGCCGCCGCCGTGCCGGCCGGGAGGGCCGTCTTCATGATGCGGAGCTTGTGTGGGCCAGTGACAGCCGTGCCGTCCGCCTGCGCCCCAGAGTCGAAGAGTACGATGCTCGCATCGTCGAGGCTGGCAGCCAGTCCGTTGGCAAGTACCGTCAGGGAAACCAGCTCGTTCGGGAAGCCAAGGCCAGGACACGCCAGGGCGTTGCCAGCGACTACGGCTCCAGTCGAGCTGTTGGTGACACCAGAGATTGGCACCCCGCCTGCGGCGTACGTCGGGGTGGTGCTCAAGAGGATCGTCCCGTAGACCTCCTTGTAGTTGCGCGTCCCGCCGAGCCGACGAGACTTGATGACGGTGAAGGTGGGATCAGTGACTGCGAAATCAGCCATGTCAGCGAGACTCCTTTGCTTGCGGGGTGCAAGGGGCGAGCCTCACGACTCGCCCCTCGGGCCCGTCTTGGTTGTACTAGGATGCGATCCGTGCCAAAGTGACCGACGACTGAGTGGCCGTGCCTCCGAGGCTCGTCTGCGTCGGGAAGATCGAACTGTTGTGGCGCACGATGGCGAAGACGTTGAAGGCTCCGCCTGCAGCACCACCAGCGGTCGTCACCTCAGCGTAGATGCGGGCCCCAGGGTTGAGCTTGAACGGAAGGACCTTGATGCCGGGTCCGAAGGCGTCCCCAGCAACCTCTTCCCATGTCTGGAAACCCGGGTGGATGATGCGCGACCCGGCCTGCTTCGCGACGGTGGCGGTGACGCCCGTGGGACGCACGTTCGACCCGACGATGCCGGTGGTCGCATCGAACGTGTTGACGGTGTTGCCCACTGTGAACTGGTCAGAGTTCGGAATGCTCATGCGGCACACGACGGTGGCCGTTGAACCGAAGGGGTCGACCTGTTTCAGGTCCAACACGCAGAGCGTCGCGTTGGTATTGGTGATTGCTTCGGTGATGATGACGCCGAACGCCTCGACACTCCCGCCGTTCGGGAAGGTCTCAGAGTCCAGGAGTGCCGTGCTGGCAGTGCCGGCGTCGGCAAGCCGTCCACCATGGAAGAGGATGTCGGCCGTGGCCTCCACCTCGACGGCGAGGGTCGCGCCAGTGCCGTACCAGGTGACCACTGTGACTGGATCGGTATACATGTCGTTTGTGTCCTTGTCGTCGGGCTCCGGGTTCTGCCCGGAGGTGAAAGGGTGCCGGTTCTGCCGGCACCCCAGTTTCTCTTACGCGCTACCTACGTGGATGACCTTGGCCTCGCCCGCGTTGGCCGTGTCCCAGATCAGTCCGAACTCCAGAATGCCGTACCATGCGACAGACTTACTACGGCCGAAGTCAGTCGGGATGGCGGCTCGCAACTCAGGGCTCTGCACTTCGGCGAGGGCGACGGCGTCCTGGCCGAAGAAGATGCACTCGCCGAGCACGCTGCCCGTGCCGACCTTGCCGAGTGCGCTGTTATGGTTGGTCTGCACGAACCGAACCCCTTCGATCTTGCCCACCTCACCAGTGGCCTTCGCCTCTGGCGTGGTGTAGATTTTCCAGGATTCCCACTGCGGGTCACGCTTGATGCCACGCAGCGCCAGGGTGCGGCAGATGGCGACGTAATCGTCTCCACTCCACCGCGGGACCCGGTAGTCGTCCCACAGTCGGTCCGCGAGCACCTCGACGTGGAAGACGTTGAGGTTGGCGAGCGCCGTCGTGCTCTGGGTACCGTCGGTATCGAAGGTCCCAGCGGTTGAGCTGGTCGGAGCGTACTTGACCTTGCAGGTCTTGAACGCTGTTGCACAGGCGGTATCCAGGACCAGCTTCTGCTGCTCCTTCAACCGCATCTGAATCGGGTTCTCGATGTCGAACTCGCTCAAATCCTCCGCCAGGGAGGTGAAGGGCACTGCTCTGCCGTACTCGTTGACGGTGATGCTCACCGTGCTGAGCGAGAAGATGTCTTCAGGAATCTTGCTCGACTCTGCGATCACCCCACTGGAGGGTTCCGTGATGGTGGCAACGCGCACCAGGGTGACGTTCTCACCCTTCTTCTTGCCGAAGCCGTCCACCGGGCGGGCGAACTCCACGAAGTGAGAGTCCTCGACGGTTGCAAGGTAGAGGTGTTTGCTGAGTGCGTGCTGCTTGTACACGCCAAGGGGCGCGTCAAAAGTCCACGTGAAAGCCATCGGTCAGTTTCTCCTATGCTACCGCCGCCTTGGCGTACGGCATCTTGAAGCGGGCCTGCTTCGCCCTGATGGCGTCGCTGATCCCGCGAATGTTCGGTCCCTGATCTTCTGTCTCTCTGGCGTTCGGCGTCGTGCGCCGAGAGCCGCGGGACGTTTCGAGGTGGACGGGCTTGTTCAGTGCCCTACCCTTCTCTGCGACGGCCACGATACGGGCGGCGGAGAGTTTGGCCAGCTCGGAAAATCCATCCTGCAGGTCCATCTGGCCGAGTCGCGCGAAGTTGCGCTGCCAGACAGTGTCGACGATGTCCTCATCGCCCTTGAACTCTGGGTGGTCCTGGTAGAACTGGTCGACATGAGTGGCCCATGCACGGTTCTTCGCGAGCTGTCGCTGCTCGGCCTCTCGTTCGTTGGCACGCCGCTCTTCGACAGCCTGGACCGACGAAGCCACCAGGGCATTCGTGTACGCCAGGTTGTCCCGGGCAAACTTCTCCGGGTCGAACTGCATGTCACGAGGGTCGGGCGGGCGGAGCCCACTCGACTGCTCTGGTTCCGGCTCACCTGCGGCCTCCAACGCCCCGATCCTGCGCTCGTACGCCTGCACGCGAGAACCAAACTCGCCGGCAACCCGATCGCGGTCGCGGCGCAGGCTGTCGGCCAGCTGCGCGGACACCTCGTATTCAACTCCTCCGATGGACACCTTGGCGGTCGTCGCTACTGGTGCGGCTACCGGCGGTGTGGTCACAGGCGGCGTCACGTCGCCAGGACCTCCTACGATGATCTTCTCGTCAGGCATTGAACTCTACTTTCATGGTACCACAGGCTCGTTACGAACCTGGTTCAGAGCCACCGCAGCGGCCTCTCCCACCTCCACACGCGACTCCAGTTCCTCACGGAAGCCGATGATCGCGTCCAACTTGCCGACGAACACCAGGGCGCGTTCCGCGGTGAGGTGTCCCCCACGATACGCTGCGATGGCGTTGTTCACGAGCTGCTCGTAATTCTGCTCGATCATCTCGCTGGCGAGCTGCAGGACGAGTCTCGCTTCACGCCCCTGCTTGATGGCACCGATCAGCTCTTCACTCATGTTCCGCTCCTGCGCAGTCTGGGTTCTCTTCACTCTTGGTCTCCACCAGGGTTCCCTGGCGGTCCACGGCGAGGAGGAGATGGCCCTTCCGCATGATCTGGTCAACCTCGCCGGCTAGACGTACCTGCATGCGCAGGCAGCCCTCCAGCGCTGCGAACTGGAACTTGGCCCAGTCCGGGACGACGCGCTGGTCGATCTCCTCTGAGTGTCGTTCAAACCACGCCAGACGCATCGCTGCATCATCGCTCACTGTCAGCGTCTTCTCCGCCATCGTCTCCCCTCCGGCGAAGGCGCGGTTCTTTCGCAGCCTTCGCGACATCACCATGAAGCTCTGGTGGCAACTCACTGTGGCGTTCAGGAGGAACCGAACCCACGGCTCCGACTCGCTGAACGTCTGCGCGTAGTGGTCGAGGTAGTCGAGCCACTGTTGCCCCTTCACCAGGGACGAGCCCTTGACCCGGAGGTCAGCGACCGCTCGCCCTTGAAGGTCTACGATTCCACCCACAACCCCTCCCCCCGCTATCAGACACTCGCGGCTGCGTGCCCCGCTGCGTTGTACCCCGCCGGTGCCTGTGTGCCGGTCGGGTCAACCATCCAGATCGGAGCTGGGGCGGACGGCGGCCACGACTGCGCCGGGATGCGCTGCCCGCAGTCAGGACAGTACGTCCAGCGCATCGGGCAGCGGTGTCGGTACTGCCAGTATTGGTTCGGCGTGCCAGGCCAGTACTGGTAGCTCCAGCTATTCGTCATCGGCATCATCCTCATCCTCATCCTCATCCTCCTCGACGTTCTCGTACTCGAATGGATCAGCCAGTTCCGTCTGATCCGACAGCATCTTCATGAAGTCGATCAGCTCTTCGGTCGTCTCAGCCTCGATCGTGACCTTCAGGCTCATGGCTGTCCATCGTACTTGTCCGCGTCGATGCCGCGATAGCCTTGGTTCCCACGAACTGGGCTGTCGCCCACCTTGGTGTAGCCGAGCTGCGACTTCACGTGCGGGTACGGGCAGGTCTCCTGCGGGAGGTCGCCTGTGCGATCCCCACCAGAGTTCCCGCCGCTCTTCTTCCAGTCGCGCGACGGCTTCACGCTGTTGTGCGACGCTGGCCCCGGCTGCGGGGCATTCGACTTGTGGCTCAGATCAAGGCTCATCACTTGTACCCCACGAGGGCGCCGCGCGGTTTAGGCTTCGGTGACTTGATGCCCGGCGACTCTTTCGTCATCGCCACCTCATCGTTCGCCTTGTGAAAGCGCGCACTGCGCTGTGCCTGCACGGTGGCCTTGATGCCTGCCTTTCCAGCGGCGCGTACGGCCTTCACGTCTCCACCAGTAGCCTTCGCCGACTTCACGGCAGCTTTGGTGAACGCACGAGCAGCCTTGACCTTCCCACTCTTCGGTCCACCCTTCTTCGCCATCGCATACCGGTTGTGCCCGTCCTTGACGAACTGGTTCTGGAGGGACTTCGGCAGCCAGGCCCAGCTATCGACGTTGTCGTACACGGTTCCCATGCTTGTCTCCTACTGAAAGCTTGTTGCTTCGCGGCGCGGCTTGCCTGTGGCGAACCGGCCGAGATGTTTGTACCCCGCAGAGGGCGGACTACCCTTCGCGACGTGTGTGAACTCTGTGATCTTCTCTGCGCTCATCCCGGTCTTGGTCTTCTTGCCAGCCTTCGCGCGAGCGAGATCCGCCCACATGAACCTGGCCTGCTTCTGCGTGCTAGCGGGCACCAGGTGCCCTCTGCATGCTACGGGCAGGCTTCGGACCCTGCCCCTGTGCCGCCATGGGCGGAGCCTGCCCACCAGGTTGCGGAGGTGGTGTCATCCCCTGCCCCGGTGCCATCCCGAGTGACGGGGGCGCAAACGAGCGCAGGAACATCCCCGGGAGGTGGGGTACACCAGCGGGGGCCCCGTCGAGCTGATTCGCTGAGAAAGGGAAGGCCGGCGGGGGCGCCATCCCTGGCGCACCGCCCTGGCCGGGTTGCATCCCGGGCTGCCCGCCGGCCTGTCGCGTGGGCATCTTGTCGACGGCCTGCATGACCTCGACACGGTTCGGCTTCTTCTTGGTGGCTGCCGGCTTCTTGGTGACGGGTGGCATCTACTTTCAGCCTACCATGCCGGCGCGCTTCGCCAGGAGCTGCTGCAGCGCGGCAAACTCGATCTCATCCAGGTCACGCTGCCGCGACTGGTCAGGCTGAGCCCAGGGCATCGACTGCGTCGCCTGGTCGTAGGCATCGGCCTGCTCGGCGGCAAGGGCGTGTTCCATCTCACTCAGATCGACTGCGGGGTTGTGTTTCATGCGTGTATGGGGTCGGCAGCAAGAAGAGCCACTGCCAGGTTGTCCACAGCGACTGTGGCTGCTGTCCACAGGCCATGGAGGGGTCCAGGTCCAGTTGGGTGATACTGCACGGTGATCTCTGACGTTGTCCCGTCAAGGTGTGTGCAGTGAATTCGACATGACGGTGGCCCCTCTGGTGGGCAGTGGTAGAACTCGATACGCTGCACGGTCATGTGGCTCACACTTGTGTTCCTCGCATCCCCATCGGGTTCGGTGGGGCAAAGCCAGCCTCGACGCCACCCATCGCCTGCTTCGGCCCGGGAGCCATTTGCTGGCCTGGCTGCATGATCATCGTGTTCGGCACCATGGGGACCTCACCAGGTCGGTACTCCAGCTCGGTCGGGTCGATGTTCACGCTACGGACCATCTTCTCCAACAGCTTGGCCGTGTCGTACTTGGCGTTCCAGATCATCCCCACCATCGGCGACGTGGTGATGGTGGTGAGCAAGGTGGTGATCTTCTGGTAGTCGTGGATGCGGCTCAGCAGGTTGCGCAGCCCTCTGACCTTGAACTTGACGTTGTTGGCCATGAGGTAGAAGCGCTCTTCCTTGGTGAGTTGTTGCAGAATCAGCGACCGCTGCTCGCCAAGAATCTGCACCAGCTCGGGAGCACTGAAGTCGTCCATGTGCTGCCAGGCCGTGAGCCAGGCCAGCTGCAGCATGGGCTCGATGATCGTCTCTTCGATGCGGATGGCGATGTTTTCGAAGAGGCTGTCACTGGCGTCCTGTGCCTCGACGATCTCGGTGGCCTTCACCTGTCGCGGCGGAAGCTGACCAACACGGAGGTCCTGCGTATACGTCGCCGTCTGGCGGGCGCGTCCGAGCCGGTTGGCCACTTCCACCGTGTACTGTGGGACCTCGCTGCCGAGGTCGACTCGCTCAAGGAACTTCGCCTCTGGCGGAACACCTTTGCGGATGACGGCGGTGAACCCGGCGGGTACGCCCTTGGCCACACTGCCTGGGTTCTGGAGGTACTCCGGACGAATCTGCCGCGTACCCCACACTGCCTGCGCGCCACCATCCACCAGGAGGGACGTGACTTCATTCTCGGCTTCCGCAACAGGGATGGCATGGTCCACCACCGCCTTGTGGATCGGGCTGAGGGGCGTGCGCACGAGGGCCCCGCGCACGAAGGGAAGGAAGCCGTGCCAGTTGGGGTTCTTCGTGGGCTTGCGAAGCAGGCGGCCGTTCGCGACGGTGATGAGCGAGTTCAGCGCGAGCACCTCACCCTTCCCGCCGTCCTCGTCGAGGTCCCCCCAAAACTCATCCACCACCACCTGCTTGGGATCGCGCGTCAGTTCGTAGGAGGAGACTCCTCCCATGCGCCGCGACTTGTCTCGCTCCTGCTCGATGATGTTCGCGCCATGGATCAGGGCGTCGATCACGGCCGGGTCGTAGTCGGGGTTGTTGCGCAGCTCTTCGACGTGTCGGATGGTCGAATGGATCGCCCATCGCGACAGCGGGGACGGATCAGGGAAGAAGTCCTCGTACGGGATGATGTCGATGCCGAGGCGGAACGTGCGGAGGACAGCCTTGCGGATCAGCTGCGTGAGCCGTTCGTAGATGCGCTTCGGCTGCGGGTGCTCCTCGTCCTCGGGGTTCGGCTCTTCGCCGGCTCCCAACGAGCCACCAGGGTCCTCCTCGTTCGCGTCCGTGCTGGACTCCAGCATGTACACCGAGCGCTCGGAGTCCGCTCCGTACACCTTGAGCACGATCTCGCTTTCAAGGATGCCCATGATGAGCGCGTCGGCGAGACAGGTGGGGAACTTGTACGCGGTCTCCACCTGGTTGCCCGGTGCGTCGAGGCGTTCCAGGAGGTGCTGCATCACGAGACGCAGGGTATCGCCGTCGAACATGCTCAGGCCACCAAGGGTCTCGACGGAGAACCAGTTCTGGAAGTTCACCAGTTGGTTCTCGATGGCGGCGGCCGTCTGCTGAATGCTGACGGGAAGGTCGGGGAGGAAGATGCGTGCTTGGCCCACCTGCTTGTGCGACCAGTTCTGGATGCCATTCCAGAAGTCCCAGTTCTTCTTGTTCTGGTCCCGTCGCGGCCGACGCACCGTGGAGGAGCGACTCTTGCACGAGGCAACCGATCGAACGATCGTCGCTTCGTCGTCGCTGGGTCCGGTCGAGACGGGGGTCACGCCTGGCCCGCCACGCATGAACGAGTTTGGCGTAGCGGGCACAGGCGGAGCAGCTGGAGCAAGCATCTCTACTTCCAGTCTACCACCCTACCACCGGTAAGCTGGCGAAGGGATTGTGAGCGGGAAGGCCCCGCCCTGCTGACGGATGGCCTCGACACTGCCGACCGGCTCGCGCTGCACTATGCAGTATCCGAAGGCGTCACTGGTGTGTGTGCGCTGGTAATACGGGTCCGCGGGGTCGTGGGACTTCAAGATCCCACCGAACTTGTTCAGTTGCACCGTCTCGTAGTCTTCGATCAGGTTGATGCAGTCCGGGCTGACTTCGAAGCGCACCTCGCCCCCGGGGCCACGGAAGAGGAAGTTCGTGGCGTTGATGCGTTCACGCTCTGGTGGGTTCGTTGCCGGGAGCATGAGGCTGTACGGGTACGGCAGCCCCTCCAGCTCCGCGCAGAGGATGTCGTAGTCGCTCTTGGTCGTCTGCGCGCTGCGCTTGAGCCCCATGGCGTCGCCGTAGATCAACAGCTCTGCCCCATGCAACGGATACCGGCGTCGGAACTCCCGCCCGAGGGCAGGGATGCCACCAGTGGACACAACCACCTCATCCAGCACCCTGTACACGCGGCCCTGTTGCTGGGCGATGACAGCAGAGCACGGAGTGACGTTGGAGTCGAAGCACAGAAGGAGTGGGTGGCGGAAGGAGATGTCCTTCCGGCTGAGCAGCGGGTTGACGTGGATCCCAGCTCTGAATCCTGAGTACGCAAGCTGGCCCATGATCTGCGGCAGCCATGCGCCGTTGAGCCGAATCTCGCGGTCGATACTCCCTGGCGGGTACATAGCCTCCAGGCGTTCGATGTCTTCCTTCGGGATGTGCGGGTTTTCGTAGATGCTGGCCTTCTGGAGGTGCAGAAAGTTTGGCCGTACGCCAGCCAACCAGGGTTTGATTTTGTCGGTGTACAACCACGAGATGCCTCCAGTCACTCCATCGGGTGGGAGGAGCGTGCACGCCCCGCGAATGTACAGCTTCCGGCCCGCCTCGACACGCGCCACACACTCGTTGTACACGATCTTGGGTGGGGCTTCGTCGAACCCGATCAGGTCCTTGGCGCTGCCCTGCAAGGCCAGCTGTCCCTGCTCGGCGGCCTTGAATCCGATGAAGCTTCCGTTCTTCAGCTTCAGGACGTGCTCGGTCTTGTTGTACGCCTTGGACGGGTCGCCGTCCTTCAGGTCGTAGTTCGGGATGAACGGCGCATGTGGCTGCCCGGGAGGGACCTCTCCGTTGTCGAAGATCTTCGGCTGCATGACCTCCCGCGACTGCGCAAACGTCAAGGAGACGCACCAGATTGCTGCGGAGCGGTCGTACACCACGATGCTACCACCAGCGCAATACGACGGACGGGGATCGAGGTTGCCGTTGCGCGCCAGGGACGCGATGCTGGCGCCCAGCACGTCGGACTTCCCCGTCCGGTTGGCCCCGATGAACCAACACTCGGCTCCCTTCCACTCCAGGAACGCCTGTTGGGGCGGGGTGGGCACCCAGA